>JGI24508J20089_1000055_pt1 | contig 302431 bp, 336 predicted proteins | sample LinPmetageLP24_FD_20089 | JGI IMG/M metagenome (IMG submission 20089)
CAGTCAAGAAGCACTCGACCAACATCTCAGTTCTCCAGCTCATGTCTTCGCTTATCACAAATGCAAGCGGTCTTTTACTAGTCAAGATGCACTTGACCAACATCTCAGCTCTCCAGTTCATGCTTTGGTTTGCAACCCTTGCAATCGATCTTTTAACAGCAGAGATACGCTGAATCAACATCTCAACTCGCCAGCTCATGCCCTATATAGCGAGTTCTTCTGATAGCTAAGAGGCGATCGGCCAAGAGTGCAGCTCGCTCATATGTTTCTGGATTGCGATTGAAGCAGCCAGTCGTTCGGTACCCAGATGTCTTTTTCGTAGCATGTTTTCTCTCTAGTTAATGCTATTTACTTTTTTTGAGCGTTGTCGCTTCCCTGGCCGCCAATCATCCACAGTGAAAGGTTTTTTTTGCGAAGCCAACTGGAATTTGCATTGAAGCTGGCAGTGTAGTGCTGATGGCTGTCTGACAAGGGAGCTTGGGGGATGTGGAAGGCCAGTGGTGGACAGAAGTGGCCCGCATACATATAAGTCCCCTGCCTGAGAGCCTCAAGCCACCGGCCTTTATTCGGGATATCGCGCGTTAGAGGTGTTCGACAGTACTGTGCACGGATGGGAGGTTGCCGACACTGAAAGTGTACATTGAAATCCAATACAATTATCTTGGTGCTATACATTCTAGTCCGCTACCGATGCAAAACACACAAGTCAGTCTCGCTTAGCATTACAAATGATATCCATGACCTTCCTTTATCTGACAGACTTCTTAATCAGACTTTACAGCAACCTTCTCTCCTTCTGCCGTAACGGTCTCTCCCTGGACGACAGTTGTCATCCTTTGAGCGGCACGCATGCTGCTTCCGCCACTTCCATTTTGTCCACTCAGCAGCCCATTCAGACCAGCCATCTCGCTATCATAGTCCACATCCGAGAAATACTTCGCATCGAGACCCATAAGCTCATCCTCCTCAGCGGCACGGATATGGCAATATGGGATTCGGTTGATGATGAACAGTAGGATGCAAGTGATGGCAAACGACCAGGCCGCGCAGACCGTAGCGGCAGCGAGCTGATAACCCATCTGTTCCCATTGTCGATTCCACCAACCTCCAGCATACGTCGTGCCCGACTTGCCATCGAGGGCAGGGACGAATGATGCCGCGAAGAATCCGGTGAGGACATCGCCGACGTAACCGCCGACGCCGTGAAGAGCGAAGATGTCAAGACCTTCGTCGATGGAGATGAGGTGCTTGTAGCGGGTGGTGAAGAAGCAGCATGTCGAGGTCAGAGCGCCGACGAGGGCGGAAACATAGACAGGAACTATTCGATATTAGTCAAATTTCGAGGGGAGAATAAATGGGGACGAACCGAATCCAGCTGCAGGAGTGATGCCAACAAGACCAGCAATGATACCAGAGCAGAAGCCGAGAATGCTGAACTTGCGGTCGAATGCGTAATCAAGAGCAGTCCAAGTCAAACCACCACCACAAGCGGCGAAGTTGGTATTCACAACGACGTAGATACTGCGGAGACTGAGATTTGCAGTTGATGCACCTGGTGAAAGTCAGTGGCTACTCGCCGTATTTCCATCGGTCGAATGGAAACTTGTTACCTACCATTGAACGCAAACCATCCGAACCAGATAAGAATCGTTCCCAGACCAACTAAGAAAGGATTGTGTGGTCTGAATTGGGGAAGTTTGGCATGCAGAGACTCTCCGTTAGGATCCTTGCGGGGTCCCAGCATCAGGGACCAAGCAAGAGCTGCGAAGCCACTGGCAATATGTACGGGTCCCGAGCCAGCAAAGTCGTATACGCCAAGCTTGTATAGCCAGCCAGAAGGATTCCACTCCCAGTACTATTTCTGTCAGTACCCTTTATCGTCGTTGCTCGATCTGAGGTATTCTTACAGCGAGCACGTAGTAAACAAAAGTCGTCCAGCATAGCAAAAACAGCATACTGGGGCCTAGACGTCCTCTTTCCAACATAGCACCCGCCAAAATCATCGCCGTAGCCGTGACGAAAGTGAATCCAAAAGCAGCATATAGAATATCTGGGATGTCGGTGTTGGCCAAACTAGGCTGCGCAAGCACATTATGCAGACCAGCCAGAGAAAGATCGCCGATGAAAGGACCAGTGGTATGGGATTGGTAGAGCGAATAGCCGTAAACCCAGAACTGAATACCACAGGCGCAAGCACAGAAGAGGGACTGGAATATCATGGTAAATGCTGATTTGCGGCGATGCATGCCGGAATATAGGAAGCCGATCGCAGGGGTGATTTGCCTGTTTCTGTTAGTCGAAGTAACAGGACCTAGATGCAAGTGAGATTTACCAACACAAAATCGTACAGACAAGTAGCCAGCACAAGTCTCCCTGGCTGTTGTCAGCTGTCTCCCATGTCTCATATCAGCATTCCATACCTTGTCATACGGCGCATTCAAATCTTGAGTAAAAGGATCCCCTCCTTGAGGATTTGTCGCATAATCCGGCCATTCTGTTACTGGAGTGATTTCCGCCATCTCGTCGCGTAGTCGATATATGATCGGCAGGTACAAAAAGCTGGAGAACTCCACGTGGGAATTGTGCGTCTGACAGGTTTCTGGGGAAAAGAAACTAGGAACTCGAAAGAAGTGGGAATATGTGGTTCTTAAGGACAATCAAGTCCACACCATATCGACCCATCCATATCTCAAGACGCGCAAGGCTGATATGATAAGTGATAGTGACACAACACAGTTCGCTCTAATCTTGCCGGTGAAACCGACGACGACCTGTTCCCATGGGCTTGGTTCGTACCATTTCAAGATGTCCTCCCCGTCCGAACACCGGCCTACCCAATCAGCACTCTGAAATCGTGAAACCAAGAGCCAGAGCTACACGTTGTGTCGTTGGTAGACCTCGGGCAGATATCTGCTGCGATAAGAGGAGCGCTCAGGAAGGCGTACCACTGGATTGTTTTGCTGAACTGGGGATGGAGGATGGAGGGAGAGCTTCGGGACAGGTCTTGGGAGCCCGCTTGGCTACCTCATTTGACGCGTGCCAATGAAGCTGAAGTTTGTTTTATTGGGGACGAGGACGTCGAAATCAATGATAAAGGGTACTTGCTTATCTGTGGATACTGCCAATGTACTTGGCGACTTGGTCTCCTCTTGGCCCCGTCTAACATCGCTATGCACGTGACGAATATGCTCTTTGGGGGGTCATGGACGCTCTTCGGCATCTTTCAGCGAAAGAAGGACTTATCTAGAGTGGGACGAGGTCTAGATAGACTGTGAAGATCCAAATGTAAGATTGAATCAATTCTGATTAAGAAAACAATTCTAACCTTCATGTAGTCCTTTAATCGAGTTGAAACTCGTGCGACTTGCCGTACCGAGAGCCTCAGCTATGTGATAACGCAAGTAAGTGCTACTTGTACTTCGAAAACTGGTAGACGTCGTTTATCTTTGAGGAGATTTCAGATATCTATACGATCTAAAGAATCGAGAGTGGAGTAAAGGACGAAAGCCGACCATGACACCATGTCAGTTACTAGACAGTAGGCGCCCCGAAGCATGTAGTCTTTCCGAGCTTGGAAGCGTGCTAGACTGTTAATGACATACCGGCGATAGTCGGTCGGATCTTGAAATTTATCACAGCCTTTCGTCCCGCCAATGGCTAACTTGAACAAACTAGCAATTGCATCCTGACCAAGAGTAGATGGCCTACGAGAGGTTGCCAGACGCGATCTGGATGTTGTCGATACTACAACTAACTGGAAGCGTAGTTACAGAGACGGCTAAAGGAAAAGCACTACCTGTTGGTCTTTCGCCGACCGTCTCTATCGCTAGGTACTTTTCCAGATGGCTCCCAGAATCTCACATCGAGGCGTTCGGTTGAGCTGATACGTTGCAGCTATCGTCGATGATCTGATTAAAAGTCGTCAACTACATAGGTAGCCTTTAAGTGTGGCCTTTCGCAAAGCCTCAAGGTGGTACGGTCGCGCACTCAAAATGGCCCTGAGGCTTGAGGTGCCCCGGTGGCAAGAAATCCTTTCGACAAAAGACCTGAATAGATTGTCCCATGTTCCAGCGTGTGATTCATTCCGGGTCGTGGAATCGCGGGGCAAACCTGGGTGTGTGATTGTGTTGATATCGTCTTTGACTCGTATGTTGTCCACGTCGTGCTCAGCGATGCATGGGGCGTTCCTCAAACCAGAGGTTCATCGCAGATTTTCGACGAGAAGTGATGCGACAATTTAGTCTCTTATCTATTCATGCTCTGGCTGATAAATTTGAGGTGTTTGGTCCCCAAACCAGCCTCTTCCTGACAGCTGATTATTGGACGACGGACTCGAGCTGTTACTTCAGAGGCAAAGACATGTTTGCTGGTGCCCTTAGCAAAGCACTTTTCGACGTTTACGTCGAATAATAAGCCTGCAGGTTCGATCGGCTGGGAATATACCGTCTTAAAGTGAGCATGGGAATGCCGCTGTCAGAGCGCGCCTGGGAACTTCGTGAATGTTGAATCGAAGCTTTGATTCTCAATCTCAATCAAGAAGCAGGCGTTCGTGACTCCATGGTAAAGGCAATTTCGACCATTCCTCGCTTGGCGCTCATGATCGCGGCCTGTATTCGCTGGGCTTAAGGGCAATACCATTTATCCTTTAATGCGTAACAATGAAAGCTACGCGTAGCAATGAAAAGTTGATGGCCGTACATCTGAGTGTCAAACCTGCATGTAGTAGCTCTGATGTATGCTCTAAAGTTGCTTCACGCCTCCCGGATGGACGAGATTTTCAATTGTGGAACCACCCAGGATCTTTTCAGAACCCTCTTGGCACTTGACTCTTCCACGCCATAACACATTTTTGGAAGACTTAAAAGCGTATAACGAGGAGGGAAAGCTGTCTGCAGCCGATTTAGGTCTTGTCTATGCTCACCAAGCTGCTCTAGGCGCCGTCTGCGACGCATTCGCACCAGTGAGGCTGAGTCCGTGCCCCTCCATCAATGCAGCCTCATCTAGCTCCAGGAATTTCCAGATTGTTTAAGTCAGATCCGATACACACAGCCATGCTCGTCACCCTCCTCCAATGGTCTTGATGACCTGCTGCAAAGTTTACTGGGAGCTGGTCACAAGCGAATTAAGCCGGTACGGAGCAGCAGCCATTCTCGGCAGTTCATCAATTTTACCCAGGAAAATGGTAAGCAAGGACCTCGGCAACGTAGAAATACACCCGATATTCTGTCCTTTTCACGCCATTTCTTGTGTCGTGCTTGTCCAAAATTTTGGCCAGGGCTGCATGTCTTTCCTCTTCCTTGCTGCAAGCGATGTCTTGGCTCTTCCATTAACTAAATGACGAATATATCCAAAGATTCATGGCGATAACTTGGCTATCGTAGACGTTAGTGCGATGGCTTGCTCAGGAAAGCGTTGTCCTTGTGAGTATACAATCTATCAAGAGCATTCAGAACCTGTGAAGAAAGCAATTGCTGCTCTTTGAATACTCGATTGCAGTGCGAGGGAAGGATTGCAGACTGCGGTGGAATTGATAACTGGATTATGGAGCCATCACTCCCAAACCCGCGTGCGCTTCCGTCTGGACGCAGAACTCTAGTGTCAGGACTCTGCCAACCACCTCTAACCAGACATCTTCCGTCCTTCGTATCGGTGCTGAACACTGCAACTAATGCTCTCCTCAGAACAAAATCCCTAGGTTGTGAGCTCGACCTTCTGCCAAGCCCCAACACGAGGGAGCCAATGGCAGCGCGAAGAGTTAAGTGCTTTCATCGATGTCACCTTACGTTCGCCGGTACGTACCCTTTCGGGATACTGCAACTCGAATCACGCGGTTGTGTGCTCAAGATTGAGAGAGCTTGACTTCGGAGGGTGACTCCAGACTCAAAAGTTCTATGCTTGGCGATCGAATAGCTCTCACAACTGGCTACTCAACCCTGTCAGAGTTGTCAGACAGTGAGCTGCAGGGGATGAATGCGGAAAGTCCATAAAATCTCAATTCTGTTACGAACTTTTGAGAAGCCAGCCCTTTGACAGGTATATATCGTCACGGATACTGCCACTTTCTACAGTGCAGTCTCTTTGACACTGAACTTTTTCCGCAGATCATCTTGGGCTCTGACTTGAGATGCGGTTCTCCTCGCTACCCTCCCTCTTCCTTGCCGGATTGGCACTTGTGAACAGTGCCCACTCCAGGGCTGTCGTCGCGCATTACAGTACTCCAAATGCCACTTCAGATTGCTTCATTAATTTTTCTAACTCGTATCAGTGGTTGGTAATGTTGACGAGTCTCACGCCCACAAGGATATCGATGATGCACTGCAAATAGGCATTGAAGCATTTGCTTTGAACATTGGCGATCCTCGCCCACAGTTTGTGCGCACGTCTATGAACCGCATGTTTGACTACGCTGCTGTATGTTAAGTCCTAATCATTTCATGTGAGACATTCTTCTGACATGTGTTTGCAACTAGAGCAAAGGATTCAAACTTTTCTTCAGCCTGGATCTTTGGGCCGCTGGTGCTGCAACGCCAAAGCAAGACATCAACTCGTACGACAGTCTTCTCCGCGACTTCCTCGGTCATGCTGCCTATTATAAAGGTCCCAATGGCTTCCCTCTTATCAGCACCTTCAGTGATGGAGGCATGAACAAACTCTTTCTTGAAGCATGGAAGAAAAAGTACCAAAATCAAATGTTTCTTATACCAAACATGGACGGCACTGCTGGTTATTGGCAAGCTGCTGCTGGGTGGTGGGAACATTGGGGAGCAGTATGACTACCCCGTTCGAAACTTAAATATATGTTCTGAACTGATTTTACATCTAGGCAGTTGATGGCATGTTTTCGTGGGAGTCTACGTATGCAGATAGTCTCACTTTGGAGCCTTTCTGTGCTAATTCGAGTTCAGTTGGCCATGTCGAGTCAATCAAGACCCGAAACGGCAGCAGTACCCGTGTTCCGTGGCGGACTCTACGAACGATGGAGACGTTACACTCGATAAGGTTGTCCTTGGTGGCACCAGAGCTCATGGCAAATCATATATGATAGGCTTGAGTTTGTTGCAATACAAAAACGCTGCAAGCCTTTCCATGTTACTCATTTCTCGGGCGGGACGGGCTAACGTGTCTTAGTATGATACCAATTACCTACGTCGGGGCGCTCTTACACTTCCAAAACGCATGGAGAACATTTTAGGCATGCTTCCAGAATATGTTCAAATCATCACTTGGGTATGCTGTGTTTCAAGAAATTGTCCTGCCATGCTAATCTTGTTCTAGAATGACGGACCGGAATCACACTACATTGGCAATCTTTGGCCGGAACAAAACAGGGATGTTCTACCAGCTGTTTATGCGCGTGAGACTGGGTGGTCACACAAAGGAATACAATCTCTCGTGAAGTCCTTCACGATTGCGTACAAAGCTGGTCTACCCGCCTCCGGAATGCGCCCTGTCAACAACCAGCCGTTCACTGGGGCTATGTGGTACAAGACCATTCTGGAGAACGCATCATGTAACCTCGGAGATGGTCTTTATACTACGAAGCCGGATGGATATTACACTGCTACGGATGCAATTCATGTGAGTGCGAATCTCTCTCCTTTTTCTACACAAAGTATCAAATTCAGATGTTGCTGAAGTTGATGACTCGGCTTGGTCATTCGTTCTACATGGTGGAAGTAGCTTGCTGATTATGAACCGTGAAGTGGGCTGTTGTCGTTCCCGCGGGCCAAACCGCAACTGTCAACATCTTCAGTGGCAACACACTTATACAGACCAAAGCTATTGCGGCCGGACTGGATTATGGCTCTACATCGAAGATGAACTCTGGACCGCAGAGGCTTGAAGTACTCAGTGGTGGAACGGTCAAAGCTGTCGCTAATGGCGGTCGCTGTGGTTAGTACTGCCTTTCGTGTTGACATCACTTGATATTGGCTGGCTTGATTGCTAACCAGCTAGTCAACAACGGCTGCCCTGACAATACTTATAACATGAACTATCAAATTGCTGAGATTTTGCCGGGAACTGGATCATCAATATCATGCCTTCCTGGAGGAATCTTTTTTCAAGCACCTGAGGATCACCAAATTGCACCAAAGGTTCGCAATGGCTGCGCCTCAAATGATGCTACCAATTCATGGGCCGACTTGTTTCTTGATGACTTCATTACTTGGAAAAAGGGTAACAGCACAAGTAAGTGATAAACGTGAACCCACTCCATCTCACACAACAGCTTACGGACAACCAGACATCGACAGGCAGCTCAAAGCGTATGCGTTATCAGGCATCGAGCAAGATACAAATTCCGACTGCGGTAATCTCGATAGCGACACATGCTGGTCCCCCGAATGTGATGATCTGGGCGACGCGATGAAAGATATGTATTGGATTTTCAGAGAATTCAATAATTTGAGAACGGGGCTCAAAGCGTTCAGAAACGCTTTGGAGGCTGCGACCCTAACCAGTTCTCTCAACATTTCAACCGTTATAGCGGAGATAGCAGAGCCACTCATCAAGAAGCAAGTCGAGGTACGGAGTAGCACCTCAGGTGTGTTCAAGGCATTAGGAATGGGCTTGAGTATCGCTGCACCTTTCGTTGCAATCGGAGGACCAGCAGGCGGTGCTGCAAGTGCGCTTATCGGCATGGCTGGTAATAAAATCCCTCCCTCAGTCAGCATGTCTAAGACAGAAAAGTATGCTAAACCTCGCTTCAGGTGCTCTCTCAACATCGGCTGGTGAGGAGCCCGATCCACTCTCTACTGAGCTTCAACTTCTCAGTAAACTCCAGACCACCCTTGAAAATCGGCAAGCGAAAGTATTTGAGCAGTATCAAAATTCACCAGGGTATGCAGCAATAGCGATTTTCAGAACAGGATACGTTAGCAATTTTCCAGAGTGGTCGCTTGGCGGCCATCATTTCTTTACAAACGATCTGCCGAAAGTGTTTGGAGGTGATGGCCGGTACGCGGGACAGACACCAACATATACTGACAGCGTGGGACCCTTGAATGCTTTTATGAGAAAGGACCTCGTCAACACGTTGCTCATTGCCGCGAACGTTTATGTTATTGTCAACTCCCACCCTGAAGAAGATTGCAACTTCCCGGGGGCTTGGTGGGGACGCAGTGGCAATCCGCCAGTTCAGCAATGTTATGCTTGTAGGTGTATCTACCCGAGTGTTGATTAGGCATTGAACTCATTTGTATCAGTGGAAATGCAAGGGCCGGGTCAAGGTTTTGAAGAATCCGACATTTCCGTCTGGTCTACCCTGCTGCCGGGCGAGACCATTACGGGTATCTGGAATCAAGGGGTTGATCCACTTGATATTGTGATCAATAGCGTTGACTGCCAGTCTCAGACCGTCAACTACTACAATCAGCCTAATCGTCTTCGAGATCCTCACGATACCTCGGACATCGTCTCAAACTATCCGCGCTGCTTCTTCAATCTCCCCGTCATCAAAGCCGAGTGAGTTTCACCGATGGAAGATGAATATTTCCCGCTAATTGCTCGTTACAGACAGTGGGATTTCGACAACGCACCATACGGTATGGCAACATTACAGTCACCTTGCCATTTTTACAAAGTGAGGGATGAATACCCTAAGGCTGACAACCTATCGGGCTGGAATTGTCTTCCGCCAAATCTCGAGGAGAAGTTCACGCCGGACTGGTGTAGATTGGACTAGGAGGAGTTCTCGAGAACTGGTCTTAATGTGCCACAAATAACGAACTACTTGATATCCATAAGATACTCTCCTGTCTAGTCAAGCGTGCGATACAGAGACTGGTGTCGCTTTATTGCTTTACCTGCGTCTATCGACTCATCAGCCTTATGCTTCTAGGACAGGCTCTCAAACCAATTTCTAAAAAGCTAGGTTCTTTGACCCCCGAGTATGCTTCTGACAGTGAGGTACATATTCAGTTACCACTTTCCGGACTAGAGAAGCTTTGGTGGCAGTCAACGGTGTTTCCGGGAGACAAATAGATGGTAGTATTATGATGGTGATCTGCATTCGTCAATCGACTCCGAGTCTTTCTGTGACCAGGAAAGCCACTTTTCAATTCCCCAGCAGCATTGTAGATGATGCAGAGCTGTTTAATTTGTATTATCATCTATTTGCTTGTCGGATTTGCGGATGTTCGGCCGTTTCACCATTTCCACATCTCGCTTAAGCTGTCCTTTCATTGGGAGTATTCTTGGTCACACAGAGTCAGTTGTAGGAAAGAGAAGTGAGTTTTGATGTGTATATTATATCATTTCATTCCAGCCCGTGTGATCATACGAGAAGCCAGTCCTGCCAACCCATGCTATGCAAAATATACACAAGAGTTATGTACCGATGGCGCAACAAGGTGTGCGCATCAGACAAAAGTAGATACAGAAAGGCGAACCCCAATATCCTTCATCTCCCTTCCGAGAATCAAGAACGACAACATCCACCGCGTCCTACCACTAGCCGAGACCAAGCCCGGGAAGAGATACCGACAGAGAGAAAGACCGCGAGGCCTGTGAGGGAGGAGAATGCATTTAGCACTTTGGGAGGGTCTTGAGGAGACCTTGAGCACCTCGGCAGTTCTTCTTGGTGGTGAGCTTTGGGGACTCGCCACCGGCAGACTTGAGGATACCCTTGAACTCCTGGCAGACGTTCTTGACACCGGTTCCGCATGAGCCGGAGATGGTGAGGACGTCTCCGTAGTTGGAGTTGATGCCGGCGATGTCAGCGGTAACACCGTTGGCCTTGAGGTTGGTGATGGTGACGGAGCGGGGTCCGTATTGCTTGGAGCAGTTACCGCATGAGCGGAAGAGCTTGCCAACTGAGACGACCGTGTAATCCTTGATGGTGACCGTTCCCTTTCCGTTGTGTTGGACGACCTTATCCTTAGCGTTTTGAGCACCACCGCCCTGGATCAGGACGTTACCGGTACCGAGAACGGAGATAGCATCTGTAGGATAGAAGTCAGTAATGTACAAAATTAGATGGGCAAAAGAAGTGCTCACCCTCGCAGACATCACGGAACCAGACGTTCTTAAGAGTGCAGGCACCCTTGCAGTGAACACCCTCCAATTGGTTGGCACCAATGATGACGTTGGAGATGGAAGCACCATTCTCAAGGATGAAGACAGCGGAAGCAGATCCAGTGTCCTTGTCGGAGTTGCAAGCACGTCCACGGTCGTACTCCTTGTTTCCGTAATCCTTGGAGCCAGTGACGGTCTCAGGCTTGGAGAGAGAGACGATGCTACCAACACGGGTTGGGATCTTGAGGGATTGGGCCGAGGCCATGGCGGCCAGAACGGCAGTGAGGACGGTAGTGGTGAACTGCATTTTGAAAATGTGGTTGGTTTGTTGTGTTGGTTGATTTGAGTATCAGAAAATGAAGGTTGGAGCAAAGAATGTAATAGATGCAAAGATCTGGCAAAAGAGTGTAAATGTATTTGAACGAAAGTGTAAAGCTGGAATGAATGAAGCTGATGAGGAAAGAAAGCTGGAATAGCAGCGGCTCTGTCCATACTTATACCAGATGGTCCATCATCGGATTTACTGAAGCTTCTCGGGTTGATGCCTACCGGATTCCAGGTCTCGAAGAATGAATGGGCCTATCGTATTCGACAATATCTCAAGGTTTCAAGCACTATACCTGACAACTTGAACAAGATTGACCAAGGGTACCAGCAACAGCGCGATCCAGACCAGAATAAGCTTAAGCAACCCTGACCAACGCCCAAAACCCAGGAAGAATCATAGCAAAAAGCAGCTAAGGGGCGGATATCAAGTCCCTGTACCTGTCAGCCAAGAGGTGCCAACATCCAACTTTCTCTTGGCCCTTTAAACACCACCACAGTCAGATATCTCGAAGTGGAGTTTGTCCGTGTCGTTGACTGGCGGAATCCCACTTGACAGCTCCATGAAGGGTAACCTTAACGAGAACAGAATTTCCGTTCCGCTTGGCAGGCACGCCTTGGCATCGACGCCCGTTTCCAGAACAGCCAACTTTCCGCCCTGGACTCACTTGGCAGGACCCATAAGCACTTTATATGAAAACCCATGGCATTTTCCCGTCGATCTGACTGGTCGCTTCGAGAGGCGTGCCCTTGGCGGCAAGGTCACCTCGTTGTTTATCAGATGGATGGGAGGCTGGATCGATGTTGCGTAGGGGTCCTCGGTAGCTTCGGTAGAGTTTTGCGAAATAAAAGGGGGGACGTGCAGGGTAATCTTGACTTCAAACCATTCTTGGCTGGCTGAGCCTCTTCGAGTTCCGGGAATCAACCGCATCTGGATGCTTCTTGCGATTCATCAATCACTAATCAATGTTGGGAGTTGAGTCGATACAGTGGATGTTACGCCTCTGAAGAGACAGGTTTCATTGATATTCTTTCGATGATACAAGAGATCAAACAATTGCACAATACTAGCTGCTCAGTGAACTCTAAAAGGGAAGTAAATAGAGTTGCCGAACGGGAAGGCAAAACTGTTTGACATGGCGCGATGCTCGCAAAGTAAAATTCCATGGTGTGGTGCACCGGTCAGTTTTCTGCATCTGGAATACGGTAGAAAATCAGGTTCGTATCATCTTACCGCGTCAGAGGCGGCTCGATGAAGAAGGTGGAGCTTCGAACAATCTGAAACAATCACATCGCCCCCACTTTCTCGGGTTGCATCCGTTAATTTGTTTACAAAAGGGAGAGGGGCAGAAAAGGTCCGAAATGCCCGTTCCATAACTGGGGGAATTTCCGAGGATTTATCGGTGGTGGCCGGTTCTTACCCATTGTTATGCTATGGAGATTTCAAATCAGATTTTCGCAAGATGAACGAGTACGAATGGCAAGCAGTGTTGGTGTCTCACAAGATGTTGGCAATTGCAATTGAAGAAGGACCGCATACTTTGGGAATACATCATGGATTTGTTTCATTTCACAAACAAGAAAAATAAATTGAATTATCGACAAGGACATCTTCACTTCCACCAACCACAACTCAACTGGGCGGCGCCACCTGAGAAGTCACACGGCACGAGCTGTACAGTAATGAATTACTAAACTTGATGGTCTGGTGACAGACCTGGAATTCAGTGTTAAAAGGCTCGTCCCTTAGGGAACTCAATCTACATGACTTGTCTCGACATGGAACCACGATGTAAAAGTCCGACGCTGCTTTCTGGAGGACACACTCCTATTCGTGAAAAGTCAAGAGCTTACTTTACTGACTTATGTAGTTGCCGATTGCCTTCCAGTATCAAGCCTTCAAGATCGAGAGGTGATGAATGTTGAAGGCAAAGGTTTGTTCAAAACCAGGTACCGTCACCAGGTTTTTGGTGAAATAGCTCAAAAGTCCTCGCCATCGCCACAGATTTGACAGCATGTTGAAAACCAGTTCATCGAAGCACAATCCGTGTTTATGTATTATATTCATCATTCAACCAACACAAGGTGTTGATGTGACATTCGACGTCGACGGTGAATCGTGCTTCTCTGGTTACGGAGTACCTTCTGGCTTGCAAACGGTAAATCGTACAGGACAATTAGAAGAACCGCGATATAATGACGGGAATACTCAAGCAGAATAAACCTTCCCAAGTCACTTCGTCTCCGGCTTCTCCTCTTCAGCAATTGTCGCCGGTAATGGAGTCGGCACATTTGCTCTTGGCTCGATCAACGATTGTTCCTGCCAGCCACTCTGTTTAGCGCCTCGAGTCTTAAAGACCTCGAAGAAAATATAAGCAAAAGATGATTCCGTGACATTTATATGAAACTGAAATGTCCTGAGCATCAATAATCACAATTCTTCTCATCCTCCCATCCTCAGACTTTAGCTGCTGTCGTGGCTTTACACCTACTTCCCTCCAGCTAGGGACCTAAAAATCCGACTTTGGCAACTGTTTGTGCCGAAAGATCGCACTATAGAACGAACTTCACAGAGTATCCAGATTCCATGGGTGGCTCCTCGTTGGCGCTAGTAACCATAGCTTACCGTGTGATTTCCAATTACAGTCTTTTGACGCCCTAACGGGAAATTAGTTGCCGTCGGTTGAGACGGACGCAAAATCCGTTGACGATAGATGAGACCCGGATTCGGAGAACTCAATCAAACTCAAGATAGAATCCGTGAAGAGAGAGTGTTTTGTCTCGAAAACCCCCCGGTGAACGACTTCTTCCATGGCGGATGAAAGCGCGGGTGTTTTGCTGAGGATACAGGCTCAGACCATAGTGCTGCATGTGCAAAAGCAAAAGGGTGCCAAATCGATAATGCGTCCGGCCTTAACATGTCTGTCTTCAATTGGTACGTCGTGCACCAAAGATCAGAATTTCGTTCTTGATACACGATATCAGCGAAAGGGTAATATGATGCTGATGAAGTAAAGGCCTTGGCAGGCTCAATAGTCAACACATCCGACAGGCTTCAACGCGACGGAAGCCTAGGGCCTTTACTTGACTTGATATTGAGGATGGTATCTGATCACTAGTGACATAGGAGCGAGGGTGCCGGAGGTATTCTGCAATTTGCGCAGTGTGGAGAGGCGGATTGATGTGAACTGAACTTGGAATAAATGTAAACTTCAGTGACACAAACTTGACAAATACTTCAATCTAGGGAACAAAATACCGATCAAATTTAAAACAATAAAAGAAGACATTACACCGCTTTAATGCATGGCAGTATATTATCCATATCCATCCTCTTCCTTTTCCTCATGTGCTTTCCGTCATTCAAGTGGTCAATCTACCGTCTCCTTATCACTAACAACTTTCTTCTCACCCACCTCACTCTCCTTCTCCCTCTCACTCTCACTATCCTCCAAATCCGTACTCGCACTCTCCTCTCTCTTCTTCAATCCTAATCCTCCATCATTTCCAAAAACCCTATCATCAACCCAAGCCTCCACCCCCTCACAACCCCTCGGAACCCTCCACCTCTCCCTTCCCCCATCTCCATTATTATTCCCATTCCCACCATCAACCCCACTCCCACTCCCCACACACCTCCAAACCGCATCCCTAACCCCCTCCCCAACCCTCTCGATAACATCACACGCCCACACAACATCCAAATGACTATACCCCTCCACAACATTCCACCCTCCCTCCAACACCCTAACACCCGGCTCCCTCCCCCTCTCAAACCGATTAAGCAGCTCTCTTCCATCACACAGCGTATCCTCGCCCGCGACCCAGAATGCCATCGGCGGAGGCCTGGCTCCCGGTTCATCGCTCACCCCGTCTGGGAACCAGGGTTCTGGGGCGCGTGGTTCGCGGACATGTTTCTCCAACAGCGCCGTCGCGAAATCCTCTTCGATTCGGGGATGGCCTGGAGAATTGGAGTGTCGGAAGTAGTCTTGTAGGAGGTCTTCTTCGACTTCGCGCTGGACTTGTTCGTGAGACGAGAGGATGGAGCCGTGGTGTGCGAAGCCGGAGCGGGAGAGCCACCATTGCATCGCGAGGCTGGAGATGCGGGTTGGTGCGAAGAGGAAGTTGCGGTCGCGGACGCCGCAGTCCCATTTTGAGTCGCCCCAGCCGAAGAGGTAGTTGTAGACTTTGTAGGAGGCGGAGCCGATCCAGTGCTGGGGGATGTGGCCTTGGAGATAGCCGAAAAGTGATATGAATGGGAGGAATGATTTGCGGCCTAGGGTGAGACGGAAGAGGGAAACGGGCATGAGGCGGAGGAGTTTGAAGGGGTATTGGTTGAGGAGGGGACCGGTGTCTGTGGGAGAGGGGTGAGGTTAGTATATAATCTTTTGTGCAAATAGTGTTTTGAGAGCAACGAAACTTGGGATCTCAGGGTGGACAGTGAGGATATAACGTACAGGCTGCTGGCGCTAAAGCACAGAAGACGGAGAGTTTGGCGGAGAGAGCGGGGCGTTGGTGTTTGGAAAGGGCGATGAGGGTTTGGGTTGTGCCTTGGGAGTGGGCGATTAGACCGAGGGTTGGGGATGAGGTTTCGGAGAGGACGCGGGCGGTTAAGGCGGGGAGGTCTAGGGTGGCCATGTGTGTGACTGTAGCATTATTATTAGCAAACTCCCATAGCAACCAATCTCCCTCTTGCTGCGTTATCAGGTGGAATTTGCGGGAGTCGATTTCAGGTGTGTTTACTCGCTTAAGCGAGACAACCGTCCAAGGTTCAGTTCATGGCGGGTAAAAGGTGTGGACTTACTATTCCAATTCCACATCCTCGGATCCCCCTTCTTAAACTCAACATGCTGCGGCTTAAATCCACACCTATTGTTGCCCAACCAAACATCATAGCCCTGTTTACATAGCCAAAACGCAAGCGAATGCTCGTCATTCGTACAATAGACGCCCGAACTCTGCATCAAGCCCGGCATCATCAATACCGGATACTTCTGCTTCCTCGCTTCTCCCTCTTTCCCTTTATCCTTGGCTTTCTCACTCACAGCAGGCTCCCGACTCGTCGGTCGGATATCGTCAATACTTTCGGGGCCGCGAACCATACGCTGAGCCCGGCTTAAGGGCGTGTACTCTCGAGGGTCGTAGATATGCCATAGATCCAATATAAACCCATCTTCAGTCTGCACCTTCACCTCTTCACTATCGAGCCCAACTCTACGTGCATAATATCCGACATCAACTAGAAATTTATCGTCTCCTCCCTCCGTCGGTGCATACCCGTCCTTCGCTAACCCAGCTCCGGCTGTGGCTTCTACATCTGCGGAAGCAGCGATGTCAGGGAAGGGAGAAGATCGCTGAGCTTGCAGTTTCGTCCAGGCGAGCGAGTCGATTTTGCGGAGTTCGGCGCGGCGGGACTCTTCTGCTGCGAAGGGGCGGGGTTGAGAGCCCGAGTAGGAGCGGAGGGTGAAGAGGCGGCGGAGGGTGTGTAGGATGTAGGCTATAAAGAGGATGAATATACCCAAACCGGAGAGAACATGTGAGATCAATTGGAGAGCGTGGGTCTTGAGGCGGGAGGCGAGGGTTGGTGGGCCTAGGACTGGAGGCGTGGGAAAGAGGGGGTGTGTTGATGGTGGGGGGTAGGGGATGGCGGTGTTGGCGGCGATGGTTTGGAGTTGGGAGATTACGTGCGTGGGGACGGGTTCGGGGGCTGCTATTTGAGATTGAGGTTGGGTTGTAGCTGGAGTCGGAGTTGGAGTCGGTGCTGAAGGGACAGCTGGAGCTGGAGATTGAGAAAATATGGATTTGTCTCTTTTAAAGGGGCTTTTTCCAGATGCTTTTTTGGCGTGGACGGGTCGTGGGATGTCGAATGGTGTGAGTGTTGGTACTGGAGCAGGCGCTGGAGCTGGAACTGGAACTGGGACGGAAGTTACAGCTGGAGCAGGGGCAGTTGTTGGCTGTGTAGCTTCCTCAGCTGGTTTGGCATGAACTGGCTTCGGGATATCCAAAGGCTGAAGTACAGGTATTGGTATGTTGACTGGTGGTGAAGGTGTCTCTGCCTTTTTCGCATGAACTGGTCTTGGTATATCGAATGGTTGAAGTGTTGGTGCTGATTCGATTACTGGCTGTACTGTCTCTGAGTGAACTGGTTGATGGATCTCAAGTTCGGGTTCTTGCTTGGCCTTCTTGTCGCGTCGAAGTTTAGGTAGATTAGATGCTTTTGATTTCAGTGATGCGAATGCATGGCTGCTGACATCGGTGAGCTGCATGATGGTGTTGGTGACTGGTATCAAACGCGAAAGGCGCGCAGATGGGTTCGCTTAGACAAGCGGTATAAACACTTGAATACTGGAAGTATGCGACTGACAACGACGATGAGAAAGAAAGAATGAGACGACATAAAGAACTTAGGAAAATTCTAGAAAGAAAGTAGAAAAGCACGAGATCACTCTTCAAGATATCATAACACATGAATCGTGACCAAACATAGATATTGATATTTAACTTCCTGGGCAGCCCCTGGAGACAGGTGAGAATGGTGCTATGATCGGGATTCGTAATGCGACTGGCAGGAAGCTCAGGACCGGAAAGTCAGTTTTGGAGTAAAGATACCCATTTGCATTGTGGTGGTTTCAACACTTGGATGCGCTTTGATTGCTTGGGTTGATGCTTGGGTAGAGCTTTGTTTTGGTGGGGAGCTGGTGCCGATTCGCTTAGTGGGATGAACCCTGGATCTTGGTATGGAAGCCGAAGGGCGAGCTCTAGCGGTCTTCTCTTCTTTCGAAATCTGTCTTCTAGAAGCTGTTCCGTAGAGTCATCAGTAAAGCAGCCAGCTCTCCTGATATATGTTAATTGTTTTTCGGTGATGGACGGCAGCCTTTCAATATCACCGCATGGTTGAAGTTTTCTGAGATCTGAGATGTGTGGCTGTCAGAAGCTCTGTTGGGCACTGATGCTAGTTGCAGCAGAAACCTACAAGAAAAGTATCTTCCCTCTGGCGGGATTCATGCAACAGATCCTAGATCCCATCTGTAAGTTCGTCCTGAGAAAACAAGCAGTGGACAACGCTCCTGGTTTTGGAACCGCATGCCACACGTGATCTGTCTGCACCTGACCCTGAAATCCAAGATCATCTCTTGGAGGGTCACACAACGACTCGGCCGTCCAATCATGGGAGTAGAGGTCGATCATTCTAATGATTCGACACATTCTCGTCCTGTTCTGGAGGTGCATGACAGGGCATCATGAGCCACGAGACTAACAAGACCCCTGGGCGCCTGTACCTAGATGTTAGCCGTGTCTGGATAGTTGTCGTTCTTGAAGACGGAATAGGAGAAGGATAAGGAGACAATATATCCCTAGCTCCATATCAGCATTCAGAGGAAGTACACCTTTAACGAGGGGTGGAAACAAGAATGCGTTCTACGTACCTCAATATTGACACATGATCCGGAAATATAACTTCATGATCTCATGGTAAGATCAAGCATATCATAAATCATAAACCTTAGGTCTAAGGTTAGGCTTGAGGCCCCGGCTCCCAATCCCTTGCGTCTCAGTGCCAGGATGTCTACTCTTCTTATCCACCCACCTCCACCCACATCCAGGCTTATCGCGGTATCAGACAGCCGAAAGACTTCCCCTCATTCGCTGTTTACTCGCTGTCAGCGTGTCACCATTCATCAACGAAGGGGCACGAGTTGCAGCCAGACTGAGCACGTACAGGGCAGAAGAGGGCATTTGGGCATTGGAGGGGCATCATTGGGCACGGGGGCTGGACTGGACTGGACTGGGCTGAGCACGATTACCTTTACCTTTACCTTTACCGTATCGAAGCGTCAGCCAGCACAGCGCGAACAGACTGGTTGGCTGGCTGGCTGCTGGTTGGTCTAACTACCTACCTTCACTCACACTGATTGTCCATTCGCATTCTCACTCAAAGCTTCTCACCTCAACCACCTCACTCTTCACTTCACTTTCTACCATCATCTCGTTCTGCATTCTTTGGTACAATCTCACAGTTCCATGACTATTTCCTTGGGTCAACAGCTTCATAACCCCCGCCTCTCGCTTGTAATCTAATCTGATCTGATCCTCCACTTCCAAAAATCCACTCCAAGTCCATCCACCCCGCGGCATTATCCCTCCGACCGGAGTTCAACCGCAACTTCCTTGATTGCGCATCCTCACTCGACAACAAAGCAGAGTATCGTCGACCAACCGACACAAAGAAGCGGTCTGTCGACTTGGCAGAGATACAGAGAGTACATAATACAATAATCGAGAGATTCTGCAGACAAGAGCCTCATTCACTTGGTCTGCTCGAGTCGGATCACATCATTCCAAGTCCGCGTTCTAATCAATCTCACCGCTCAACAACCCCACCTTCATTCCTCCATCGTATCTGTCCACCATGCCTCCTATTCAAAACAACACCACGCCCTCTCGACAGACCAGCGAACATATCTCTGGTAGCAGATCTGCGAGACCTACGGACATGGCTCATTCATCAGGAGTTGCGCGGGTGCGGAACGATGGTACGAATGCCATAATATCAGACTATCCCGAGACTAACACATGTACAGAGTCCTGGGTCGAGATAGCATCCCAACCATCTTCCTCCTCCCTTTCCTCCATCGGCGACGAGATAGTCACCACCGGTCTGCGCGTACAACACGATCCCAATTCTCGCAGACGACGGAGAGCCCCAGGACAACCATCCTACATCAGCCTAGAAACCAGACAAACAAGCACAAGCAGTCAAGAAGAATACGAAGAAAGCGAGAGCGAGTCCGACCAAGTTATGACTAGCTCAAATGAACACATCCTCCCCACAACCTCACACCGCGAATTTGAAGCCGGATCCGGCTCAGAGTCCGATGACGACGACGAGAATGCCACGGCCTTAGGACGGAGAACAGATGCAGGGCAAGCATTCACACCACAACCCAATGCCTTCTCGCACCCACCATCTCAAAGACCCGGCGTGTCAGGCTCTTACTTCCCTCCTCACTCCAACACCCGACAATCGTACCCGCCTCGGACCACACGCCAGCACTCCGGCTACAACAACACCGTCGACCACGATGCCGCGCTCCGAGCCTCGCTCAACACTCTCCTCTCCATCGGCGCAGCAGCTGCTCGGGGCCTGCCCAAGCGGAATCAGAGTGGTAATACCATGACGAGTAATGAGCCGATGGGTCTACGCTTCGTTCCGGAATCGGAGTTAATGGCTCCACCCACGGCAGCAGCGAATACATCTCGACCTCTCTCCCCATCAACCCGCGCGAGAAGCAGTCCCTCTATATCAAGCCAAGAGGCAGTCGAGAAGGGGAAGCGGAAAGCAGCGGCTGCTAAACCGGCTGGTGAGAAGAGTAGAGCGTTGAAGAAGAAAAGGATGCAGGCTTTAGAGGAGGAGAGTATGATCTCGCCGACTTTGTTGACCTGGGTTATGTCTGCGGGTGTCGTGGTGCTGGTCAGTGTTGTGGGTTTCGGGGCTGGGTATGTTATTGGAAGGGAAGTTGGAAGGGGAGAGGTTATGACTGGCTTGAATGGTTCGAGCATGGCGAGCGGGAGTGGAGGATGTGGAAGAGAGGTTGCGAGAGGTAGTACGGGGAGTTTGAGGAGGTTTAAGTGGGGCGGTATTGGAGGGGCTGCGAGGGGGGTTGTGGCTTGAGGGGAAGTCTCTGGGAGAGTATATTTTGAGTACTGGTGTTTACGCCTGAGGCGAGACACACAATGAGCTCTTCGACCTTTGCGGGCGGACGAGCACGACACACACACGGTACCTATTCGGGCCCGAGTGGTAGTAGGTCGGACAATCTACGAAGATCAATGATATCACGAAAACGATATCACGCATTACGGATCACGAAGGGGACGGGCAGCGGCATGTTTGACATTTGATTCTGGCGTTTGGGGTTGGGTTACAACATGAAATCAACAAATCACATCAAAGTCATTTAAGGCGTTCGGTTTGGCATGGTTCTCGGACTGGACTCAGATTTTGGTTTGGAATTGGAAATGTTCTACTTGACTTGCAACATGCAAGGGCAGATATGGATCATACTTAGAGAGGGGATTCCATAACTGGCATACTCAGGGCATAGGGCGAAGTGATTTGGAAGCATAGTTGAATGATTTTGAAGGCTAGGATGAAATGGAATGGAATGGAACGATATCTTGAAATACAATATAAACCAAATTTTGAGACTGAAGTGCAAAGTATTGATTTCAGATTATTGATGAAAATCTAGTGAAGTATCTGGAAGAGTATCTGGAACCGGTTCCATCCCCACCCCTGTCACTTCTTTTCTCCCTTTCCATTAGAAGGACTCTCTTACCTGCTACATCTTTATAAAATCAGATCTAACCAAGCAGCACACAAAGTTCGGCGTCCATGTCAAATCACCAAACTCCGACTTTCGAATTGCGTTTGCGTTGTTTCGGGCCCGCGAATTACCCTATTCACCAATTCATACCTATATTTATATTCTACAGGGAAGGGTTATGATATCCTTCTTCCACGGCTCAAGTCTCGGTGTCGAGAAAAGAAGGGACGTGTTATATTTACCTCCAAACAGATAGATAGATCAAGTCTCCACATATTTATGTTTTGCTCTCAGCCTCTCGTGCTCTCGTGCTTTCCTGCTCGGAATCTATTCAACCCGATCGTGTATCTTCGTATTATTTTTGCGCCTTTGAAGCAAGTGACGAATACGGTAGAAAGACGTAGAGCTTTGTTAGAGGAATGCTGAATGCTGAATAATAGATGCTGAAATGGCGATTTAGAGATATTCGATGTACGTTTCGTCTGATCTCAACTCATCATGTGAATCATTCTTACCCACTTCACTACCGCTCGTAGAATCATAGAACAAGCAGTCTCTTTTCTCTTTCCACCTTCGCTTTGTTTTCCAATATGCGAGGATCGGATCATCATTATCTTCATCCAGATTTTAACCTCATAACATATCAAATCATCTCGTGCGTGCGGGCGTTCATGACCACACCCCTTCCCGATTTCCCATCTCATCTCATTTCACAATCCTTGTCCACTCCCTCCTCCCCCTTCTTTGTTACCACCGCCACTACCGCTTCCTTATTCCTCCCTTCCCCCTCCTCCTCAACGTCCCTCCCTCTCTCTATCCTCTACCCCCTTCCCATATCCACCCTCCCGCCCCCATCAAACCCCCCCAACATCAAATTCTCACCTTCTGTATCCCACGCTCCAGGACCAGGGAAAGGCATTCCGTCCACGTTAAAGTTAACATTAAGCGCTTCCATGCCTTCGAAGCTGTCATTTGCTGCGGTAGAGGGGACGTTGAAATTCATTTCGTGTTCTGAGATAGCTCGAGAAGAGGAGGGGTTGTTGGCTGCGTTGGTGTGAGTGTGTGTGTGAGTGTGTGTGTGCGTGAGGCGGGTGGGTGGAGGTGTGAGATGAAGGTGTGAGGTCTGGAATGATGGATGTGGAAGGAGGGGTGCTGTGGAGGGAGAGGAAGTCGGGGGGCTCTTGCCTTGTTGGTGCAAACTCGTACTAGCACTGATACTGGTACCGGTACTGCTATATAAAGCGGAACTTGAATCAGTAGTCAGATTTGGATACATACTCGTATCGGTTTTAGCAGAAGCATACGCATTGTTAGGACACGGATCTGGCGCCGAGTCGGATTGACCCTGGATGTTGCGACTCATACTCGTATCTGTTGTACTTGGTGTTGATGAGTGTCGCGGTCGTGAGGATGAGTTTGATAATGATGAGGTGGGAGGGGGAGGAGGAGACATGCTGTCTTCTTCTACCTCGACGATGCGGACCATGGGTGAGACGTAGGAGATCCAGGGTTTTGCTTCTTCGGATTCGGAGAGGGAGAGGCATTGCTACAAGGAAGGAGAAAAGCGGGTATGCTTAGCTTTCGAGTCTCTCTTTTTTGTGCGACAATACAACAAATCACTAATTGATGACGAGATCCCAAACAGCCGCCAAGAAAGGAGACTGAGAAAACGGCAGATGGAAATGTAGAAACTCACCACACCCCTCTCCAACCCAAACATCCTCACGTTCTCTCTCAGAGCCTCTAAGCCAAGATCCTCCATATCCAACTGCGCGAGGTAGCTTTCCACTAGCGGATTCACCTCTTTCATGGCCAGCAGTGCGCTGAGCAGGAACCGTACGAGGGAATTCGCGTTGTCGTCTGAAGGGTTGGCTTTTGCCATTTGGGCGAATATGCGAGTGGATAGGTAGAGTGGGAAGGGGATGTATGGGTGTAACTATGTTCAGGGTAGTTAGTAGCTGTCAGCTAGTATTTGTGCTTAGTTTTGGGCTCGCCTCATCCAAGTTCCTTTGTTTACTTCCACTTACGACTCTCGCTTGGAGAGAAGGGGGGCTAGGCACGGTGCCTAGGTAATTCATGATCGATTGGAGATGGAGTTTGAGGATGCGATCTCGTAGCAGTTGACGAAAGGATTTTAAGATGAGAAGAGGAATACTCACAGTCGATAAATCGAAATGCGCTATCCTCTTCATGATATTGGCAATCTCGTGCGCCGCAGCCGCACACCTTGCTCGACTTTCGACCACCATAGTCTCATATCCGAATCCTTGGCCGACTTTCTCGGCTTTCGCTATCGCTGCTTGGTGTAAGCAGATTGTAGCGCTTTGGAGTGTCATGTTTAGGAATATGGTGTTGGAGCTTGAAGGGCCGGCTGGGAGACGGAGGTGCGAGGGGAGGTGTAACACCATGTTTAGGAGGATGTTGTCGATTTTGCGGTGGGAGCGCCAGACTAGGTAGGGAAGGACGGTATTAGCGGATAATACAAAGCAGGAAGACATGGCTCTAATCTTATATTTGGAGGGTGAGGAGGAGCATTTTGGACATGGAAATCCATACTTACAGTTGCTGTTCGGGTCGCTGTCAATATCGTCGGGGTTTGGACGGGCGAGGTGTTCAAAGATGCGACCGATGAGACTACAAACTACGACGACGCCGGCGAAGGATGAGAGTGAGGAGGCGTGTTGAGGTTGCATGGCATCTTGAAGGAAAATACCAGGCTCTTCCACTCCATTTTCGAATGCGGCTTCTGAAGAGGGCAAAAACGTGAGGATCTATGACCTGGTCAGCAACCGTTACAAATACATATGAGCGTCTACTCGTTAAAAAATGACGGGGGGACATTGAGAAGAAGACGAAGAGAAAAGCCTACATCTCTCTCGTCCACAATAACCGGCCACCCTGTACTCGCAGCCGCATACCTGTCCATCCCAAACGCCATCCAGAAAGTCCTCCTCCGCTCCTCCTTCTCGATCTCATCCCCCGGCTTCTCCAACGCCTGCCTATGACCCAATCCTCTCCCATCAAGTCTATGCAACCCAAGCATCTGACACAACCTCACGGCCTTCCCAATACTCAACCAGCTTTTGGGGAACATCAACATCTTGTACTCGTACGTACCAATCAGGATCCACGCCTGCGCGTGTCGGATATTGACGTATTTGGCGCGGGACCCGGATTCATCTGCTTCGGCGTACTTGCGTGTGCGGAGGTAGAAGAGCGGGGAGAGGTGTTTGTGGGAGGGGGAGATGCCAGAGGCGAGGGTCCACATGGCGTAGCGGAGGGCGATGGAAGGTCGGGCGCTGGAGGAGAGGGAGAGGGAGGTGATGAAGCGGTATTGGTGGATCATATCGTTGGAGGGGTGGATTTTCTCAAAGTAGATCCGTGTGCTATAAAATATAAGTCAATTTTACACCCTCTCACGTGAAAGATAAAAGGAGCAGGTTACTGACAGCTCGTCCATAACATCTTGTGGCGGTAGAGGTTCCTGAACTCCAAGTCCCGAAAGTGCCCAATTTGATCTGTCATACCCAGGTTCGGGTGTGAAGAATTGATTCTGTAACGGACTTGAGAAATGTATATTCTCCGCTAGATCAGGTACGAAAACACTATTCCTCAGATACGCATTTTCGTAGCCCATTGGTTGTGTATACGTCTCATAGCCAGGGAAGTTTTGAGTACCCCCTCCAAGATCTGGAAGCGATACAGGGCTATCGGTAGAGGCTGCCGACCCAGCTTCTTTCTCTTTTTCTTTGAGAAGACTTTCGACTTGTGCTACGTCTGTGTTAGCCGAGCCCATATTGCGATGTTCGTTTGTATAAAGCACTGCTGCTGACTTGAACTGGATTCCAACACATAGAAGAGAGAGAATAGTTGGCATGGAAAGTACATGATCAGAATGCACAACTGAACATACCAAGTCTGCTCTCCAACCCTTTGACATACCCCCTCTTCGGTCCACTCTTCCTCCTACTCTCCACATACACACAATCATGACCCAGCCTCGCACACCTCCCGCAGACAGGAGCTGCACCATCGCACTTCAGTTTCCTCTTCCTGCATATCGCGCAGGCGTTCCTATGAAGAGGAGCTTGAACGTAAGAAGAAGACATTGTCTCTGCCTTTGCATTTGCGTTTACGTTCATGTCTGATCTGGTCTCTGTCGATTGATACGTTTCTTCCTTAGTATTTGGAAAGTATTCCTGTCTTTGAGCGAAACTGGATGAATTGAAGTTCAGAACATCGTCGAAATCGTCTTCTATCGATGGCACGTAGCTGACCCCTTGTGTAGCTCCAATACCTGGATTCAATCCCGACGACGGAGAAGCGTTGTGCCCGTACGTGTTCATGGCTCGCTATTTTGTAGTTGTTGAAAGCTGTTGCCCTCGCTCTGGCTGCTCTTCTCTTCTCTGCTTAGGACGAGAATAACACGGCTCGAATGAATCACAGAACCCAAATATCCGTACAGTTTACTCCAAATGTTAGATACGAAGTACAGTTCGTCAAATGGAAGTCAAGAACATGAAGAAAGCGATGACCATAGATAGTTATCGAGCATAGCAGCGCATCAGAAAGCTTACGTTACACAGACGGTCGTCCAATTCCTTAGGGTGTGATCAGGCTCAATCATCAGCCTCAGGATGTGGCACAGAGGTCTTGGAGGCGTCGTTGGTCGGCCGCCTGTTATGCATGTCAGCTTCGCTGACTGATTGTATCCCGCAATCTCTGAAGACATGAAGCAAAGCACATTTCAATCTACATGTTGTCTCTTTATCGAAGTGACTTAGTAAGTCTGTTATTTGGAGAGGATTGATGTGATCTTTCGAAAATATCGTTCGAAAGTAGAGGGCTGCTGCGGAGAGTACAGCGATGTATCATGAGTGAGGGGATTTGATGGAATTTGTCGAAGACGATAACGATGGCTGGGCCGAGTGAGGCCAAGAATGCAACACTAAAGTCAGGCTATGGCTGGTGCAGACCTGATTCAAAAAAAGAGTGCTGAAATTCGCATGTGGTCTTGGGATGAGTCGTCGTCAAGATTGCTAAGTGAAGGGCCAGGAGGGGAGGGAAGGAAAAGACATCGAATTCACGAATAAAATTATCACATCTTATCGAGAAGCAAAGTATTATGAAGAAATTTTATTGTTTGCAGGGGAGAAACAACTAGTCCAGAGCAAGCAGGGTATTACTCACCAGTATGATACAAGGATGCGTAAACAACCGCACCACAACTATCCATGAGCTAACATATCCACCATCCCAGCCAAAGAAATCAAAGAACTTTTCCCAACCCCAAACGGACAGACAACGATATAATCCCTCAGTAGCCAAGCCCACATGAAGATCGATCCACTTCATCATACCAAACTCCACGAGAAGAAGGTAAGTGAAGGTTCATCTCGACTTCGGTATAGTCAAAGAGCCCACAGATCGGAACTGGTCAATTATGAATCCCAAACGCCCCACAATGCGAAGATCGTATCAAAAAGCCTCGGACGGGACAAGCCACTAGCCAACAGCCCACTGGTGAAAGTATCTCAAGCCCACAAGTTTGATCTCAAAGCCCACAGCTCCTAGGAAGGAGTATAGTCAAAAGAGCCCACAACCCACAAAGCCAACGAAACCCACAAGTCAACACGCTTTCTCCAAAAGGAGAATGTGTGCGGCAATGTTGACAGGCATGCAGTCCTCATACATGCCAGACTTAAAAAGTCTGCTTCTTGCCCTTGAAGTCACCGAAGCCACCTCTGTTGGTGCTTCCGCCACGTCCACCTCCACGGCCACCTCCTCGTCCTCCACGATCACCGAATCCACCGCGACCACGTCCGCCACCGCGTCCTCCACGGTCACCGAATCCACCTCGTCCGCCACGTCCACCTCCACGGCCACCACCATCACCACGATCTGGCTTAGGTGTAGCATAGTCAAGTCTGACGGGACGGCCAGCAATATCGGCACCGGTCATAGCCTCAAAAGCGGTCTTGGCATCATCAATGGAAGAGAAGGTGACGTATCCGAAGCCCTTGGGGTTACCAGTCTCCCTGAAAACATGTTAGATATGTCAGATATGAGATGAGGAAAAGTACTTACATATCAGTTGGAAGTCTGACGTTGATGACAGTTCCGTGCTCGCCGAAAGCCTCACCGACAGTGTTCTCATCAGCATCGAAGGACAGGTTGCCCAAGAAGAGAGTGTCGGAGGGAGGGTTCTGGGAGTCGCCATATGCCTGAGCACGGCTTTGAGCGCGGTCTCTTGGTGGTGCATCAGAACGAGGAGTGGAGAAGTCAACATTGGCCTCGCGACCATCAATCATGCTACCCTTCTTGGCCTTAAGAGCGGCAGCGGCAGAAGCAGAGCTGGTGAACTCAACGTAACCGAAACCCTTGGAGCGACCAGTGGCCTTGTCACTGATGACACGGGCGCCAGAGATCTCACCGAACTCCTCGAACTCACGGAGAAGCCAGTCATCATCGACGTTCCAGCTCAAGTTACCAACGAACAAGTTCTTGGATCCGGTATCTTCAGCAGTCTCCTCAGTCTTTGTTTTCTTTGTAGCAGCAACGGGCTCATCCTCGGCCTTGCGCTTCTTGCTTGGGGCGGCCTCCTCCTCGCTCTCAGAGTCGCTGGAGTCTGAGCCAGATCCGGAAGCAGAGTCCTCGGCATCATCCTCGCTAGAGTCGGAAGAGTCGGAATCGGCAGAGTCAGACTCCTACCAAGCAGTTAGCAATTGAAATCAATGAGTTGTAGAAATGTGGTGACTTACAGTAGCCTTTGCCACAGCCTTGGCCGCGCCGTTCACAGCAGCCTTTCCAGTGGTAGCAGCCTTCTTTGCGACATCCTTAACGACGGCGACTGGCTTGCTCTCCTCCTCAGAGTCGGAGTCGGAGGCAGAGTCACTATCATCGCTATCGGAAGCGGCAGCTGACTTGGAAGAGTCAGAATCGGCTTCGGAATCATCATCATCCTCTGAGGAATCAGAGGAATCGGAATCGGCATCAGAGGAGGAGGAATCAGAGGAGGAATCTACCTCTTTCTTGGCAGCTCCATTGGTCTTGCCGTTGGCCTTTCCGTTGGCAACTGGCTTCTTGACCTCAGCCTCGGACTCGGAGTCGCTGGCAGAGTCAGAGTCAGAAGACTCGCTGTCGGATGGGGTAGCGGCCTTGACAACTGGCTTTGGTGCCTTCTTGCCATTGACCTTTGATGCAGTCTCCTTTGCGATTGCTTTGGATTGGGCTTTTGGAGTCTGAGAAGGCTTAGTGACAGACGCATTTTTGACAGCTTTGGTGGGTTTGACTTCAGCCTTGGACTTGCTAGAAGTCTTGGAATCCTTGGTCTTTGCCATTGTGATGGGAGTGTAGAGGATAGTAGAGGATTGTAAGTAATGATACTCGAAGAATGCTTCGAAGATCTGTGAATGTAATGGAGTTGAGAGAGGTTGGGGAGAGTGAAAAAGGATGTAGGAAAAAAGAAAGCTGGCGGTGGGAGGAGGAAAGCTCTTATCTGGGATTTTTTTCTTCTCGCGTATCGTAGCTCGGCGCTAAGACGACTAGCGGGGAAAAGGGTTCAAAGGTGGCGGGCAGGTGCATTCAGGCATGAAGGCATGTGTAGCCTGAGGCAGGATCCTCGAATCGTGACAAGCCGAATCAGTGAGCTTCAATTGGCAATTCCGAATAGCTTCATTGCGCCCAGAGGTTCACAATTAGACAACCCCACCTCGACACGACTCAATCGCTCTCCTCAGTCCTCCCCTTATACAGTCATTCCTCACAATGGCACCGACTCCCGAATCCGCCGCGTTTCTGGCAAAGAAGCCCACCGTTCCTCCGACTTTCGATGGTGTTGATTACGATGATACTCCGCGATTGAAGCAAGCACAGGATGCCATTATCCGGGAACAATGGGTCAGGAGTATGATGGCGAGATTGGTTAGAGAGGAGATGGGGAAGTGCTATTACAGGGAGGGAGTCAACCATCTAGAGAAGTGCGGTGCATTGAGAGGTAAGCTTTAGAGGAGTAGAGGGCAGATGCAGAACTGCAGGACATGTAGCTCTGCAGAAATTTCAATTGCATACTTGCTAATATGATGCATAGAACGATATCTCGAGCTCTTGAAGGAGTCGAAGATCAAGGGTTACCTTTTCCAACAACAAAACTATATCCCAAAGACCGAATAAGCTGAGGAACGAAAGGATATGGGAGCTTGGATGCTTTGATAGAGTTGCGAAACACGCTGAGAGCTTTGCGAGGGTGTTGGGAGCTATTTGTGCTGGGAGAGGAGGATCAGGCTACGAGCGCCTGCCAGAATTCACGCTTTGAAGACAAACAGATCTTCAAGACTTGCAACTGTAAATACCAAATCTGTACAACCAAGTCCGATCTCTTCCGAGTTATCTACGTGACACTTTCAATATCCTAGCCAGATATAGTTCGTTGTAGATTATGTATAAGGAGCTTTTCTGGGGAGCTATTGATGTACCTGAAGAATGGACCTGACGACTTCGGAGTATACAACCACCAATTGAACCAGTTTTACTGCCATAGACACACTCAACGGACGATAACGAATAAAACGACAATCTACAAGTCCTTTGTTCTTAAGCTGGAACATCCCAAGTCCAATTCATGCAAGTCCATCGAGTCTTATATCCACAGCACAACCCACCCACCCCGGCCACCGTACAAAAAATATCTCGAGCTTCAAGCACTTCCCCAAACCACAACACCTACCTGCCCCATCTCCAATTTACAACACCACCCACCCACAACCGCAACAATGATCTGCACACGCTGTCTCCGCATCTCCTCCTCCTCCTCTCTACGGACCCAATCCCTCACCAAATCCACCTCCTCCCTCATCCGCCCCTTTAGCAGCAGCAGTATCTCCCCATCCCCAGCATCAACACCAGCAACCTCTCTCCCCGGGCTCGCCCAACCATTCAGCACACCACTCACTCCCTCCCCCTCATCAACCTCCCCACAAGCAAAATCAGCAACAAGCAAGAAAGGTCCCACAATAGTCTCAAGCTGTCCAGCCGGCACACCACTAAAAGGACTGAATTACCTCAAGGGCAGAGACGATCCGGTTGCGTTGGCGGAAGAGGAGTATCCTGAGTGGTTGTGGACGTGTCTTGATAAGAAGGAGGTTGAGGGGGAGGATGGGGGGGCTGCTGGGGATGAATTCTGTGAGTTTTGAAGAAGTGCCTTTCATTACACTATTGTACGATGAGGAGATGTCCGGGAGCTGGGAGAAGGGAGAGCTTGCATTTGGCATATCATTGGGCAAAAGAGTGATGCAAGAGCGGACTGGCTAAGCCAGCTGGGCTGAAGGTCTTGGATTGGAGAGGAGATGAGAGATTGAAATAGTGAGTGGGCATGGGGCGCAAGTGCTGCTCTTCTCCCATCTCTCTCTCTCCAGTTTCTTCAGGACCAGTTTCTCTCTGCTAAGGCATCTCATCCATCCTGCTCTCATGTTCTCATGATGCTCTCCTTCCTCCTTTCCCACCTCTTCTATCCCCAAAAGTATCTCTCCAAGCAGAAACACCCAGCTAACACTCCTTCCCCCCACCCAGCCAAATCCGCCAAACTGAGACGCAAAGCCGCAAAGCGCGCGAGGAAACTCGAAGCAATGCGCCTCGCGGCTGGCGAAGCAGCGCCCGAAGCTCGAATCCCAATCACCCAGCAATCGATCGACTTACCGTTTAACAGTGAGGGCACGACGAAGGGTGCGTTGGATGCGGAGGGGAAGAGGGAGGAGTTGAGGGGGGCGATGAGGAGGGAGAGGAGGAAGGGGATTAAGGAGGCGAATTTCTTGAGGGGGATGTAGATTGTTTCTTGATTAAGGGAGGTGGATGTAGAAGGGTGGTCGTGTTGGGGAGGGGACGTGGAGAGAGATGGATTGATGGGGGTGTTTGTATGAAGTTGGTGGACGTGAGCTTCCAGCCCGAGGTTTAGAAGCTGGGTTGTGTGTGTTCATGGGTCGAGCATTGGGCAGTGGTGTTTTGTACAGAATGTGTATGATTACATATTGTAGGACGAGAGATCAGGTAGACGGGCCTCTGTACCACTACATTACATTATATCCTCAGAAGCAGCTCTCATCAGACCAGAAAGGAAAAGTAAGAGAGAACATGGGCTCGGTTGTATTAGGGCTCTGTTGTATTCCTCCACAAACGAATCTGAGTTTTGGTTATTGCTATCGCATGGTACAACTTTGCGCAACATTACTTTTTTTTCCTTCTTCTTTTACCTAGTTGACCTCCTAGTAGGTAAAGTATTGTAGCTTAGGCCTGTGAATTAGCGCTGAGCACAACTATGCCGAAACCTTGAAGCTCTTAGTCATATGGGCAACCAGCTTATAATGAATGAAGGTAAATGAAAAGGTTCCAGTGAGCGAGTGAGGACCAGGAGGTACTGTATGAATCCACACCCAATAATAATTTCAAATGCACTTACTGCTCTGATCAATATCAAAAAGGATATCGGTATTTTGCAAACATGGAATTACGTTGAAGACTAATATACCCAAGCTGAAGTTCAGCTGTTTTGTATTTCATTGTGCTTCTGGAGACTACTTGCTACACGCCTTTCTTTGCCTTTGGAAGAGACGTAAGCAAGGATGTAGGTAAGTAGGTAAAAGACCAGCCTATATCATCGTCAAAATTGTCGGTAGCCTAATCTTTTCCACGAGGAGTTATTTCAACCGTGTAAAAAAGCAATTCCACAGGGAGTAATCTCAACTCGCAGAGTCTGCCTCGGTACCGAGCGATCCCCGTCTATCTATATCAGTGCCTCTATCCAGCGCCGCGCGCTTCATCGAATGCTCATATCAAGCCTCCCGATGCGGTATCATACACAAATTCCCACCACTATCATACAAACTCCCTCTCGCCCATGACCATTACTCTCCCTCACCCTCACCAATAGACGACTTCTTGAGCTGGATCTCATTCTTCAGATTCCGAATAGTAGCATCCAAGCGCGCCTTGATGATCATGTTACTGGCAACCGCACGCTTCGCCAGATTCTCCGCAAGCGTCCTCTCCATATCCGCGATATCCTCCCTGACACCCACGATAGTAGCCATCCTCTCCTTCTCCTCCTCATCCATCTCGCTACCTTCATCGTCGTCATCGTCGTCGTCCTCGAATGACTCACCGCCGCTGTCTTCTTGGTTGTCGTTTTCGGGGAGGATCTCGCCGGCTGCGGGTGTAGCTGCCATGGTTGACATGGGTGTTGCGGCTTCGGGTTCTTCTTCCTCGTTCATGTTCATCTCTAGTGCGGCCTCGAGATCGGCTTCGAAGTCGATGCCAAATTGAGCGTCGACATCACCATCGGCGTCAGCATCAGCGTCAGGTTGAGTTGCGAAATTAGATTCCACGTGAGTGTTGCTGGATTGACCGTGATTCTGTGTAAAGTATCCGTCGTCCTCTTCGCCCTCGGCATCCTCATTGTCGTCCATTTCCTCATCTTCTTCGTCCTCGGAATATTGCTGTGCTTGACCATACCTGGCTGGCGTACTTCCATCTCTGCTGTATGACTGACTTTGTTGTCGAGCATTGGGATCGAAGACGTGATACTTGGAAACCGTACACTTTCTGTCTGCTTCAAGTAATCTCTGAACCTCTCTCTCCGTCTTCTCAATCTCATCTCTGTGGATACGCTTTCTGAATCGACGCTTGCGGCAATTGTGCATAGGAGCAGTGAGACCATGAGGATATTGGTAGTTGGTTGGGTCGATGATGGATGGTAAAGGAATAGTCTTGGCTTCGTGTTCATTTTCCACTTTGGCGAAAACCCATAGCATCTGGCAAATATCTGCACTCTTCCACCACCCTCTCTTGTCCCAACTCTTCATTCCTTCGGTAATAGTTGGGAGGTCCACGAGGGTTGATGCATACCAATTTCCACGGACTTGAACAGCTCCACGTCGTCCATTTTCCTCGTAGAATTTCATGATAAATTCTGCGCCGCCATTACTCTTCGAAACACCAATCAATTTCTTATCGATGCAGTACCTGACATACTCGGCATCTTCTCCGGGAATCATTCGCAGGATGAACTGTTCCTCAATGTGCGGGTCATCTTCACGGTCACTAGCTTCCGAATCGTAACCGTCTCCTGGAGGTCGAGGTGGTTTCTTCCCCTTTGGCTTGATTCTGACGCTGCCAGTCGAGAAGGGAGTAGCGGGAGTCTTTGCAACTGGTGTCTTAGAGGTGAGAGAGAGCTTCACACCCTTCGGCCTTTCAAGTCCGCCGGTGTTCAGCTTCAATTTCTTGGAAGGTTGCACGACTTGTATCGTAGATCCATCTGCATCATCTTCCTCCTTTGGTCGCTTCTTGCTCTCGAGAAGCTTCGCACTAGGCTTGGGTGGTCGACCGGCCTTGCTCTTCTTTGGTTTGGCTGGTTCAACAGCTGCTGCTGGAGTAGGTGGCACTGATCCTGCCTTCGTATTGAACTTGATCTTGAAGGCGCTCTTTGCGGGAGCAGGAGTCGGAGGTGCTGGAGCTGGAACGTCCGAGGGTGGTGTACTTTGTGATGGATGGCTCTGAGTGCTCTGCGACGGCCCACTGAAGCTCTGAGATGAGGATTCGAGACCTGGAGTTGGTTCCTTCTTGTTCTTGGTCACGAACTTCAACTTCATAAACGGATTGGTACTCATGCTGACGATGTTGTGCCGCGCAAAGCGACCGGTTGTGAGGTGGGTTGCGCTCTTCGTAGATGAGTAGGAAGAAGGTCGTGGGTGAGTGAATGAGCAGCTAATCGGGTCTCAAGAACCAGGTTCTGGTAAGAGATCGACTGAATACACAGAGCTGACGTCGTTCCAATTTTCTGGTATCGTCGCGGCGATTTGAGGAGGAGAGATCGAGGATGAGGGTTTCGTATGGTGTGGAGTTGAAGTACGGAGTTGACAGAACGCGGGGAGACGCGGCTGAAATAATTCGATACGGCGGGCGGCATGACTAAAGACGCAACCAAGTTTAAAAGTGAAGTTCAACTGTCGCAACAAGTCAACGATACACAGCTAGCTGCTATACCACCAGTGCAGTACCTCTACAGCTGCAACATCTCAGAATCGGTCATGAAGTGTTCTACATTCTCAATTCCTCTCCCCTGAGCCGCGCACTCAAATCGAATCCTCCGACAAAACAATGGCAACTCCTCACGCGCTCCACCACTCCCTGCTTCGGCCCTGCATCCTCCACATCCTCCGCGCAGCAGGTTACCACTCTACACGCCCCTCAGTACTCGATACGCTCACCGATCTGGCGGCGCGGTATATGTTCCTCCTTGCGCAAACTACCGCGAACCACGCCTCTCTCAACCACAATGCGCCGGAACTATCCTTGGAAATCGCAATTCAAGATGTCAGGATGGCAATGCAGGACTGCGGAGCTCTAGGACCCGAGAAAACATTCGAGGAGCAGGAATGGGAGGGAATTGAGGATACGAGAGGTGTTGACTCGTTCCTAGCGTGGGCAAGAGGACCGGACAATCGTGAGATCAGGAGAGTTGCGCTTGAGGGTGCGGAGGGAGCAAAGGATGATTACCTAGCCGGTTTGTTAAACCTTTACCGAGGATTCAAGGCGATTGTGCTGATATGCTACAGTACTTAAGCAGAAACATGCCGCTGCGGACGAAGATTCGAGGTATACTGGTACTTTACTGGGCAAACCAGCAGAGCTACGAGCAGTCAAAGTAGAGGGAGGGGACATCTCGAGCGTCAAAGAATGGGCCGAACGACTCCAGAAACCGGCTACGAGTACATCTATACAATCGTCTCGGCGGCAGTCGTCTGCTCTCAGCTCCCTAGACGACACGATGGAGGATATGGACTTCTCGACTTGACAGTATTTGCAAGGTTTCGCATTGCGCGGCGTTGGATGGCTGGACTGGGCTGGAACAAGATGGTATGTGTACAATATCTGGAAATACCCTCTACAAAACGAGATACACGGGTTGCTTTTGAGTCCCTCCTACTTCATGTGCTGTTTGGCACTTTTCCCTTCACTTCATGGTATGTGTTTTCTCCTCCCTCATACACTGCTCAAGCTCTCATTGGCAACTCTATTACCCGCTCCCCCATCCACGCTCTGTCCCTCCTTCCTCGCAGCCTTCACCTCCTCCCTCGCACCCTTCTGCTCCTCCTTCTGCCTGTCCAAATCACTCGTGAAACTGCCCTCCTCTCCCCACCCAGCATTCTTCTTATTGAACTGCGCATCCATGACCTCTCCTTCTCCGGTAGCACGCATCTGCTCGCCATCGAGATCTTCTTGCTGTGGACCGACCTTCGAGCCTGAGAGCACGGCATTGCTGTCGTCGGCGTTGTCTTGAGGGTGATCGCCGTGCCCGGCTGCGGTGGCGGATCCGACTGAGGTTGCTGGTGTGGCTGTTGATGAGGACTTGGTGTCTGAAGGACCGAAGGTTGTGCCTGCTCCGCGAGCGGAGTTGAGGCTGGATTGGTTTTGGGAGGCTGACATGGTGATGTTTTGAAGATTTGTATGGGTAGCTTGTTTGAAGTGTTTATGGCCAATTGATGTAGACTTGGTGTTGAAGCTCTACAATTTCTGGAGCTTGAATTTGCAGGTGCAGGTAGGTATTCTTTGAAAGTTTGTTTATTTCAAGTTAAAGTTAGGAAAGGGTTCTGGAACGTGGCAGTCGAACTGTCATTCTTAGCTGGAATTGTGTTTGCACTGGTGTTAGTCGATAATCCCCCACCAAAGGAGGTGACGTCGACGGCTCGAGGCTGGCTCGTCTGCTCGATGATGCGGATGCCCCACTTGCTCCTCTTCTCAGCCTTGTTGATCTTGCTCAGCTCATATCCGATCATCAGCACTCGCATACTTCATCTCTAGATGTAAACAACCCTTGCTAATATAATTGCATGTGTTCTCTTGCCTTTATTTTTGAGCTCCTTCATCAGAGGCGTCTCGCTGTATTGTTGATTTGGATCCGACATTACCGTTGATGATTGACTTCTTCAATTGACGCTTTTCCCCTGCTTAGCTGAGTCTGAGCCGAGTTTAGCATCTGAATGCTATGGAATTTATACTTATATACCAAGATTAAGATTCAGCGCATGCGGATGTATTCCCTTCTATTTTCGCGATACGAGAGATCCTTTGTTATGGCTGTGGCTGGATTCTCGCTACACCATAAGTGGCTTGCATATCCAGGTAATTGAGGTACTATCAGCCAACAAAAGTGAGCAAGAACGGGCTTGAGCGACGCTGAACATCTATTTCTATCTTTGTAGCTTTTCCACATTTGCGGTCCCCATATATCCAACATGTAAGGATGGGGATACTCAAGGTTTTGAGGGGCTAAGCGAGATACACCAAATGAACCAAAATACTTGTAATCTGGTGATATATTGCATCTTTGCTACCTGAGTTGTCATTTCACCATTCCATCTATTTGAAATTCATTCATCTAGTTAGCCCCGTACAAGTCCTCGACGGAAGGCTTTTTCGTCTCCGGCTCCACACCTTTCGACTGCTCTTCAGCTGCTTTCGCAACACATTCCCTCTGCGCTACTTCATTCTCTGCGGCTTCTGGTGTTTTTGGTTTTGATTCCTTCTGCTTCTCGGGCCCTGTCTCTCTAAACGGCTCAAATCCTTCTCCCTTCGTCAGAGCGTCAATTTTATTCTCTCCTCCTTTAAGCTGGAACGGGAGGGCCGGAGATCCGATCGTGATTGGTGAGACCAGTTTCCCTACTTCAATCGGCTCAGGAGCATGTGAACTTCTCGTTTCTCTTTGAGTGCTGTCTTTTGCTGGCACTTTGTCGTCACTCGTTACTATTCCTTCCTGCCTCGAAAGTTTATTCGGATCAGGGCTGAGTGTCTCCGAATCTCCTTTTCCTGTCTTTCTAGCCTCTACACTCTCAGCATGACTGTGATCCTCAAGCTCAACCACAGGCGTCTCAATATCCTTCCTCAATACCTTCGGAATCGACTTTTCCGGCAAGACATCCCTCGGCATCTCTACCAATTCTTTCCAGACTCCATACTCTCCGACCGCTTTCCTCAGATACTCATGCGCGCTACTCGGATCCTTTAAATACTCGATAGCACATACATCGATGAAACCTTGTCTTGAGATCATGGGCATGTTGGCATTGAATCGCATCGAATTCCGGATCTTGCCTTCAACAGCTGATGGTGGCTCTTCGTCTGAGATATCAGAGAGGTCGCGAGAGCGGATGCTGAGAGTATGTGAAATGACGAGATCGCTGAAGTAGAGACTTAGTTCTAGATCGGCGACTTCTTTGCTGTGTTCGCCTTCTTCTCTGTCGAGAGCTTTCTTCCCTGTAAGTTCCTGTCAGCTTCATTTCTTGTCCTGCGAAACAACCTCTTGCGAACGTGATGACTAGTTGACTTTTACTTACAAACATTCGATTCCGCACATCCCTGCATCTCAAGGAACTTAGAATATGTCTCAGGGCTGAGGAATCCGGTATGCTCTGGATCCAAGTGAGAGAATATCGTGCTCATCAACGCTATGAAAATCGGTGTCGGCGTTGAGTCTTCTTCGAACAGCGCTTCCCATTTTTCTGGCTGGGGATATGAAGGTGTTACAGCGGCCTGACTGTCCACCCTCTCTACACCTCCCCTGACCGATTTTGGTGGTGATGGTGGAAGTGCTGCTTCATCAGAAGGCGAGGCCACTTCGCTCTTGTTTCCCATATCACCAAGTAACCCACTCCCTATCACGTCTTTTGGTTCTACTTCCATTTCCTCCGTCTTCTCTTTCTCATCGGCATTCACACTCCCCTTCCTCGATCTCTTCCCTTTCTTTTCCAAAGGCGCTTTCATAATGTTCCACAGTGCGCCCCAATTCGCCGCACCTAATTGCTCTCCTCCTTTACTCTTTGCCTTCGTACCACCAACTGTTTTCCCACTAGTGTTCTGTACCGCATCTTCATTGACAGTCGACTCCGGCCGCGGTGGTAAGGCAGGCGGCAGACGCGGCGCGAAGCCTGGAGGCAGAGGGACCACGACGCCGGACTGCTTGAATACCATAGTCGAGTGCGACTCAGTATGTGGCCTGGTGAAGGACTTGATGACGTGGCAGTTGGTGCAGAGATGGTAGTTGTGGCAACTATGGCAAGTTACGCGGGCGAACTCAGGAGGTATGGGAAAGGTGCAGCTGTTGCAGGTGTAGAGCTCTTTGGGTTCCGGACTTTCCGCCATCTTTGGAAATGTTCTGTAAAGCGAGACACCTCTGTATCTCAATAGGAAGTAATAAGATAGAACAAAAGATGGTAAGAGATCGGGTTGGGAAGAAATACAAAGATACTTCGACCACGTTTCCCACGCGTTACAGATACATGATGTAAGCTTTGTCTGGAAGCTTCATCCTGATTCACTGTTTGTGAGCTGTTCGGTACCCAAGCGGGGTATCAGATTTGTGTGTGGGAAAGACGTGCATGAGATTTTGGTCGGAATAAGCATTTTTGACGTCGTGTTCGAAACGGAGATCGCAGAGATCTGAGCGGTCGGAACTGTTGAGCCCGATCGAGGGTTCGTTTCAGAATGAAGAATTAAGCGAGTCAACAAACCACCTAGCAACGAACCACGCGCAATGCAGCTCATCAATGATGGCGATTCAATTCACCTAGGTCACAGCATCACCACAAGACAACAATAGACAAACTTCATATTTGTCATCACCCAACGCCTTTTCAGTTCACGCCCACAATGCCTTCGCTAATTACTCGTCCGTCGACGCAGCAGCTCCCTCGACCTCCTTTCCTGCAGGACAGGACAACTTCCCACTCTTAGTTCCGTCCGCAGTAGCGATTCATATCACGCAATAGCCGTGCTGGCTTGATCTTTGTGGCGATTGTCGTTTTGACTTCCTTTGAGAATTCAGAAACCCCACAGAAGCTGCGGGTGTATTTGACACTAGCGAGCATCGAGATCTGGGAATTCGAGACAAAACCTCGTGCAGTATTCGTGGTGAGAAGCGACGCAAGATCAATCAAATTAACAGCTTTTGAATGAACTCTCTAGTTGGAGGATCAAAAACTTCTGAATGGAACAGCATCTTGACTCTGCCGCTATATTTTGACCCAAAACGCAATTTTGGGATTCTGGGGTTTTAGCGCGAAGGAGGGAGCATTCTGATGACGACGAGGTGGGAAACAAAGATCTTTGGATACTCATTAACATTATCGATCGCTCTTCTAAAATCTGATTTGATACATGATAGACATCCGAAAATTCAAACAAACGTAGAAACAGTTGACAGGTTACTCCTCGAGTAAGAATGCTCCTTAGCCCATGGCTTAGGACTCCTGCCCCTACTAATACTTCTCGGACGATTTGCCCACAGTGGAAGATTCTCATTCGAGCCATTTGGACTCAACCCCCCAGGTGTTCCGAAACCTTGAGGCGACGTCGGGCTCTTTGGTGGGTTTGCATATGGCGAATTACCCCATACAGATTCCCGGATGGAGTTGTTATCATCGTCGTTGGCACTGGAGAAGGACGTTCTGCCAGACGATGGCCGGGTCCGGGACCACATGGCTGTTGGGGCGATGAGCGTTGTTGATGGTGAGAAGACTTCGTGGTGTCCCGAGCTAAATTCTTCCACGTCTTCGCCCTTCTTTTGCACCGATGTACACTTTCCAATCCACAGCATCTGTTCGTGCTCACGAAGATAACGTTCTCCACTGAACGCTTTCTGTACAATATTTCGGGCCATCAGGCCAAGCTTTCTTCTCTGCGTTTTCTTCTCGTACATGCGTGCTGTGATGATAGCCACGTCTTCTGGGCCAGGCTTAAATGGCAAGACTGGAGCTTTCTCGCCGGGCTTATCGTCTGCGTATTTGGCCCACTCCCCAATCATAGCCAGGATGTTGATCTGAGCTCGGGCGAGCGATTGTGCGTCGTTAGGAGCGACGACTTCGCTGAATCGTGATCCGTCGTCTTTATCCGTAAGGACTCGAAGTGAGGCTCCCACGTCGGTACAGACAACAGGAACTCCTGTGAGCGCTGCCTCTCCCAATGCTAGAGGGAGACCTTCCGAGACGGAAGAATTGAGAAAGAGCCACTTTACACCATGTCAGCAGGGTTTCATAGTGGAGTAAGGGAATGGCATACCGAAGTTGCGAGAACAGTCTTGGGGTCTGCTGTTCCCATGAGCGTGAGATTACCACCAAGTGACTTCGACGCCAGAATTTCTTGACACTCTGCCGAGTACACGGGATCCTTATCCAAGGCACCATAGATGTGCAGTTGATAATCCTTAAAGCCCCACTCATTGACAATCACATTAGCGGCTAAGATCGCTGTCTTGATATCCTTTGCGAACCAGACGTGAGAAAGCATAGTGACTGTTGGCTTCTCAGTAGAGATGTCTGCCACGGGCGAGAATTTCTATGACTACGTTAGCACAGCATCATCAATGAGCTTGGATTGACTGACCTTCATATCTGGGATACCGTTGACGACGGGATCGATCTTGCGAGCAAATTTCTTGCGATGTTCCAGGTTCCCATAGTGGGATCCCACCTCGATTTCCCACCCGATGTTGAAGAAATCAGCACAAGGGAGGACTTGGTCAGCATGGTGCAGTGCCAGGACAGCAGTGACCCTCATCAATCCAAGAAGAGAATTGCGCACGAACGGCTGCAGCACACACAATGCAGATGACAAGTATAGATTCGTCTCACGCCAACTGATCGCGTGATCCCAAATTTGCAGAGTGCAGTTCCGCTTCATCTTACACACGACACCATAAGATGCCGAGACACTGTGATGAGATGCTTGAAAGACAGCGGGGATCTCTTCTGGGACTGGAATGGAGAAGATGAATAGATCTGGAAGTGTTAGCTTTGTCACATTTGCGCTACCAGGTCACTTACATCTGAACCAGAGATCCATGGCCGCATCGAGATGACCTAAAGTAGGTAGTTCGGTCTCAAACCATTCGGAAGGAGGCTTGGTATTTGGCAGCGTCTCGGACAGCCACAGATTTCTCCATGCATTCTTGACTGCATCACTTGTCCATACGGAAGCCCAATGGCGGGGTCCTTCGAAGTATGTGTTGAGATCCACAAGAGCTCGCGTGGCTTGGTGAACATCGCTTGCAGAGAGTGTCTTCGCGCGAGCAGCTTTGACAAGTGCGGTCAAAGCTGGAATGAATGTCTTTTGGATGTCTTCGAATTTTGCGTTTCGGGCGACAGGATTGACTTCGCTGTCTAGCTTGTTGTGGAACACACCGTGCACTGGATGCAGGAAATCGAGACCCCACAATGGGACTACCTTCAGCGACTGCACGTTCTCCTCGATCTGATGTTTTGGCAGACCAAAATCATTTGCAGATTCAACAACCATGTGCCACTTGATAGACTTCAAATTATTGACCATATCACGACGACAGGCAGAAACTCCACCACCTTCGTTAGGCCATGTCCCCGTATCAACAGCCATGACGTGCAGGTTCTCGTTCGTATCTGGCTGCAGAGTCTGACTTCTGGTAAACATCAATGCATCTCCTCCTTGGCCGAAACCATGTAGGTCTCCGAGCTTGATAGCCAACGGAGTCCAGGAACTGATGTCGTTCGAAAGCTCAGAACTGGCCATGATCGCATCGGTATGCATGATCAAGTACCCTTCAGCGCCGGTGAGCGCACCACGGTCTCGTTTCATCCAGTACGGTTTGAGTAGAGGCTCTTCGCGGAGAAGTCGTTCGTCGAGGAATCGGGTGAGGACACCATCGAAATATTTGTCGTTCTTCCAAGCCCTCCAGAGCTGGGATCTAGCTCGAGATGTTGAGATGGGGGACCGCTTGACGTTTAGTCGCAATTGTCGGGAGAAGAAATTTGTCTTCAATGAGGGGAAATCGAGAAGTGGATTGTCCATCCTGAAGTTGCAGTTGGTCGGCTTCTTCAGAACGCCTAGCCAATCCTCAAGAATCAAGTCGGGAGTATCGCATCGTTGTCCGTTCAGCACAGTGGTGATCGTCGGATGATGCTGATGATCGTAGAACCAGGTACTCTCATAGACATCCTCGCCACGGACGAATGTAGCTTCTGTCACGCGAGAATTGGGGATCCATCTCTCCATCTTGCCTGGATGACGAGCTGGAGGCGCGCACCAATTGATATTGCAAGTGACATGGGGGAAGACAAACTCGGCTCTGAGCAGCTCGTCGTCGAATTGGGCATTCTTCCTGTAATGGTACTTGAATCGCACAAGGCTCTCGGTATCTTTGAAAACATAGCTTCCGGATTCGATGAAACCCTTCTTGTTGAAGTGCACTGTCTGGAACTCGTCTTCTCCTGTGATGCACGTACGGGAAAGTGGAATGCGTGGGTTGCGGTTCTTTCTCAAAACACCTCCTGTGATCTTGTTCGCATACTCATACTGGTACTCGTTCTTCAGCCCGTCTTTCCCGTAGATCTCTCGAGAAAGCAGGAGCATGTCTGCCGAGAAATGGCTAACTCCCTGGAGATCCATGGATCCCTCAGGTTCCTTGTCGAGAAGCTTGGCATACTTGCAAAGCTTGAAATCTTTCTGTGGGCGAATGTGAAAGAATGACGTGGAGGTTTCATCGAGACTTTGGATGATGATTCGGTTCTTCTTCAAAGAGTACACTGTCCCTTTTGTGCCGTCCCAGGTCTTCTGAGCCTTATCACGGTTGTGAAACTACACAGGCTGATTAGTGACTGATTCGAGAGGATGGATTCCGATGTCTTACCAAGAACCATGGCAGAAGTAGATTCTGGGCTTTCTTCGCGATGATCCATATTGTTGATAGCAGGAAGGTGGCCACATTAGAGAAGATCTGTGATCTCACTGCAAGTGTGAATCTCAACTCTCTGTGAAACTCTGGATCTGCCACCAGAGAGACGATGAAGAACTTGAGCCATATTCCTGTGCCGTGATAGATGCTAAGCAATGGGCCCGTGATGTACTTTTTGTACGACGTAGGCTCCGAATCGAATTGGAAGTCATCGCTATTCGGTGACTGCATGTTCCTCCGTGACAACCCCGCCAACTTCTCGAGCGACTCCTCTGCTTTCAGAGACTTGAAGAACCTAAGCTTGTTCATCGCTAACAAGACACCAAAGTCGCATTGAGCGACGAATGTGTGGAGATCTATCCTCGACTCTTTCAGAAGGGCGCGTTTAAGCCATTGAGAATTAGCGGAGGTCAGATCGTATCTCTCGCCTAAGCATCGGCGGAACAGAATGCTTCTGATTTCGCCTGGGAGTTTATCCCACATGAGATCGCAGTCAAGCCCAAAGCAGGATTGCTGGATCAACTCCTTCTTTGCGTTTGAAATAGCTAGAGCGCGATTCTCCGGAGATTCATCTGCGGCGGTCTCTCTCCTGACGCTCTCCGAGACCTTATACTTCTCGTGCCCGCTGACTTGCCGGCAAGCTGGAAGCGATTCCACAAGTACACTACTATCATGCGTCATGCCCATAAGGAATTCAGCGCCTGCGTGGAGCATGATCTCAGCTATGAACTGATAGTTGTTATTTGCAAATGGTCGACGCGCGGAGCTTCCCTCCTCAGGTAGGTTGACCAGGATGTGAAGACTTCCATCAGTGCCGAAGCAGCTAATCGCTCTGATGTTGGCCTTGGAGGGGAGATAACGCTGCATCGATACCAGCTGGAGCTTGATCGTCCCATCATTCCACTTCTTGCTGATCTCTCCAACCAAGCTGTACGAGTCCGGAAATGCTTTTGCAGCTGGTTGTGAGAGATGCTGTTGACTACAAGACATCAAAATGGCTCGAACCTCAATCCCCAGAAGACTATTCGCCTCCGTACTGGTCGTGAGTCCGAGCGTAGTCGCTGATATGTTGTTGAAAAAGTTAGCGAGCTCGCTCTGGCTCCAGTGCTGGTCTTCCCCTAGCCCAGAGTAAGCATGGAACAATCCCTGATTTCCTGGATCTCTGTTGGCTGGCTTTCGTGGCATTCCGATCTTAGCAGTCCGAATAGAAAGGATCGCAGCTATCCATGTCGCCGTGCCAAGCGGCACAATTGTGAAGTATACATTGTGCTCATCGATTGCTTTAAGGCCGATCCCGAGGGGAAGACCGACTCCGATAGCCAATAGTAGCGGCTTGATAGTTCTGGGGCCAGAGAATACTTTGTTGTACTATGATCTATTAGCATGAACCCAAAACGTTCCAACTCGTCAAGTTCTTACCTGGTAGACTAGCAAGCCAGAGTATGAGGCAACAAATGACAGAAAGACAAACAGTCCCTCTTTGGTGCCATCTAGTACGAACACAATGGCAGTAGTGAGGGCCAATGACCAGACATGGACAGAAAGAAACTTGCCAAAAGTCGAAAAATATAGCTTCTGCCTAGTCTTCGCATTTTTGACAACCGCATCTCGAATGTAATCAGCAGAACGAATCGGCTCCGGGTTTTGCGCATCGATCAGCCCATTCAATGCATAAGCCTTGTAGTCCAATATCACAGATCCCATCAGATAATATGCCAGCCCGAGGCCTGTGGCTTTGCGGACCGAGTCTGAAGCGACTGGTCCGAGACCGAGGAGATTGCCGCCAGTGAGAAGTTCTACCCAACGATCCAAGAGTGCGATGATGAAGTACAGAACACCACAGACAACCTCATCTCCAGCTTGGCGCCACAAGACAAAGCCATTATGTAAACGGATTCCTCTTTGGGCTTCGATCAGACTCGCAAGACCAACCTTGACTTGAACATTCCATGTGGAGCTGTATGGAATCGGCTGCTTTGACCCTTGAAGGCGACAATACCACTCTAGAAGGAAGATCGTGGCATCCCAACCCTTGGCAAGTTGAAGGACAAGAGAATCCGACGTTGCAGGTATCCAGAACTTTCTCGATCGTTCTTTCTTGACGTCTTGGAGCAGAGCAGCTCTGGCCAAAACCAATGCGGCCGGATCAGTCATTCCACTGAAGACATCCTTATTGCCTTGCCCTTTGGCTTTGATATACCATTCTTTCAATTTCTTGTCGTCGATTGCGTTGATTTTGTGGTACCAGGTCACCCATTGCGATCCAACACTTCTAGCACCTACAACCAAAACTCCAACAAAAATGTAAANTGCGATTAGGTAGATGATAGTGTCGTGGCCAGGGACGAAGATGGTGAGAATAGGGCCAACGGCAAGGATGGGGACTGCACTCAAGATTATGGTTCTACCATTCTGGAAAGCTGACCCAAGATATTGATAACTTGACAGCACGGCCAGAAGCGATAGGTAAGATGTCAGGACGACAAAATATAGGAGAAAGACAATGCCATCCTGGAAGCTGGCATAGACAGCAGAGACTATGACGAAACCAACCAGTCCGGCAGTAAATGTAATCACCAGGCCTCCTACAAGACGCGTGAGGACGTACATATTCGCTGCTGGGAAAGCGACCGAATTCAGGTAATAACTGCCTCCAATGGCAATCCAGGTACCGATCGCGCTGGAAAGGGGGAGAGAAATCATGAGAGCGATGGTGGCGCTTTTCTTCTCAGGGTCGGACATGAATGAGCTGAGGTAAAGACCGTGCCCCGTTGTGGTCAACAGCATGATATCGATGAAGGCTGGAACCGAGTCAGTATAACTCCTACAGATTGAGATTGGGCCAGCTTACCAGGAATCGCAAAAACGCTCAGGAATGTGAGCCGTTGGTATGCTGGCATTTCAGCTGTTTTGACACTGTCATCAATATCAATCTGGGCAACAGCATACGAGGAGGCGTATCCAGTGGCATATTCGATCTGAAGAGGTGGCTGATTGTGTGGCTTGCTGTAATGTTCTCGATGACGATCTGAAAGTAGCTTTCCAAAGGCGCTGGGTGTGAGATCAAAGTAATCCTCACATCTGGATCCCAACGCAAACAACTCCGAGAAGGCTCCAGCTTGATCCGAGTATTCGTTGAAAAGCGGGTTTCGATCTGACACTTCGAGGTAGATCTCATTGTAAGCAGCCTTCCTCGCAGCACAGAATATGGCTAGTGCAACGATATCCGAGTAGGCATCAAAGCCATCGGTTGTAATCACAGACTCAAGGACATCTGTGATCTTTTCCAGGTCATCGTGCCGCCTCGAGCATAGAATATCAACAAAGTTCGATGCTACGTCTCTGAACACTTTTAGAGCAACCTCGATGTCGAAATGCTGGTACCCATGCTTCTCGTACCAAAGTCCCCGGGATTCAATAATCATCTGCTCTGGAATCTTGCCACTTAGGTATCCAGCGGTGTCTAGTTCTCGTAGCTGTCCAAATGATGGGCCATCCAGAATCTGCTCTTCCAGCAGAGCCCGCACCTGACTCACTAGCATGTCCCCATTCTCTGGATCTGAAACCTTCAAGTGTTGGAAAAAGAAAATTATATCAGATGGAGTGAGAAGCTTGATATCCTGGAGAAATCGTTTCGGTAGAGCTCTTTGAGGTCGACCGGCGGCGAACTCAGCTGCTGATATCTCGGTCGCAAAGCATGCATGGCGGGAACATCCTCTGTTGGACAAGTATGCATGGAGAATCGTGTTCTCAAGATCAGATGCATATCTGGAAACATAAATTGTGAGAGTGCCTGTCTCAACATCGACATCCGACACAGCCCAGAACTGCACTCCACCTGGTGTACGGAACCCAGAATCCAATCCGATGTAGACTTCAATTGGATCCAAAATCTCTTCGGAGTCAGAAGCTGCCCATAGTCCCTGGGCAAGCTCATTGATAGATTGCAGGGCAGTAGAGTCGATGTGCTTCGAGTTGTGGGCAAATCCATCGTGATGCAGCTTCCGGAAGAAGGTTCCAATGGTACGAAGCTTCGATGGAGGGATCTGGTCCAGTTTACCCATGCGAAGTAAATGACGCTGTGTCTGGACAATTTGATTGTAGTCGTCCTGGGATGCGTGAAGTCCAATCGGAAAGCATCCGAGCAGGTTGTAGGATTCCCCTGTCGGAGAAAATGACAGCGGGCTACCCCGAATCTTGGGCATCTTCTGAAACCAGCTTCCATTCTTTTCATCCCGAGCATTGAGGTCGACAATGGTCAGATCTAAACTGGCATCTGTCTTGTGGAATTTCTGAGGCTTGTCTGACAGATCTACAACTGGTGTTAGATATTTCAAGCTTGGGACAATTTTCTCAAGCTGCGAGGTTGATGCACCAGCTGTTGGATTTGGAATAAGTTGATGAGTCGAGCGCCAATGATTGTGTATCTTCATCACTCGTTGGTCCTTCAGCCACTGGAAAGCTGCCAGTGGTTCCGGAACTCCTTCGCTTGCGGGATCGAACAGAGCTCCCTTTGAGTTGATGAATACCATAGCGCTGTAGTACCTGCACCAAATATAACATCTCTTGATCACCGAATGCGACAGCGCTTTCTCATCGTCCACTGTCTCCCACACCATCACCCGAAAGTCCCGCAGGCACGTCTGTGTCACAAATGCCTTAACCGTCGACTTCATTACTGCCATCTGAAAATAGTCTCGAACATGACCGCTTGTAAGAATGGTGCCGTTTCTTACAACCACACCCGCGAAATTGGCCATGTCTGGACTCTCCGTCCCAAGAAAATTGGGCGGTGCAATCTCGAGATACACATCCAGGCCACTGCTGCGCACATACTGGACGAAAGCATCAAATACTGGCATCGGCAACCAATCCTCCCATCCTGCAAGCAAAATTCCGGAAAAGACCGAAGATTGAGTATTGGAATTCCGAAATCGCTTTTCTATAACATCCCGAACCTTCTCTACAGCCACAATGATGTCCTGATCATCTTGCCGTTGCTTGGGCGTATGTAGCTCCCGGAGGTGGAGTCTTCCGATTCTTGTGTGTTGACTGGATGGGCGGACATTCGCAATCGCTTCGTGAACTCCCACTTGCAATGGATCTAGAATCAAGATATCCCACCTTGACAAAAGTCCGGCTTCGGCTTGTGTTGGAAAACTTTCGAATGCTCCAAGGTATACACCAAAGGACGCTGCCGGTAGTTGAGGTTTTTCGCTGATGCTCGGAGGGGCACCATTCTCGTGGAATTCTAGAAATGCTTTTAACCGCGGGGGTATGGACTTTGATTTTCGTTCTCTCTGCAGCACAAGTCAGAAACCTTCCAAAGAATACAAACTCAAGGCAATGGATTACCTTTGACCAATCTTTAATGATATTAAATAGTACCAACAAAAAAGATATTGACCCCGCTAAGGCTGAAGAAGCTGCAATGCCAATGAATGCCCACTGCCACCAATGTTCCAACGGCTTGCCAATACCCAATTCTCCGATAGGTAAGAGGCTCACCATGATTGAGGCGTGAGAGAAAAAGAAAAGAATAAATACAAACGTAACGACCGCTCAGAACAAACAAACACAAGAACGAATGATAGGAAACAGCTGGACATCCATAAATTGACGCTTTGTACAAGGTTGAGAATGATGTTGTGCATCGAAAGAAAGAAAGTTGACTGACATCAACCGTCGGTCCAGGATCCTCCGCCAGTGGTGGGGTCTGATCCCAACTTCGCAAATGCCATGGCTCCTTCTCCCGCCTCATGACCCATTGTTCCTCAAACTACGGAACTAGGGCCAGCGGTCCCATCCCCGAAAAGAGTTGTCTTTGTTGATCCACAGTCCACTCGGTCAGGGTCTTCCCTGGTGCCACGGACCATACACATGGGATGCGGAGCGATGCTCATTGTATTTAGGCGCAGCCAATGAGAGCGGCTAGATATTTTAGGATACTAAACGCTTAGATCTTGGACCTGGCCTAAATTTCAAACGGACTTGTCTCCAAAGTTGTGGCTGAGCGTCTAAGGAGTTGAATAAAATGACCTCGTCCATCCACCTCGATACTCTATGTGAAGCTGGGTACGAGGCCAGCAGAGCGACCCATGAAAATGCCAGTTGTCACTCTCTGCAGTTATTGAAGCCAGTCAAGCACGACACTTGGCTCATCGTGCATCAGGCCATCGCCATTGTCAATGCCATTGGTGAAAAGGAGAAGCGGCAGCATGGTCGTCGTGACTCGTGAAGAAAAGGTTGTGCGTTGCAGTAGACTCCGGCTCGGCAGCGGCAGAGAGACCTGAAGAAAAGGCTCGCTAAAGTGAACGCGCTAAGCCGCTTCTGACCACCGCAGCCCCTTTTCAGATCATTTCCCTATTCGGTTAAGAGGCACACGGTTGGGACGGGAGCTCAGAAGAGGTCGACTTCTTTGTCATCGTTCCAACTCACACGATATAGCAAATATGGAATCATACTTCTATCTGTTTCTCGTGTCTTTCGAATGCATTGCTGCAATGTTGTTCTTGATCCACAACAAAACATCTAGAAGGCTAGCTGCATGATTGTCTAGTCTTAAGCGAGAGCCTACTGGACCAAGTTTAGCCAAACAATACTCCGTATTAGACGATCGAATAAGGGATGACCAATGAACGAGCGCTCGTATTATTGGCCCACTCCAAGCATTCAAGTTGTTTCCGACGTCCTCTGCAGATGTTTCAAGGGTAATGGGTGCTGCCCAAGTCCCATGCATGCAGAGAGACCCTTCCACGGGACCGAAGAAGGCAGGGTTTTTTGTCGAATTGTTGTCAAAAAAGTTCCAGGATCCCTGATGATCAGACGAGAAGTGACGGGAGGGACATGTCCCCTGCCAATTATCCTAGTCAAACACGACTCTCCACAACAATTCAGCTACGCCATGATGAATAGATCGATCCGCCTACCCACTTTCTGGGCTTTTGGAACTATTGCATTTCTGCCTTCATCTCGAAAACCGAAATCTTTCTTCATGATATAGACAGCTTCAGGCGTCCTTACATTCGTTCTTCAACTTCCTCCTCAGGAGTCAACAGTCATTCGTTATGCTGTTTCACGTTCTTTCCGCTTCGGCGCTACTTCTATCTAATACTGTTTTTGCTTTCAGCGTCCAGAGCACTGTTTTGGTCATTGCCAAAGATGCGACCACTTCCTATTCAGCAACCTCTGGTTTGACCGCGTACGGAATTCCATACCAACTCCTGACGGTCCCATCGACCGGCGCTGCCCTCCCCGAACTCAGCACCGCGAGCGGTGATGGAAACTTTGGAGGAATCGTTGTCTTGAGCGAGGTGTCTTACGAATATGACGGAGGCATTTATTCCAGCGCGCTCACCACCGACCAATGGACTGCGCTTTTTGACTATCAAACTTCTTTTGGAGTCCGTATGACCCGGATCGATGTCTACCCAGAGGCGCAATTCGGTAGGTCGAGTGAAGGATTTAGGAATGGATATTTGGCTAATCTGTTCAGGAACCACCCCGGCTTCCACTACCAGCCCAGGCTGCTGTGAAACTGGTGTTGAGCAACTCATCTCCATCAGCAATTCTACCAGCTTTTCTCAAGCTGGGATGAAGACGTATGCTATTCCATGAGTCCTAAACCCAACCTCGAGGCATTTGCTGACCTCGAAACTAGCGGCGCCACAATGTCTACCCAAGGACTCTACCATTACCCAGCAACCATTACCAACAGCAGCATTGCCACTACAATCGCCGAGTTTGGCCCATCGGGAATCTTCACCGAAGATACAACTGCTGCCGTTATCAACAACATTGGCGGACGGGAGCAAATGGTTTGGTTCATTAGTTGGGCTTCGGATTGGTCCCCAACTTCGACCTATCTCGACCATGCCTGGATCACCTGGATGACCCGAGGTCTATGTAAGTGATGTAAAGGTAGAATCGTGAACATTCAGCTGACAGCCTCGCAGATTCTGGTTTCCGCAGAGTTTACTTCAGTACTCAAGGTAAGGACCCAATGCCCCTCATGTGGCGAACTATAAATCGCTACATCGACCGATATATCCCTGCATAAGTCCTTCGAGCACACGAACTCTCTTTGATGACCGTTATGAGATGGCCATTTGTTTTGCTGCTAGAAACATACTCGCATGGTTTAAATTCAAATAAGCAAACTTCCCTTCAAGCACTAATGCGCCGCGCCAAACACAAACTTTACTATACATCACGAAAGCATGTGATGGTCATGTACTAACTTCAATCCCATAGTTGACGACATGTTCCTGGCCACATCTCTCTACAGCCCCGCTGATGTTGATTTCCGTATCACACCCGCTGATCTCGACGGTCACGTTGCGTGGTCCGCGGCTCTCAACGCCAAATTACCTGCCGGAAGTGTCTACTTCACCGAGGTCGGGCACAACGGCAATGGCAATATCGAGGTGGGTCACATCCACAACCCTTATTTTGTTTGAGTTTCGGCTAACAGGGCAGGCCGCGATTACCAACGATACCGCTGGCATCTGCAGTCCCGACTCTGCGATTGAGTACGACGAGCAAATTGATACCGCGTTGGAGTTCCAAAAGCCTTTAGGCACTGGTACCGACATTTGGCCATCGACACCAACCGCTTATGCGTGGAGTTTGGCTTGCACCAAGCTTGATGATCTCAGCCTCTGGTGGACCATCCCTTCGAACCGTGATACTTTCGCTCATGTCACCCACACTTTCACTCATGAAGGTCTCAACAATGCAACATACGCAGACACCAGCAGAGAAGTAATGACTCCGAGTTCATATCACTTCATCAAGAGACTAATAGTCCTTTACAGATCTCATTCAACCAGGCATGGATGGCCCAGGTCGGTATCGACCAAGCTGAGCGCTTCTCAGGAACTGGTCTCATCCCACCGTGAGTACCTGTATATCGCCTATTCTGTAATAGAGAAGCTAACAAAAGCTACAGTGCGATCACTGGTATGCACAACGGTGATGCTCTCCAGGCATTCGTAGACAACGGCATCGTCAACGGTGTTGGTGACAATACTCGACCAGTCCTCATGAACTCTGAGCACGAACATTGGCCATTGATCTCCACTGTTGAGAGTAACGGATATGCTGGATTCCAGATCACTCCGCGTTGGGCTACCACTATCTACTACAACTGCGATTTGCCAGCATGCACTGTTGCCGAGTGGATCGCAACCTCTGCCGGTGCTGGAGATATCCAAGACCTTTTGGTCAACGCCGTTGAGGTCAACACCAAGCATCTCCTCTCCCTTCACCACGACCCGTATGTAATTCTCCAAGACTTCTAGCGTATGATACTGACAATGTTTGCTAGATACATGTTCCATCAAGCCAACATGAGATGGGCTGATGTTGCAGAGGTCGCTGTCAACGGTGTCATGGGCAAGTACTCCCTGCTAATGATGTGGGTTGAGGTTGTCACCCAAGAGATGATGCGTCTCGTCGAGTGGCCAATGATCTCTTTGAAGCACGACGACATCGCCGCTTCATTCGCTTCGCGTATGGCCCTTGACAACTGCTCGCCAAACGTCGCCTTGGTGTACGGATCATCCAACACCACCAAGACCATCACCGGAGTTACTGTCACCACAACCAACAACGTTTGCGGTGTTGAGGTCCCAGTCACCCTCCCTGGCCCTGTCATTGCTACTCAATCGAGAGTCGGCAGATCCGAGCAGGTTGGCTCTGACCCCTTGACAATCTGGTTGACCATGTCTGGATCCCCAGTCAGTCTCCGCCTCGCTACGCCAATTACTCTTTGAGTATCCTTGGAAGTCTAGCGCTAGAAAACACATGAATTATATATAGAAAACAATCATAATACACCACACAGGATTGTTTGTCTACACATGCACCAAATCATGCCGTGACACGACTTCAGTGATTCCTCTCAACTCATCGTCTTTACTCTATGCCGTCTTGTTTACGAAAAGGGGTAAATGCTCGGTACCGAAGTTATGCAACATTTGCTCGTCTAGCGAGCGTCAGCGGCTTTACAGAATTACTGACTCGGTATCACGCCACGAAAACAGCCTATCGATTTTCTAGTTGTAGGCCAGAGCCCCTGTAAGTAGCGCTGTAGCATGCCGCTTTGACAGGTTCACCTCCCCAGAGCGCCACATGTTGTTGTTGTCGCCCCATCCAGGCCTGTCCATGCTAAAGAATAATCGGCCCCGCTGCATGTCTTCTGCAGCCAGGGCGTCAAAGTCAGAGTTTTCCACCAGGAACAGGGGCGGGACAGGGACGGGACAGGGCATAAGCGGCATAAGTCTCCGAGGCCGTTGTTGCTCTGTTGGTTGTCCCTTTCCCCGAGGCCCGACGACAGGGCAGGGGCGCCATGCACATGTACCCCACAGATCCTGTTTTAGAAGCGCCCCCAAGTCAATATGACGAGTCTTAATATCTGTTTGGGGACGAGCAATTTGTTAGAATTTGCTAATGGCCTGATTGGGAGGAGTTAAGTGTCAACTGTGCGGCGGCGCAGCGGGGATAGGATTGTTTCGAGTCTTTCGACGGTTCTTTCACAGGGATGGGACGGTGCCAGCACTCGAAACGGGTATGCCATGCATTTATCGGACTGGTTTGCTCCCAGTTTTCGCGGGTTTACAAAGCAATTGTACAAATGCCAAGGAGCTACCCCTGAAAAGTGGCTTGCACTTTGACCCTCGTCGTGAGCCGCTAGCGAACGCGGTTCAACATCACGAGAAACAGGAGATTTTGAGTGAGAGCCTGGATGCTCCCAAGAAACAAGTTAGGAAGTCTGCTCCCGCGTGTTGGCTTGGAAGTCGAAAGCGAAATGTCCGATGGGACGCCGTGGTGCAAGGTGACTTTGCACGGGCTCTGGCTGGCATGGCTCGCAAAGATCGTGAAAGCCAAACCTTCCTCAGCATGGATTATGGGGATGGCGCCGGCCGGCTAGGACGATGAAGAAAGTGGACGGCTCTGTTCAAATCGTCCCAAAATCTCGAGGCTGCATAGATATGGAGACAAGTCAGACAGCATCATCTGGCTTTATCCTTGTGCAGCACGCCATATCTTTTGCAAGGCTTGACAATCAACCACCCTCGCGATGTTCGCCGCATTTTGCTACTCCATGCGGTGGTGAAAGTCCGAATTCCGTACCAAAGACCCAAGACCAACTTGCTGGGGCCTGGATAAATGATCCACTGCATGGTGTTGCCGCCTCTCCGGAAGCCTCTGCAAAGGTCCCTCGACCCCTGAGGTGGGTTCTCTTCCTTGAGCCAGATCCAGTTCATCCGCAAGATGGGGCTCTATGCCAACTGCTTTACCGAGTAGCGAAAGCAGCTCTCGACAAGCTTTGTATTTCGAAATGAACGATGAGGTCGTTTCCGAGAGGAGTATAAGGTGTGCCTAGGACCTTCAAAGCCAGGGTTTCTGCACTTGAAACGACTTGTTGGACTTTGCTACACTCGCTCGAAGTTGGTCTGGACGGAAGCTTTTACCAAGGCGCTTGAATACGAGAAACAAAGCTTCCCCCGAACATCGAGTCCTTTGTTTCAAACACCTGAGAAACAGTCAATATACTCGACAGATATAAACTACAGCTCAACACCATACAGGATGCCATCTTTTACTTCCGATCTTGCGCTTGAGACGTTTTCAACACCCCGCAAAGAAAGCCACACCAGAAATATACTTACTATGTCACACCCACATCTCGAGGTTTCTTCGCCATCTTCACCCGCCTCTCCTCTTTCGCCGCTATCTCTCGCTAGCTCTGTCGATACAGCAATCACAAACGACACTATCGATGAGACCACTCTCCCACTCGATGCCTCAAATGCAGAATCATATGTTCTGGTCGTAGGAGGTCTTGGCTACATCGGAAGCCACACAGTCCTCGAGCTTTTGAAAGCAGATTACAATGTGATCATTCTGGACGACTTAAGTAATGCATATCTCACCGTCTTGCATCGCATTCAGAAGCTAGCGAACGAGTACTTCGCTACCCAGAAACGATCAATGCCAGCTCTCAAGTTCCACGAGACAGATTACCGGAGTCCAGTCGTCAAGTCCATCCTCTCCCAGTATGCTTTGCCATCATCTTGGGGCTTAGATCAGGAGACACCAAAATCGAGAATTGCGGGTGTCATCCACTTCGCAGCCTTCAAGTCAGTTGAAGAATCCATTCGGCAACCACTCAGATATTACTCCAACAATATCAGTGGACTCATCGAGTTTACATCCACCCTCGAGGACTTCGGTATCAAAACTTTCGTCTTCTCATCCTCAGCTACCGTCTACGGATCAGCAGCAAATAACGGCATTCCACTAAAAGAAGAACACTGCAGCCACCAACCCATCACAACAATTGACTCAAATGGAAAGACATCAACGACACCACCAGGAGTCTCTGGTCTCACATCACCCTACGGCCGCACGAAATGGATGGCCGAAGCCATTCTCTCAGACATAGCTACCGCCGACCCCTCATGGTCAATAGCAGCACTCCGCTATTTCAACCCAGTCGGCTGCCACGAGAGCGGTCTTCTCGGCGACGACCCTCGTCAGAAACCCACAAACCTTATCCCAGTGATCGCCAACGTCATGAGAGGCAAGTCTCCTGCTCTCAAGATCTTTGGCACAGATTGGGATACGACGGATGGTACAGCGGTGCGGGACTTCATCCACGTTGTTGATCTGGCGCGGGGACATATCTCTGCGCTTGCTGCGGCGATTGGAGGGAAGATCCAGGGCTCGTTCCGGACGTTCAATTTGGGGAGTGGACAGGGCCATTCGGTGGTTGAGGTGCTGGGTAGCTTGGAGAAGGTGTCTGAGATGAAGATTCCGGCTGAGAGGGTGGGTAGGAGAGATGGTGATGTTGGGTCTTGTGTTGCTGAGGTTTCCAGAGCGAAAGAGGAACTCGGTTGGAGTACTGTGAAGAGCTTGGATGATTCCGCAAGGGATGTCTGGAATTTCATGACGGTGGAACAGAAGGGGGTGGAGGTAATACCCGAGTTGAAGGTGGCGGCCTAGATAATGGAGGTTATGGAAAATAATTGTACATAGAAAATAATGATAATAATAATGATGTGTTCAGAGTATAAGTAGTTCTGAGATTATGTAGTTGAAGTGATTCCAGGATGATGGAATTGCGAAAGATTTAGCGGGTTCTCCTTGAGGGCATCATCATCGCTTGGACATGATCAATCACCCAGCGACTGTCATCAGTAGAATTTTCCGCCTTAAATTTGGACAGATTCTTGATTGGATTGTTTGGGCATAATGAGACGACATAGGCAGTTTTGACAACATTGTACATCTGCTGCTCTTAAAACAGCGAAAATCCACAGACCCTAAATGTTCTCGATCACGATCCACAACAGCTTCCTCCCTCTCTTCTCTTCCTTATCCTTCTTCATCTTGATATTCCCATGCGCATCCTTAGACTTTGTCTGCACAGCACCCCTGTCACCCTCACTCTCACTGCTACTCGTACTACTGTCATCATCACTATCCTCACTTTCACTCTCGCCCTCCACTACCCTCCGTGGTACTTTCCCCTTCCTCGCCCTCTTCGCCTCTTTTCTCTCCCTCTTCCTCTCCCTTTTCTCCGCTTTATAGACAGCCTTGTCTCTCTTCTTCATAACCTTCTCATAATTTTTCTTATCTTTCGAAGCCACCTGTTTCGCACTAACCTTCGCTAACATAGTGCTCTGCTCCGTCGGGGGTGGCACGTCAAGTTCAAGGTGTGCACTATACGGCGCCACAGCCTTCAATGCTCGCTCAGCAGTACTTATGTAAAAGGTCTCATCATTCAGCAGTGCGAGTTGCGGCAATGTGCCTGGAACCTTGAGGATTTCCCTCGTGGCGAGACTCGACGCGTTACTGACTTTCAAACCTCGTGGCACGAAGGAATTCTTATTAACTTCGCGAAGATAGAGTTCTGTTCTCCCTTTGGAGACAGCAGCTGCTCCGAGCTTCGCGGTGATCGAGACGGCGAGACCATCGACGTTAAATCAGGCGTGGGGGACGAGGCTGATGATGCCGCCTGCTAGGTCGACGATTTGGAGGGGCGGGTTTTTGGTGGCTACGACGTTGAGGTTGTCGATGAAGGAAAGGAAGGGACATTGTGTGATGCCTTTGGATTGGAGTTCGGGTGCCCAGGCGCGGAAGAAGGCTTGAGTGCGGCCTTTGCGGACTTGAGGGAGGACGATGGGTTTGCTGAGAGGACGGGTTGGGAGGGAAGGTTCTTTCGGGGGTGGTGAGTGAATTCCTACGCTTGATGGAGGAGCTCGTCATCTGAAGATACTTCTGATGGGGGAGTTATGGTTTCGGCAGACGTAGAAGAGGTCGCGTTCTGTAGAACTGCATCTTGGAGAGATATGTTTGCATTGATGTTCCGCGATGAAGATGAATCGGAGGCTGGCTTGTGTCACTGGCAACGTATGGCGGAGGCGCTTGGCCCTGCTTTTCGTGATGTTGGTATATCTTGACTCTCCAATGCTCTCAGATCGACTTATGAAGAGCAATTGATGTTGTTCTGATTTCTTTTGCGTGATCCCAACCTTTCTTTATGGACTTGAGAAGAGTGCGGTTGGAATCAACCGAAAAGACGTTGTTCAATACAGCGCCTGCGAACGCGGTTCAAAAAATAGCGGTCGTCAGAAGATTACTTCCGTATTATTTGTAGCACATGAAAACATGAGTTCGGGGGCTTCCTCCAGGGCTGAAAGATCACAGCACCAATGCCAAATCTAGAATAGCGATCTACACTCCCGGGGCGGTAGATCAAACAAGCTTCGTTCAAGCCTCGATCGCGACAATTCGATTGGACACAGATGCAAGATTGACATTGATCATTGACGTTATGCGTCAATTGGCAGCTATGGCAGACAGCTAGTGTGGGATTCTTTCCTTTTGTGGGAATCCCTATGCGGGATACTGGACTTGTACTAGTGTTCATCACGTAAAACACTTGAAGGCACCAAAGGTACGAATGGGAGTTGCAAAGGAAAGCCTGAAGATGAACAGGATTGCGACGCGTAACCTCTCGCAAAAATCTCTATACCTTAAGAAATATGGTCCGAGGACCTGGGTTGTCGACTGGTAAGTATGAAAAGTAATGTTCGCCGAGCACTGCTGACTTGACACAGGCTGTCGGACATGTCGACGACGGCGTGTCAAATGTGATGAACGACATCCTCGGTGTATAGCTGCGAAAGAGCAAATTATGATTGTGAAGGCTATGCGCCTATCCATCGCTTCATCGATGAAAATTCGAAGACGAAACGAGCCGTCAAGAAGAAGTTCCCGGGTGCAACAAATCCACTTAGCGAGCTCGAACCTGGAAGAACGAACACTTCGTCAACTTTGACTGAGATTGCATCTTCGAGAAAATGGAACCTGAAACTTCCCTCCAACTTGGGGTATCAAGGTTTGGAGGAAAACATCTGTACTTCGTTTACTCTCACGCATCTCCTCGCAGGTGATTCAGGATTCATTCCCGTCCCGTGGATGAGGATGCATGCTGAAGACAAAGCCTTGGTGTCTGGCCAGATGGGAATCCGAGCACTCGGAGCGATGTACTTTGGGAAGCTACATCACCTTGACGATGTTGCTGATCGAGGACGGAACTTCTATGGGAAAGCTCTCGTTGCACTGAAGACAGAATTACAGCATGCTGAGAAAGCGTGGTCGCCCGCTGTGCTACAGAGTGTGATGATATTGGCGCTGTATGAGGTACCCCCACCCGTCATATCATCTCCACGTAGATCTGAAGATTGACAAAATATAGTTCATCGACTACAAGTCGACATCAGGATGGATGAAGCATGCCGGCGGAGTCGCCAAGCTAATCGAGATGCGTGGACCATGGAGACACCAAGGCTTCATGGATCGCTACCTACTCGAAGGCAATCGAGTTAGCATGGCCTTAGAATGTCTGATGAGGAGGAGGCGATGTTTCCTAGAGCATCCCGACTGGAAAACTGTTCCATGGGCACTTGATCCCAAATCGAAAACCACCATGAATTACCTGCACGATATACTGTGTGATATTCCTGGTCTGATGGAAGATGCAGAACTCCTCCAGGATCCTCATTTGGACAGCGAGACAGTGAAGGAGAAGCACTTGGTACTTTCGAGGAAGATCTTGATGGAGCTAAAAACGCTGTATGAGTGGCGTGCAGGATGGGCGAAGAAGAATCAGGGTTCCTGGTGGGAAGTACCAACTTCATGCCCGAAGACGAAAGTCGTTTTCCCCACTGCCATTCACTTCAAAAGTCTGAAGCTCGCCAATGAAACCACGATCTACAATACGATATTACTGCTGCTCCGTCGACTTGGCTTCCAAGTTATTGGTCCTGGGTTTGATCCTTCAGGTATCTACCTGAATCTTCCAAAGGGTGTTGAGTACGGGCCGTTGTACGCACCACGTACGGCACCAGACGGCAGAGCGATAGCGACCGAGATATGCAGGACGGTGGAATATCATCTGGCCGAGGAGAGGAAGAGTGCAGGTGGACTCTTCCTGCTGTTTCCTCTAACGGTCGCATGTCAGGTGTTCGAGCCTGATAGTCGAGAGACGAAGTGGCTTGGAAAGACGATGAATAGGGTAGCTGATTCGAGCGGCTTTGAGATTGGGAGGAACCTTTGGGCCAATAGTGAGAAAGTCAGATGATGGACTTTTATAAGAAAACGATCTTTCAATCTTTGAACGTTCTTCGGTGTGCTTCCGTAGTACTTCGTAGTATCATATTAGAGGACCCTCAAGCGTTCCTGAACGAACGTAGTCGTGAAGACATGGAAAGAGATTCAGAATTGGACACCGGGACATGCGCAAATCCTTGTCATTTGAGGTAACTTCGTGGGAAGGATGAATGCTTTAAGTCTTATCGACACGGTTTCAATTCAGCGGGATAATTGCTCGGGGCGAGTTCTGGACAGGTCTCGAAAGTTTGTCTCCGTGTGATTGACCAGCAATCCACAAACCCCAGATTCCTCGCGAAGGAAAGATAAGAGATCAGTTAAGAGATCAAGAGAGCTTATCCGTATCACTCTTGAGCTTCTGCATATCTTAATTCGTCGTGTGAAAACGGATTGGTTGTCATCGGCTCGATGGGTTCGTGTGGTGTTTTGGCCGAGACCCCCTTGAGACGGCCAAGCGAGGGGCGTCGGAGATCCAAGCCACTGGTAGCGAAAAGTGTAAGATCGACCTATATCAAAAGGTGCATTCCATATCCAAGAGTTATTAATTGCAGCGGGTCAGGCCGATGTGTATTCCCTTACGATGCATAGATCATTCTTCTCGTGTTGTCGGACGAAACGGGCGCAAGCAAAAGCATCGTGGACTCAAGTCCAGAATCTCGAACCAAGTGTTTTTTGCTGCGGAGTGAATGGAAGATGTGTGGGTTCGTGACTGAGGAATTCTTTGAAGTTGGGTTGAATGAGTAAGTCAGGTTGGATTGTTCTCTTGACTGTGATCTACAATCGACTGTTCGGTTGTGCTTGTGCTGATCGCAGGCAGTGAGAAATCCATGGCCGAAGTGGAAGCAAATGCCGTCAAGGAGGACAAGGACAACCAAGTTGAATTAGAGAAAGAGACCATAGTCAAGGATATGGTGTGCGGTCCAGCAATATCAAGTGTTGGGCTTCGAAGTTTTATTGGTGGTGCAAAGAAGCAGCATCCGTGGTGGCAGATCTTTGGCATCCGTTCACTCCATGAAACGGAGGTTTGGTGGTCGAAATTCAGTGGGATGATGCCATTCTTCGTAGTGAGCTCTGAGAAATCTACAAACACCAGAAGATTGGTTGAAATGGAACCAGATGTTGATTGACACGTTCTGATAATTTGCTTCTGAGTTCTTTGGAAAACCGCAGTGACGACACTTGACGGCCGTCACGCCATTTTTATCTTCGATAAATGAATGGACCAAGCATACAATTATTTAATGTTTCTATGATCATGAGATATGGGGATAATATTGTCAATGTTTGCGAATCATGGGCTCTGTGTTCTTCTCACAATTGGAAACGAGTGCTTCTCATTCTCAATATGACAACACGAGTGAAGAACTGCAGTGGGTACGCTTTGCATGGCTACCTAATTCCATGCTGCTATATCCTTATAATGCTACATGTAATATGCAAAGGCCTACTCGATAGCTTCAGAAGAGTTCCTGCTATCTGGCTAGCATACATGAAGCAAACCTACCCTTCGCACATCGCCCATCGCCCATCACCCAAGTATCGCCTATTCAAGGCAGTTGAATCAGCACATCTACACGATATCTTTCCTGATTTTCTAGGACTGGAATATACATATCTAGCTTCCCAATATCCAAGATCTCAACACTTGCTAACTGTACTTCAGCTCCTACTAATGAAACCTCATTCAAACCTATCCACCAATTCAACCCCACAGTAACCCGTCCCTACCTGAGTCTCTCTGCAACAACCTAACAACCTAGTAGCCACGTTAAGAAGCACCACATTGACCTTGAAATCACAATTCGACGACTCGCGACGTAACAGAAGCCAACATCTTCAACATGTGCACAAACTCGTCCACTACCTGTACTGCATCGCTCACCACAAGCTGCCAACCTTAACTCCTGGTGATACTATATCCATTCTCGCTCGGATCTGATCATTTCTCGCGATCTATAATTCTCCCATCATAAATACCAATCACTCACTTCAGGCCATCTGGCCTACTTACCCTCTCAGCTCTTTCACAAACCTAGCTGGCGCGCGACCTTTGTATTCCAACGACGAGATCACGATGAGGATGAGGTGGGGTAAGATTGTGATGGCGTTGGAATTGGGGAGAGCACATATCACATCACATTATGACGTCCAAGAATCTTAGTTACTTATTTATTTATTTTTAATTCATGGTAATTATGCTTGGCCCTCGCATGGTATATACAATCCCACACTCATTTCCTGCCCTCATCATCGAAAGGGTCATGTGCGATGAAAGAAAAAACAGCAAAGAACACCACCAGCACCAGCGCCAAATGTCAGTCCATACATGCGTAAAGAAGAGAAGCAAAGAAGAAAAGACTTCTGTTCATCCTCTCGCTACACCAAGCAAAGCACAGCAGGCAGACAAACCAGAAACATCTCAAGATTAGACCTGCTCCTTAACCTCCTCAGTATTATACCTCGCAAAAACACTTTGACTCAAATCCTTATGGTTAAGATTCAACTTCTTCGCCATCCTCCTAAAATAAATCCTCTTACACCATTTCCACGTCTCGACACCCGCGAAGAACAAGATCGTCTCGATGATAACAACAACCCACTCCCACGTGATACCGATATGTCTGAAGACGCGATCGTTCAAGACGGGGATGTAGAGTGTGGGGAAGACAGTGACGAAACCCGCGACGATAGACCAGAACAGGAACTTGTTGCGCCAGATATCGATGGCCCATTGCGTGAAATACTTTGTGGATTTGGGTTGCATGCGGAAGAAGGAGCGGCGCATGTTGACCATCTCCCAGGCTAGGAAGAGCGAGAACCAGGTCATGCAGACGAAGGTCGTGGCTCGGGCGCGGAACACGGTGCCGCAGCCTTGGTCGATGGAGTTGTTGCAGCCGACGCCCAAGGAGCCGTCGCCGAAGCCGAAGAGCACGATGGAGAAGGCGGAGAGACAGAGGGCGGCCATCCAGAGACCGTAGACCATCATGTCGATCATTACTTCCCAGGTGAAGACGCCGGTTTTGAGGGATTGAGGAGGTCGCTGCATGATATCTGGGGCGGCGACCTCGAAGCCAAGACCCATATCTGGGAGAGAGGATGTGATCATGATGACCCAGAGGATTTCGACGGGCGAGAGAGGGAAAACGGAGAGGCGCTCGTCGTCTTTGAAGGCTAGACCGATGAGAAGGGTGCATGCTTGGGCGATATTTTGACCGAGGAGATGAAGGACGAATTTCTGAATATTGTCGAACATACGGCGGCCCTCCTCGATGGCGTTGAGGATAGATGCGAAGTTATCGTCGGTCAGGACAATGTCGGATGCGTCCTTGGCTACATCGGATCCAGCCTGTCCCATGGCAATGCCCACGTCGGCACGCTTCAATGATGGCGAGTCGTTTACCCCATCTCCAGTCATGGCTGCGAAGCAGTCCCTGCGGTGCAGAGCGTCGATCATGCGTACCTTCGTGTTTGGCGAGCATCTGGCAATAACCAGCGGAAGGACAGGGAGATTGTCGATATCATCGTCCGATAGCTTGTCAAATTGACTGGCAGTCATAACCATGGAGTCTGTGACTCTCTTGGCAAGGGATTGCATATCAGCTGGAAGAATTCCGACTTGCAATGCGATAGCTCTAGCTGTTCCGGGATGGTCACCAGTCAACATGTGGACCACAATACCGGCTTCGTGGCACTCTTGTACGGCGCCCTTAGATTCAGGACGTGGGGGATCGTATAGACCCACGAGACCTTGGAAGATAAGTTCTTTCTCAACGTCCTCTCTAGGAGCCTGTTCGTTCTTCTCTCTTGGGTTAGTGGCGTCATGCCACTCCTTACTTGCTAGAGCTAGGACACGAAGTCCTTGGGCAGCAAGTGCTTCCATATTTGCGAGGATTTCGGACTCGATATCTTCAGTAAGGTCAACAGGTTCTGCACCAGCTTCCTTCTGGATATGGGTGCATGATTGGATGACACGTTCGACGGCACCCTTGCTGTAGACCATGTGCTTCTCAGCAGACTTGAAGATGACAGTCATTTTCTTGACGTCAGAGTCGAAAGGATATTCAGCAACCTGCTCCCACTTCGGTGATTGGCCAGCAGTCCATCGCTCTCTTTGCCAATTAAATCGGCTAGCGAAGACCTGGATGGCAATTTCTGTGGGGTCACCAGTGGCTTTCCATCCATCCTCGCCCTTGTGAATTTTTGCCAAATTTGCGAGGGAAGCGATGTTGAGATAGCTTTCCAGTTGTGGATGATCATCCAAAAGCTCCTGGAAAGGCTTCACTTGGTCGTTCTCTTCTGGTTGCTGGTCTTTTTTGCCAGTCAATTGCGATGGGTGGACGGAGGTGAAGGAGAGATCGCCTTGAGTTGGATCAATAGGGTCACTTGATGTACCGACCGAGAATGTTCCAGCCGATGGGAGCCAGGCCTTCTTGACAACCATCTTACCCTGAGTTAGAGTGCCGGTCTTATCGGAACAAATATCTGTGACACCTCCCAGAGCTTCCAGGGAATCAAGTTTACGGACAACAACTTGACGTTCCACCATGCGCTTGGTGCCGGCCGCCATGGTAATCGTGAGGACGACGATGAGAGATGCAGGAATCATGGACAGTCCTGTGGCGACAGCGTAGATGATAACTTCCTTGTTGTTGGCAAATTCATTGGCACCCATGACGATGATAGCGCAGATAACTGCGATACCGAACAAGAGAATAGCAAATTTGGAAAGCTTGCGCTGAAGTGGTGTCCCGACGTTGACACCCAAGAAGTGGCCAATGAAATCTCCAGCAGTCAAACCCCAAGCCTGGAGGTATCGGTGAGGCTTGGCTGTACCATCAGCCTTCCTCTTGACCTTTCTCTTCTTCCCGTCCTTCTTTTGTATAGCGGCGGCAATGGAACCAATTTCTGTGTGCATGCCTGTAGCAAATACTGCTCCTGTGGCACGACCCTTCGTCACGGTAGTGGAGCTGAAAGCGACGTTGATGCGGTCTCCGGGGCCAAGTTCCTCGGGGAAAGTGGCATGGCAATCCTTCACAACTGGAAGCGATTCTCCAGTAAGGGCCGATTCGTCGGTCTCAAAGTTCATAACCTCGAGCAATCTTCATATGTTAGCCTATGATGTTGTGTAGGACAGGAGCCGCATACCGAATATCTGCTGGGATCAGATCACCAGTCTTCAATTCTACCAAATCTCCCGGAACCAAGTGTACCGTCGCTACCGTCTCGTTCTTCCCATCGCGAATAGCACTTGAGGTGGGAGAGCTCAGTGATCGTAGGGAATCGAGTGTTTTTTCAGCATTGTATTCCTGGAAGAATCCAACGACGATATTGAGGAAGATGACGGCGGAAACGACTCCACCTTCGATATATGACGAGATACCAAAACTAACAGCCATTGCAATGATAAGGATCTGGTAAACTGGTCAGTACGCTGTCCTATAGGTTCAGGAAAATTCTCTTACCAAAATCATTGCATTCGCGATTTGTCGAATCAAGATTTTCACAGGCTGGACTCCAGGGCCCTCATCGAGTTTGTTCAAACCATACTCATCCAGTCTCGTTTTGGCCTCTGCGGATGTGAGTCCATTTTCGGTATCGACTTTGAGCTCTTCAACCAATGCCTCAGCAGTCAATGAATGGGCTGGAAGTGACATTGGTTTGTTGGATTGACCAGAGACATGACCATCAACAGCTGGAGGTCTGCTCTCCTGGCTTTGCTGTGATTGTTGAGTCTTGGTCTCTTCAGGTTTAGCATCTTGGAACCTGATCCCTTGAGGCTTTGTTGGGGAAGCGTTCTTCTCAAGGTCTGCCATTGTTGCAGATTCCTACCGAGGATGGTAGAGAAAAGAAAATTGTTCAAAAGAAGGACAAGTGAGAAACAAGCAATCAACAAGTGGAGGGGAATCTAAAGAGTATTATACTTCTATCTTGTCTCTACCCTCGTGTGTGAGACAACGTCATTCCCATGGCGCCAATATTTCGGCCAAAAGCCTTATGAGGGTAAGTGGTCACGTACCAAGAAGCCAATTCTTGGAGAAAGAGGCAGCTTGGTACACTTAAGCCATTGTCGAATGATAAGACCTACCTAATACCCCGCTACTGGGCACCGTGTGGTAAGAGGTGGGAGGTGGGTGAAGTTTGGCTGGTAGATGGGCAAAGATAGGTGAGATGGCGGGGTGATGGCCGCATACTCAACCATGGGCCAAGTGATATCAAAACTCCTCCAGAACATATTATGGGGTTCTAGCAACTTGGCAAGCGATAAACCAACGAGATGTTTTCGTGCTGTTCTTGGGGTGGGTGTTTACCAAGGGAGGCCAAGCACACTATGTTGAACCGGTCCATTCCCACTGACATCGTCGCTCGGCTAGCGTACCCTACACAGCAGGTGCAGGGAGACGTCATATTGGCATAGGTGAAGACAAGAAGGCGAAGAAGAGCAAAAGAGGGCTGAGCCATAATCCAGATCAATTCCAAGCCTTCTTCTCCAGATATCTTTTCCTTAAGTAGGAGTGAGAATCAATCACGGAATCCTGCCAATGCTCGGCCGGGGTATGTCGGGATCCTTTAAGGCTGGGAGTGTGCCGACTGCCGCTTGGCGATAGTGCAATTGGTTGAGGGACTCGCGTTGCTTCGGGTTATCGCCATCACTGTCGCCGTTATCCTTGGACTAAAGGGCAATTTCTTGGTGTTGTGGGTGCGAATACGGCGTATAGATAAGAGGAGGGAAACCTTGGAATTGAGTTGAGACGGATAAAGGTTGAAGAGAACCTTACGAGGGCGGAAAAGAGAGAAGGGTCGAGGCAGTGGCAGTAAGAGTGGGGCGCGCCAGACATGCCGAAGCGAGACACGTGCCGTCTTTCCTTCCCTCCCTAGGTGATCCCAACTTTACTTTCCGTGCTCCTCTCGTCTCCTCTCGTCTCCTCTTCATGGCAGAACAAATGTACCTGAACAAATGCACTGCAAAGCTGAGCTTTTGGATACTCAATAGTATGTGTGAACCATGATACCTGCCTAGGAAATTTGGATTCGATGGTAATATTCCTTGCACTTTCTCTGCCAGCACTCTTACATCATGGCTATTACCAGAAGCACTGGTGATCCATGGTTTGCGCGTTAAGTAGGATCTAAGGGGACCACGAACTCCACAGATAAGCATGACTTCATGTATGTATGCTAGTCCCTCGAGTCCCCACTCCCAATAGATCTAAAATCTATCAAGAATAACCTCATTTGTCATTCAACATCACTTATTGAACGGTGTTCTATCATGTACGAGCTAGTCCTTTCAAACAGCCATGGTTCAATATGGATAGAGCAGTTCTTTATATCGCGACTCTATACGCTTGCTCCAAAGCATAGATCAATGGGCATGAGGTGGAAAGTCCCGAGCACGTTGAAGATCGCGGCAGAGCTCACAACCCTATCCAAGTATGCAGACATGTGCATACATGTTGTATCTTTGTTCAATCCTTTGAGCAGACTAATTACAAGACTTTTGAAAGCATATAATACAAAATTCACAGCTCAATATCAAGCCTCCAGAAGAGATCAGACTGCCAAATTCCCAATTCTTTTCACCGACCTGTCCTGAATCAAGAGACTCCACCTATCCTGTCCTCGCCCTCAAGCCACAGTCCGATACACAGTTGTCCAATTCGGATGTTCAGTGAACTTATACACTTCACTCTTCGTCGAAGTGGTCTAAATCTCGCACGTCAGCTCTGCTCCTCGCAATTATCGGATAATTAACCCAACCTCTCTCCCAGCTCTCTTTTAAGAAAAGCAGAAAAAAAGAAAGAAAATCTCACAGTAGTATAATTCCACGTCTGACTCACCTCCGTCACACTGCTTGTTACCATTGGCGCCGCACTCGAGATCAAACACGAACAAGCAAGCGTAATGAACAGCGGGAAGAACGACGTCAAGAAGTCAGGCGTCGTCCACGCTGCGCGCTTCTCGACTCTGATTCCGTTCTCGGCATCAACCTCTTCTTCATCTGTCGACACAGGAAGCTCAGGCGCAGGCGTGATCAGAGGATTAGCAGGGCCTTCTTCTTCACCTCGTCTCTCAACCCGAATCGTCTCAGTATCTGGCTTGGGAAGATCGTGCTGTTGACTCTCTTCAACCTCTGGAGCAGGGACTTTGTACGTCGTATCTCCTTCCACGATTGGGATTTTGTGCCATGATGGTATACGTGGTGATGGTGTTCGAGCTGGGTGAGATGGTGAGTTTCGTCTCTCCGGTCTGACTTGCTGTCCTAGCTGTGTTTTCTCGTCTGCTTCTGGGATGGGGATCTTGTACCACTTTGCTTCTCGTGGAATAGTGCGCGATGGGTTGTCTCTTCTCATGGGTCGTACTTCCTCATCATTCACAGTGGCGACCAGTCTGTCGGAGTCTTCGGTGGGAAGAGATACTATGTAACCATTCTTCTCCGCCTCTTCAGGAAATTCGTCGTCCGATCCAGGAAGTGGTAGTCTGTATGGCCGTGAACGTTTCTCAACTCGGATCTTCTCGCCTGCTTCGAGTGGAAGTACCCCTTCCACGGCAGAATCCTGACTCTCGGCCCTCGCAACTCGTATGCTTTCGTCCGCATCGACCAGCAAGACTTCTTCGGCGAGTCCATCGGGCATTTCGTCTCTCTCAACTCTGATCCCATCATCCGCATTCAACGACGACCCTTCATCGCTTGAATCGGAATATGGAGTCTCCTGCTCTTCTGGTACAAGTCCACTCGCATCTTTCTCCGGCCTTACATTTGGCAACCTCTCAAGCCTGCAACACTTCGCATCCCGGTCTCGCTTCTGCCTCGCGACTTTCTTACCACAACCAGGCTATGCAGTCCACACGTCAGCTCAGCTTCCTTCTTATTACAGTCCCCCAAAATTGCAAAGAGGAATAATGAACTTACCGTCAATAACTCCCCGCACCCTCTATCCCAAAACATCGGTCCATCACTATATCCAACCTCACTCACATTCCCGTCAACCGGGGTCTTGTACACATTACACCTGTTATACCTCAGTCCTCCCTTCCCATCCTCCAACCTATCAGTCTGCGGCACGATCTGAAAACTCCTGCATTCCTTGTCTCTCAAACATAACTCATGACACTCAATACCCGATAGATTCGTCTTATAGTGAAGCAAATTCTTCGAATATCCCAAAGCCGGAATGCCGCACCTGATCAAGTGGGACGGCGTGGGGAGGGGACAGACTGCTGTGGTTGTGGAGTGGCTGTATTCGGATGTTGTGGTGGAGATACTGAGTGTTGAGGTCGATGTTACGACTATTGCGGAGTCGCCTGTGAATGTTGATGTTATCGAGACAGTGCTCGTTGGCCGAAGGACTTCGGAGCAGAGGGAGGTGTAGTCTAATGTTTTGGATGGTGGTCTGTGGCACGGGATATTTCATCAGTCTAGATTCTCTGCATTCATCTTGCTTTCGATTTTCTTTGGGTCGCTAGGAAAGGTGGTGTTGTGATACGTACGGATGGACCATCAAGCTTGCCATATCTTTGATCTGGCCTGTTTCGGTGCAGACTGGACGCCTCGTCAGCTTTTCCTTTGCTCTTTCTTATTTCCTTACTGAAGGTGAGGAATACTCACAACCAGGACTCGTCCACGACGGCAAGTCCGCCAGATTCTGTCTCCTCCCTCTCGACCATTTCCTCTCCACCAGCCCATCTTGATTCTCCACACCATGTGCATCACTCCTTGCGCATGTCAAGCTCGCGACGAGCAAGACCGTCGTGAAAGTGTTCAAGAGTGACAGTGACATCTTGTACATTTGGAGAATAACCCCTGTCAGCACATATATTGTTTGATATCGATACTCAGGTACAGTACATGAGATGACCGATCCTAGAAAGGAAGGAGAATATCTCATCGAGGAGATCCTTTCTCTTTATCCTATCTCAACACGATTCAATATCAATCAAGCCACCATTCCATAAACTCCCAGCTGATGCCCGAAGGAATTTCAGATCCGTATGCCACCAGCACTGCAAGCCCCCGGGCCGTCGCACTCCACCTCTGAGGACAGAACGAACCGCTACTTCTTACCCTCTCACCACTCCCCTCCCCCTTCAATTACTTCCATAAAAGAAAAGCCACAGCTCTCCAACTCACCAAACACAAAAAGCCATACCTCACAATTTCCTCCGCATCTGACCATCTCTTACCTCGTTTCCTGGGTTCTCGACTCCCGGCTAATACCCCACAAACACCCACAGAGCCGTACAGAGTCGCACGGAGATATTACCCAGATTGCAGGTCTGCCTGTGCACTTTCACACGTTCACCGATTGGCGATATGCACACGTGGACTTATTAACCTTATATTACGCAGCTGGAACCCTCTTCTCTTCTCCAATCTGATATGCGCTTTTCGTAGTTCATGGTGAAGTTTGGGTCATATAGATTAAGTGGTAGTGGTAGTGGTACTCGGATGTCTAGATGGGGTGTATGCGTCCGTGGGTCCGTGGGTGCATTCTCGGGGTCACGGTTGACAGCACCAGGAGGTGCAGGTGCATGCTGAAGCGAGGTGCTTGATTAGAGGGGGAGAGAGGTGCTTCCGAACCAATGGGGTGCTTTGGGGAGGGGGAATTTTGGGGTATATCAGCCTTGTGTTAATGGATTCCAAAACCGGGGGATTCATGTCAAATGGGTGAGGCCAGTACGGATCTGGTGCGGTAGGGTACGGCATGGTAGAATGAGGATTTCGCCGTCGCTGGATGTTCCGAGAGGCGTGATGGGCTCGAGGGGTGCTAGTATAGAAACGTGTATGCGTGAAAGCATTATGTACCGTGAAGTTTGCTTTCGAGCTTAGGGTCTAGAATTTGACAGTGGTTTGAGCGAAGTGAAGCTACCTATGCACTGCCCGCATAATCCTCCTGTTCCATCTCCATCAATATAGCGCTCCTCTCAGCAGTAACAGCATCAACCCATTGTCCCTCCGCCCAAACCTTTCTTTGCCACTCCACCTTATCAATACTCGCGCGACCCTCGACAGCCTTCCTCTCGCTCTCTTGCCTGACTCTCAAAGCCTCCACCTTCCTACTTTCGCCCTCCCTCACTGCCGCCAATTGCTTCCTCCTGTAGGCATCCCAAAATCTGTATTCCTTAACTTGACTCTCTCTTAGCTCATCCCGAGCCTCCCGAATGCGGTACTCGGCTTCCGGCTTCCCATTATAGAACGCCCGCAGCTGCGTAACATAGTCGTCTTCGATACGATGTTCATCTTCAAGTCGTACTTGATACTCTTGCTCAAACTTAGCTTCCGACTCCGCAATCCTATGCTGCGATTCCATGGTAAGAGCGTTCATCTCAGCAGGGTGCTTGATAGCGAGTGTATCAAGCGCATCCTGCTTTTCCTTCTTCAAGACTTCGACTTCAAACTCATAGCGCTCGGCCATCAGAACGCGCTGCACGTCCGTCAAAATCTCGAGCTCGACGCTGAGTTGTCGGAATTTGCGGTTCACAGCCGCGAGTCTCTCTTCCTCCATTCTACGCCTCTCCTCGGCTCTGATGCGCTGCTCGGCTTCTTCTCTGATCCTCGCGGCTTCTAGTTCAGCAGCTAGGCGCTCCTCTTCAGCCCTCTCAAAATCAGCAATCTCTTGCAATATCTGTCTGAGTTCCTCTTCTTCAGCTGCGCGTCTCGCGTTCTCTGCCACCGTGCGTTGAGTTTGCGCAGCTGCTTCCTCACGTCTACTAGCGACTTGTGCTTGAATATTAAGAAGCTGTTCGTCTGTACAGGAGCAGGTCTTCCACCTGTCGCCGCAGACATAGCAGAATTGCGCTTTGCAGCGACAGGTCATGTGTCTACAGCCTTTGTTGTGCTCGACGTAGGCGTGGCAGCTGTAGCATCTTTTCCAGCCTTCCATCTCGGCGAGGTTGGCTGTTGCTTGGAGGGCTGGGTCTTGAGGACAGTCGCTGCCGTTGTGGTAGGGGCCTCTGCATAGTGTGCAGGTTCTCTTTGAACATTTGGGACATTTGGCGAAGTTACGGGCGGCGCCGGCGCTGACTGATTTTGGGGGGATCCAGGTCCCGCAGTTGGTGTGGGTGCAGTAGACGCGATCGCTGGTTGGGATTGACCATTCTGCCTCGCGTTGTTGATATTTTGTTTTGGTGGTGCTGTCGAGATGAGGAAGGATGTTGTCTGCTGGAACGGGATTCAAACAGCATTTTGCGGGCCAATGTGTTTCTGACTCGAGTGCAGTGCTAGCTGGATGTTAGATAGGTACTGTGTGTGACCCGTGGAGTAAGGACGTTACCTGATGAGTCGTTGGAAACATTCGGTGCAGTAACTGTGACAGCTCAGCGTGACCATTTGGGTTGCAGCAAAGTCATCCAAGCATGACACACATTCGCTATTCATGTAAGCCGATGCGTCAGATGCCAGAGGGAAGATTACGTACATTGTTGTTGGCTGCAGAGTCGGTGCTGCCCTGGTTGGTTCTGGTATTTGTGTGACGTCTGGGGAATTGGGAGCACTGCTTTCACTGAGCCCATCGAAGTTGAATTTGCGCCGGAACAGGGAAGTCAGTCCAGATGGCTTCTTTGAAGCTCGCTTGGGTCGAATAATAGGCTCTGGGCGAGGATCTGGCTCGATCACCATAGATGTATAGCCAGAGTCGCTTGATGAGAAAGAAGTTGCGCTGGCGCCACTTAGTCGCGATGAACCAGCACTCAGAAAAGTCGGATCCAGTGGTTGATCACTGGTCAAGCTCTATTTCGGATTAGCAATTTGATCAGATAAATTCGTATCATTGCTTACTTCTCGGTCTCGCCGTGGCTTCACTGAGGCTCTTCCCACTCTGGCAATTGGTCGTTCTCGTCTCGCTGACGCTGCTCGCCTCCTCTCTTCCTCTTCATGTCTTGCCCGTAGCCTCTCAAGCGGTACTGGAAGTATATCTCTTATCGTCGGAGAAGATGCTTCCTGGGACTGTAGCAACTCTCTCGGTGGTTCGTATCTTCGCCAGTCCACATGGTCATCACTCGCGACGCTCTCAACCACTGGCTCGAACGCCAGATACGATGCGAAAGCTTCTTCGCTCGGTTCGGTACTCGCTGCAGCTGGCCCGCAATCGAAAAAGAGTTCATCGCGACTATTGCTTGATGAAGGAGAAGCCGAAGCCATTGTGGGAATTTGCAGAAATCCCTGGGAGAAATTTGTATGCAGTCGAAGGCCACCGCTCATTGAAACCTCGTCCCGGTTTATAAGTGGCCAGTCACCCGGCATTCTCGTAGCTGTCATCATCTTGGTTAATGGACTATTAGTATTATGAGTCAAGATGTCGTCAAATAGCGAAACACAAGGTATCGAAACATAAGATGAGATTCGGTAACAAGCTCAATAAATGGCTTCCGAGGAAGTGTATTGATATGAAAGACCAAGCAGGGCATTGCTAGCCGATCGAAAGCTTTCATCCTACATCCTCAGCGACAAAAGCCGTGAATCAGTCTCCCAGGAACGCCCTAGGCTCATATCCACTGAGGCACTAACCCAACGCATGCTCGAAACAAGAGACAGCAAACTACAGCCTCGTTGCAGCCAAAAGCCAACTAGCGAATAAGAATGCACTAGAACAGCACACTGCAATCCTTACCGGGAGCACAGAATGGTACGGTAACCCTAAATCTCAGGAGGATGACATGTGGGTGATGGTTCTGAGCCGTGGTCTGCCTGACTGGGGCTGAGCACCCGAACATCAAAATCTGGCGACAAAGCTGCCTGGCAGGATTGAAAGCAATCAATCATGAGACGCTGCACTGCCGCTTTTCGAATACCATAGAGCAACACTAGAAGACCCATCGAAGCATTTAGTTCGTATGTTCCCGTCTCTGAAGGGCGTTCAGTTGTTCTGCTGAGGTCTTGTCCGGCACCTTTGCCGATGGCTGATACTTGACAGCCTGCACTCGTGGAAAGTGCAAAGCTTCATTTTGAGTGTAGTTTCCGACTGAGCCACGATAGAGTGATTGATTCGAGGTTATTTCAGCGATGAGTGGGCCTTGATGGTTGATGCGCATTATTTGGGTTGTGATGCTGAGATAAGGTTGAGATACGCTTCAAACTCGTAAAAGGTTGGCGAAGACACGCTAAACTCCAACTCGTCTAGGAGATTTTCGGTCAAAAACTCAACAAGCAGTACATCAAAAGTTAGGATTTTTTCAAGTCATTATAAATTCTACAGCCATGAAATTGAGTCACATCGAGCCTTATGCATGAATAGGAATCTTCCGATAGTCGAAAACATGATCTGCATCAGTCCGTTCCAAATCTCTCCTGCATCTTTGATACTCACGTTTCTCAAGTGATACTTCTCCATCTATATCTCTGATTAAGAGCCGCAAAGAGACTAAAGATTGCTGCAAAGCCTGACAGGGCCCCAGCCGCCGAAACCAAAGGATCGTAGGATTCAACCCTAGCAACAAACTTCTCCACTCTGTATATATTGACATCTAGTCTCTCGGCATCGATAGCGAGGAGTGCTTTGAATATTTGCATCTCACCGAAGCTGTAAACAATTGTACGTAACATCTGGCAAATAGCCACCACAGCTGAACCGTCAGCTGAGCCTCCCACTTTACATGCCTCGAGCATTGAGGCTGTACTTTCATACTTAGTTTGAGTGGTAAGTGCCGTGTCGTGGATTGAGAGAGTAGCAACGGAGCAGACTTTGAGACGTGACACGAACAGGTAGTGTCGAAGATGTTTGGGGGGGGGGGTCGTATATTTCCTGATCGGACTGCTTGCAGAATCGCTCAAAAGTAGGATGAAAGAGTGAGGCTGTGAACGAAGGAGTGGAGAGATGCGAGTGCTGGTAATCAGAATAAAAAGAGACAAATCTCTTCAAAACTGAGATACAGCTATTGTCCAAAACCCATGCCAGCGTGGCCAGTAATAACGGGGAGCGAGCAATAGAGCAAAGTGATTCTCGGACGCCGATTCGGAACAAACGGCCTTGATGCGGTCTTGGTCTATATTTATCAGCTCATATCGAATAAAGGTACAGCACGCATTCATCAGGAGAATTGTAGCAGTAGATTTGATACGTTGGGGGTCAAAACTATGTGTTCTGATTTCACGGCCACATCTGCCCTACTGTGAAATATCGAATTACCACGACACAAGGACTCATCCATCGTCTTGTTGAAGATGTCTGCCAGCATGAGCTCCTGTCTCCATCTCAAGTGGCCCAAAGTCAATAAGCTAGCCATCAGCACAGCCTTGCCAAACCAGAGCTGTACTTGTCGAGAAGTTGCTCAACCGTAACTTGTCATTTTGGCTTGTGGTAGACCGCTAAATCCATCAAAGGATCTGACCTCGTAGGAGCCAAGTATTCAGGGTAGAACTTGTGACAGCAAAGCACAATGCCATTTTCATAGAGTCGCGTAAGGATCTGAAGTACCTTGGTTAGTCAACCGGCGATATCGACTGTGAAGAGCTTGCTTACCCCTCTCACGGTCGGCATGGCTAACTGCCTCGGGACAAGGTAGATGAACATATGAGTAATCTGGTGAGTATCAATCAACGTGCTCGCGACATCATCTTGATCGTCGTTGAAATTGTAGATGAGCCACTCGGCTTTGGCGCCTTGGGTATCTGAGTTGAGACCTGCAGTCTTGATCAAGTCGGCATTGTAGTCGATACCGACGCCTTGGGCAGTCGAAAGGTTGCTTGTGGGACTATTGATGTGTCCGAGTAAGCCGAGTACTTGGGTCAGACATTAGCATCTAGCCTTATACGAATTGCTACTTCTGGTTAGTGGGGGCGATACCTGCCATCTGCTGAGCTGGGTAGAGGGGTAAATCGGAGAGAGGAAGTATGGATGTGCAGTGTTTTATCTCGCCGTCTTACGGAATTCGCCATCACCGCAACCGAAGTCACAAACAACGGTTGTTGCTGCCTTTCCGTCTTTCAACGCGAGATCAAGCGCCATTAGTGTTGCAGCCGCCCGCATGGTGCCTGGTCCGGTCTCGATGTAAGGAGCCAGGAGACCACTGTATCCGAAAGGAATATAATCAAGGTCCTGGAAAGCAAACAAAGGCTCGCCATCGGAGTCGTCCATGATGCCGATCCTCGCGTTGTTGATGGCTGAGCTATCTGCTATCGCGAGAATTATTTTGGAATGAAGCTCAAAGGCAAAAGATGGAAAGCTCGCTTAAATTTAGCGCGTAATATCACGAGACGAGCTGGGGAGTTTCAGTGGAGGGGCTCTGATTTTACAGTGATCAATCGCTAAATCGCCCGACCGGTATGATGACTTGCAGTTCAGTGCGGGGTAGCTTCAGGGCTTGTGTGGAGAAACCATAACAGCTCAACACACTTGTCTGGCACTTAAAAAGTATGAAACGGCAGGACAATACAGCCATTCAGGAGTACTAGTCTTTTGAGACATGGTCAAAAATCATTTGGAATGCGTTCAGTGACACAAGCTGTTCGTTTCCCCAAATACAGAAGCAACTCCCAGCATCTACATTGACATTCGTCACATTCAGGTACCGGATACAAAATGTGAGGGGCCAATTCATTAGAGACTATACTGAGGAACGTCGTCTGAGCCTCGCCTGTATTCCAGGGGGTCCGTGAAAGTACCAGCAGCAATATTTGCCCTCCTCTCAAGAGCATCTCGCCACAAGGCTCCCTTCGGATCCTCCCATTTCTCATTCCACATCGTGTGGTGCAAGATTGACTTTCCTTGCTCCCAATCCTGCACACCCAATCTGCAACAAACGCTCGTGAACTGTTCAACAAACCAGTTCCTCTCTGGCCACCCATACGCTGCGACTCCACCAAAAGCACAAATCCACAATAGGCCCTTTTCTTCCTCTTCACTATGCTCGACCAACTCCAGATCGTACGAAAAGAGAAAACACTCCAACTCTGACTTCAGTTTCGAGACTAGCATTCCAATCGCACAAGCACTGAAGTGTAGATCCCGGAAACACGAGTCGACGTATATTGAAGCCGTCAAACATTTAAGCGTGGTCATTCTTGTCTGTCCAAGTCGAGGGTGCTGATACAGATATACAAGACTGCGTTGCAGGAGGTATGTTTTGTCGCTGTACCACATATTATCGAGCTCTTCTGAAACTTTCGGGTTTTTTGACTCCAAAATGGATGTCAGGTAACGTAAGTCTATGAAGATTTGATCGATGTCCGCCTCAATTGGTTCCCAGGATATGGTGCGACTGAATGGAAGTTTTGACTCTCTGGGGAGGAAGCATCCGCTAGGGGTGTCTGGGAAAGTGTATGACGGGATATCCAGAGCTGGTGAGTCCCATGGGAGGATGCTTGGGCTGGTAGAGAAAACGCTTGAAGCGTGGAGTTCGGCCCCTGTTGTAATATAAGTCTGTGAGCAAATTAATTTGGACCAGAGGGATTACACACAGGCTATTACTCGTTGAAGCGAAACTGGAAATTTGGCTCTGAGAAGTCCACCACGCATACTGATCATGCGCTCTAGACCGTTTAGGTGAGCTTTTACTGCTACTTTGTCTCCGTTTTTGACCTGTATCGATGGCGTTTGTCAGCTGTCTAGACTTTTTGGCAACATGGACAGATATTTCTTGCCCAAGCCAAGAAAATAGGTTAAGGGAGGAAGGACTTACTTCTTGTAGTGCCATCCCGGCTACTGCAGCAATTGTGCCATCACTAGTCCTCTGATCTGGCCAGTTCATTCTTTCGTTGATAATCCTGATCGATTCTGCCGTGAACGAAATTGCTTCCATTGGGTCTCCCTGACCCGTCAATATGAGATGATCTGCTGCGTAGTGGGCTAGCTTGATATTGAGCAACGCAATATCGGTGAGTGACAGTGCGAGCCATGAGTTGCGAACGGACATCATCAGAGAGGTTGTTCGACTACGTTCTGTGACTGTGGTGATGTAAGTGAAGAAGGACGTGAGTTTATGCAGCAGAGGAGAGGTGCGTACAGTTGTGGTGGATGAGGAATCGAGCGCGGTGGGATAAATTCTCTGCAATCCATGACATGGGGTCGAGGCTTGGTGGAATGCTATCTTGCTGGGCTGTCTGGTATTGTAGCGCTTGAAAGCTATGAAGTAGCTCGTCAAGTGAGTCGGTACTCGAGACCGAACTATGGCGACTCTCACTATTAGGATGAAAGACTTCCCCGCCATCCAAAAACGGATTTGTCCACTCAGTCTGCGTTGGTAGCTGTATCGATGGGTCCAGCGTATACATGTCTTCAGGAAAGTGCACCGGCGACAGCTCAAAGGTCTGCATCATCATCCCGGACGACCTCGACGAACTGGCCTTTGGACACGATGGCTTCGATTTAGGCTTATCCTCCAAATCCTGGAGTCCCCTTGGTAACAATCGGAACCTCTTTGACTGCAAGGCTTGATGAATAACTGGCGGTCCAGTAAGCGGTTTTGCGCCATCAATATCTTCGCGTTCTGAAGAAGGGTATTTAGCACCTTTGATCCTCCGATTCGTGTTATTCTTCATTGCTTGCTTGCGCACCGTGTAGCGATCACGTCCGTCGATCTTCTGATTGTCGGTCAAGGTGATGAACTCGAATGTCTGGACTGGTGCTTTGGCTTTCGCAGGACTCGGTTGTTTGTTTTCGCTGGATTTTTGGGCATCCATTTTTGAAGGTGTCGAGCTCGCGCGGCTATTGTTCGTTATTCTTTGGAACTTTTGCGATATTGAGAATCTTTTCGTTATGATAATGCAGCTACACTCTGCTGGACCTAAGAACCTTCTATGTTAATAGGAATAGGAGTGAAGACTGTTGGGCCAAGACATCCCTCGCTTGAGCAATACCGATGACAAATGATATTTCATCCTTGGCTTAGGAGTGGCTGTGCGGTAAGTCGCGGCGAGACGCAGACAAAAAGCGTTGCACAGTGACTTGGAGGACGCAATATCGGGCACAACATCAGCCAAGTCTGACATGCAGGCCATGATCTGCCTTTGCAGTCCTTTCCGGAGAGGTCCTGTCATTTGATTGGAGGAATTTCGTCTGTGTAGACTTTGTTTGTTTCAAGCAATTGTTATTCAGACCTCTGAAATCCATATTGGAAAGCATTTTAAAGCAGGAAAATTTTGAGAGAAATAGATGAGAAGAACTGTTGATCAACTTTCTAGTAACTTGTCGATTCAATCCGATCCTAGCCTTTGTATCAGAGCAACGATATCAAACCAACATGAGGAGGACGAAGACTCGTGCCTTCGGAGTCCATGTATCGAGGACCAATGACTGCCATGCTTTCGTACTCTGTCGAATATAAGACGAGCTCAGGAATGCTTCATAGTCGTTATGCATAACGTTCTATCTTGGTGATAAAGGTATTCCGCGGCTATGTGCAAACCGAGCGGTTAGGATATACGTACTTTCAACCTCATAAATCAGAAGCTGTTCCTTCACCGAGTAGGTGAGAAAATAGTACTCAAATGCCCTAAAGAGCTAGTTGGAGCGGTCTTGGTGGTCGGAAGCTGTCTTTGAGGGTTCTTGACTCGCACTTCCTTGTTTGTTGCACGTGGCAGCTCGAATCCATCAGCCAATGTTAATCTCGATGCACGGGGTAAAGCCGACCAATTCGCGTAGATAACTCCCTGTCCGCATAGTTTCCACGGAGGTCCTTGAAGACATTTTCTCAATTTCCAGGTCGTACGTATCATCGGGAGATAGTAAGTATGAGCGTGCGAAATTGTCGGACTCCTGGAAACGGGGATTGTAGCCAGATTGATACATCTTAAGTATATTCAGTTTTGTATTAGTGACGATTTCAAAGCTTCGATGGTGGTTTATAAGAATCCAATCTGCTTTCAATGTTCTCGGCGCTTTCGTTATGTCCGAATCGAACCTCCGGTACAATACTACATCATGAATTAGGGCAATGGTCGGAAAGCTTTCGACAGTTTTTACGCCCGTGGGCGACGAGGGCGAAATGCCTAACGCTACCATCAAAGAATCTTAGCAAATAACGTCTCTCGTACAAGGTAATATCTAGTATCCAATGCGAATCATTTTCTCCAAAACGGGAGGCACGGTTCCCTATTGCGACAAGAAGTAAGTGACAAAGTCCTTCCATCTATCGAGCCTGTAACTTCCATCCGGAGAATCATAAGCAAAAGCTTGCCCGGAACCAGTACAACTCGATTGGCGGTCCGCACCTAGACGCTGTACTTCTGAGGCTGAAATCGTTGATACTACATCCTACAAGACTTTGTGGCGTCGGCACGCTAGAGGATGTCTACATTAGGATGGTAGTCAGGGGGCGGCGGTCTCGCTTAATGGTCTTGCCCAGCAGCCTGTTATGATGATTGTGGGGTTATGCGTAATGGTTGCTGCTGATTAATTCGACCTGCATTTGTTTAATCAGCCAGAGAACGACTTCGATAATCGCTTATTTTCTTTGCCACCTATGCTTGGGCTCGCCGAAGCTCGTAAATGATGGGCTGTCATTGGACACATTGATGGGAAGCTTTTCAAAGCCACTGCCACAGCCTCATTAGAGCAGCATTTGAGTGTAACGTTATGTTTTGGTGCTGATGCTTGGCATGAAAGTCGAAGATCATCTTTGGTAGTCGTGACATATCTCCCCTTTACGATTGCAAAGCAGCCTCAAGAATTGATTTCAAAGAGCTGAGATGCAATTTTGCCGGCGTGGGAGCAGAAGCAGATGCGGAATGCAATCGAAGGAAAGTACTCTTCGACGTGCACACGGATTGTGATTCTTGCGCACGACAAAGCCTTAATAAAGTAGTGGTAAGAGTTCGATTTCTGTTCATAGAACCCGGGTGAAATCAGGCTACCTCCTTTCACGTGGTACTCGGATGAGCCAACAATCATACAGCAGATAATAGAGGAGATTGTGGAGAAGATTTCCCTTTCGTAGTGTACTCACGACGTCTCAGAATATCGTTGATGCCGAGCCAGATAGTTGGTTTCAAGGCAGCTCAGGCTTGATCTTCTGAGCTTATTGAGAACACGGAGCTGATAGGTCTCTATGTCTGCTTATTGACATTCAAGTTTTATCGTTCATATATTGTTCCATTGTACTGTTCTAAGACATATACTTATTTCAGCCCCGTTTTTCGACCTAATGTCTTCACTATGGGGTTCGCATGAATGGCAAAGCCTTCGGGGTTCCTCAAGCATGCAAGTGCTGAGATCATACCAATACATCCTTCTTAGACTGTTGCCGCTGTTATTTCATCAAGAAATCCCTCTACATTTCTGCAAGGACGAGCATCTCTCAACTTAGAAGACTGATTTCAAAAATCGGCGACAGTTTGTGAAGGAATCGGAAGCATCAGCGCAGGACGAACATGCAAGGATAAGTGGGGCACCGGCTTCGCGGACCAGATCCGATGCCACATATTTGCTCCTTATCATGAAGTCTGGATATATCTCAACCCATAGCAGTTCATAGTGATTGGTTCCAATTCTGTCTCAACATCTTCCTTGCTTGCTGAAACTTTACTGATTTGTTATCTACTTGTCATGCCTTCAGTTATCCCTGCGCAGACCTTGAATGAGGTTGTTTCCAAGACGCCATATTCCAAGACTCCTGAGTCAAAAGAAGAATGTGAGATTCACTTGCTCAAACTCACGAAACTCTTGTTCTGACGCTCAAGATAGTTGATTGGGTTGATCTTGCCATCATTGATCTGGAGAAGTTTGACGCTCCAGGCGGGAAGGAAAAACTCGCTGCTCAACTTTATGATGCCATCAAGAACATCGGTAATTCAATCATTCCTTATCGAACCAGAACTAGGCTAAGCACGTCGCGCTGTCGCAGGATTTATTTATGTCATCAATTTTGGTCTCACGCAAGAAGAAATCGATGAGCAATACGATATCGCAAAAGACCTCTTTGATCTCGAAGAAAGCGAAAAGCTCAAGTACCTAGCCGACCTCGACAAAGGAGAGTACATCGGTTACAAACCTTTTGGTCTCAGAGATGTCATACCTGGCGTTCCTGAGAACACTGAAGTCTACAATATTCCGAAATTTGGTCCAGAATACGAGAGACCTCACCCGGAAGCTCTCAAGGCCAAATGGGCCAAGATCGAGACGTTCAGCCGTCACATCCACGATCACATTGTTACCAAGCTTTTCAAGTTGTTTGCTATCGTCCTCGAACTACCTGAGGATTACTTCATGAACTTCCACAGATACGAGACCTTCGACACCTCGTACTTGAGATATATGAAATACCATGCCAGGACCAAGGAGCAGAATGAAGCGCTTGATAACATCTGGTTGAAAGGCCACAGCGACTTCGGTTCCTTGACGCTCCTATTCCGCCAGCCCATTGTGGCTCTGCAGGTACGGACGCCGGCTGGAGAATGGAAATATGTGAAGCCGTACCCAGAATCTATAACGGTCAATATTGCCGACACAATGCAATTTCTCTCCAATGGGTTCTTGAAGAGCAGTATCCACCGTGTTGTTGCTCCACCTCCGGATCAAGCTCACTTGGATCGTCTGGGCGTATTGTATTTCGTGCGGCCGGGAGATGATGTCAAACTTGTTGGTGCGGAAAGTCCGGTTCTGAGACGGGAGAATATGCTGAAGGGTTCGGATACGGGGTTGACGGCGAAGGAATGGATCAGCAAGAGGGTTGTGGCGAATATTAGTAAGGCGACTTTGGAGGTAGAGAAAGAAGACATGAACAAGGTTGGAGATGGTTTGACGCCCGTCTACGATTAGACTGAATGATGGTCCTGTTAATGAATTCAACCTCGCAGCTTCTCTCGTTGCCGACAATTATTGACACCGATTGTATTTCCCGAGGGCAACACCTTAATCTTGCTGCTTATATGGCAGGTGAGACTATCCGTCCAAGTAGTTCTTTGATCTCGTTTTGAACACCCAGCAAGACATTTTGGGGCACGAATCTACATACGCCAACCGTTGATCGTGAAACAGCACACCAAGGGTAAGCGTTGCAACTTCTCAAAATGTTATCATTCCATCAAACGAATGTCTCAATTCTAGTCTCAATAATCCTTCGGGATTCTCCCCTACGTCGACTTCTCTTTCAACCCTTCAAATGAATCAGCCTCAAACAGCAAGAGAACGCAAAACACTTTTCACAGTGGGAGACTCTTGTAGTTCGAGTTCCATCCAATCTATCAACCCAGTCAATAAACCCTCCACGCTGCTCCGAGTTTGATAAGAACAAACATCAATTCACATCTGCAGGCCCAGTGACAATATGTCAAAGTAAACACAACAGTCAAAGTAATTTGTTGCGTGGTTGTCACGATTCACGGGTCAACAATCCACCACACCTGACTAGTAATTCTCCTGCTTGCGGCCCAGTTCCGCCCGCCGCAGTATGTACAGTACTGAACCAAAATTTGAAAAATCGTATTGTAAATATGGGTTCTCGGCTATATTCAGCTGTCGTGCACCCAAACGACAATGCATTATTGACTGCTGCGGTAATGCTGTTTTCGGCCCAGTTCCGCTGCTTTGATAATAAAGGTCTGCTCTCCAAAGCAAAAACCCTCACCCCCGAGGAAAGCCGACGCGCCTCTTCTCTTGTCTCGGCTAGTAGATCCTTCTCAAGTACAGTGAGATATGAAATCGGACGGTTATCGTTCACTCGATTCAATTCGTCGTTTGGCAAAGGGTCTTTTTCGTTTCATTATTGTAGAGCTATCACCGGAGAAGTTTTTTTCCCCCCTTTATCAACAATGCCAACTACAGCTATTGAGCGCTTTATCCGCATTTCCGCGCTTGTTCATCATCCTGATTCATCATTTGGGAATTAAGTAAACAAGCACGAAGTCTGATTAGTCCTGATAACATCACTCAAATCACTTCCCAGCTTCTCTGCTCGGTCGAGCCAAGTCTGTTAACAGCATCAGCTACGCAATCTCCAAATTGCATACTCTCCTTCAGAAGCACATACCGTAATACTATCCTCGCCAGGATTTTGATTCCTACTCAGTAGGAACAGAGTCGAGAAGTTCGACGCTTGGACAATTGCGAAGTTCTCGGAGCGTTCTGTTACAGACACCACTGTCAACCCAATTCTCGCTCTCTCATCACCTCCAATACCTGATCCCCTAGCCCCCGTCCAACTGCACAATTGGACCGGCATCTAAAAAAGCTGGGGGGCTTACGTTGCACGATATAATTTGGGCCAGGACACTCCGGCCCAGGCTGTCCAGGGAACTGCACTCTGAAGACACCATCCGAGCCATAAATTTCATCAGCTGCTGAGGCGGTGCCTTCGATTGTTATGCTGCGGTTTCCGAGCTGGCAGCCATTGGAGACGGAGACTGTGCCGTTCTCCTATTTACGTCGTCAGTATACTATCTTGTTGTTGAGTTTTGCAGAAATATCAAGGTCGTGAAGTTCGGCCATAGTCACATGGGATTGAGGAAGAAGTGAGAGCGAGGAAAAGGGGAGAAATAAGTGAGGGTATGATAGGAGGATACAATGTACGCACGTTAAGTCCATACTCAGCATAAATGCACGAACAGCCAGCTGTGAATGGTGCTCGTGTTCCGGCGACTTGGTACCAGCGGCCGAGGTAGTTGTCGAGCTCGAAGTTTCGGTCGGCTTTGGGGTATGTGCATTGTCTGTCGTGTAGGAGTCAGAATTGCGATTGAAGACAGGATGTACATGACGTAGAGAGGAGTGGTCTACCCGTCCCAGAGTGCTTCCGTCACCGTGATATTCGAATCTGTTGATGAGCAGTACTTCGCGCTCGAAGCGAGAGCTGGTAGAAACGCAGCGATGAGGAGTGGGAGGGAGAACATCGTTGCTGATTGAGGAGGATGGTGATGTTCGTTACACGGTTGATTGATGAGACCAAAGATGTTTTTTGGCATCTAGGTGGATGTTCGAATCGGAAGGCGCGTGAAATATATACAACCCGAAAAACTCCTGCCGAACCTCACAGTAAAGCGGGCAGGTGACGTGAGCCAAGTGCTCTGCTCTACCACGCTCGACAGGTACGCGCGTGAGGCTTTTCGGAAGCGATTCCAAGAGCATGCACCTCTCAAGTAAGACCTCGCGAAATTAATACCTTTTCCACGTTGCACAAGGCAAGTACAAGCGGCGTGCTTGCGGAGAATTCGAGAGTGTGGAGAACCTGGGAAGTCAATGACGCTTCGCTTACTTGGCGGCGCTGCAAGTTACCGAGAGGCCAGAATAGGTGCAGACTTGGCAATCTACGCCACGATGTGGACGACCTGATTGAATGGCCCTGGAACGAAGGGGGATTGTTTTTGTTGCGTTTGGTTTGCACGACAGGTCTTGTGAGGCTAATAAGTTGGATCTTCGCGTTGGAAATGTTGAGCCGAGGGTGCCGGCCCGGGTCCCAATTGGTCGGAAGCGACATCTTCGTCAACAAGCGTGAACTCGCTTCCTTTGCTGCTTCAAGGTAACGTGATGTGGTATTCGAGAAAGGGACCTGGGAGGATTGCAGGTTCGAGACGTTGATCATGTCATGAAATTAGTATCAGTCCTCTTCGATCCTAGACAGTAATCGAAGTCTCGAGCGTCTTCTTTTTTTCGGCACGGCAGGTGGCTCCAGCGCAGCGACGATAGCCTGTTTTCTCTTTATCAGTAAATAATCTTGGAAATCAGGATTCGCTGCCACTATTCCTCTTCGAAGCAGGTATACAGTATAACAGCAAAGAAACAACCGACCTCATCAAAAACATTCTTAACACCCCTCTGACTTGTCAACTCACACTCCACATACTTCTCCGCCCCGATCTCCCTCGCCAATTTCGTGCCCTCATCAAGACGTGCTTTTTTTCTTGACGCAGTGTCAAGTGCGTCGTTTGGCGGATCTTGAATACCGACGAGCAGGAATGGCACGCCCGGGCAGTGGTGTTTGAGTTCTGGTGCCCAGGTGTCGCGTGCGGATTTGTAGTGAGAGGGCTTGGAAGTGGATATTAGTATCAAGAAGACGTCCGTTTGTGGATAGGAGAGGGGACGAAGACGATCGTAGCCCTCTTGGCCGGTTGTCTGCGGGAGTGTCAGTAGTGAGAAGCGAAATTAGACTTATTTGGTCTATTCAAAAGGGGAGGTTGCTTACATCGAAGAGTCCTAGTGTGTAAGGTTCGTCACCAATCCTGATCGAGACGTCGTCAGTAAAAGGCATGATGAGCGTTATCAACTGGCTGGGGAAAGCACATACATTACAGTGACAGCGTAATTGTCGTACACTGGCAGGACGTATTCTTCGGGGTATTTATTCGTCACGTAGGTGGCTAAGAGGTATTGCTTGAGCTTCCCAGGGTCTCCAACCACCACAAGCCTAGTGAGAGTCAGCGAAGATTTTCGAGAGGCGCACAACAAGGAAGACATACTTGATAGTTGGAATCTTCTTGGCACTTCCATCTCCGGAGGTCGAAGAGGTCCCTGCAGAAGATGTAGCAGCTGCAGCAGCTCGAGCCCTCTCATCTTCAGCAAAAAGAATCCTTCTCCACTCTGCTGGCAGGCCTACGAACTCTCCAGTCTCAGGATCCAGCCCAACGTGCGTGACGTGTACAGGATTGACCGGGTGTCCTATCCGCTGCCTCGACGCTCCCGTAAGCGAAACTTGACTCTCAAGCGTCCTCAAACTAGACCGGTCAGATTCCGAGCCATCGGACAGAATCGTGCTCCCAGAAATGCTCGGATCCCATTCAAGCTCGATACTCTGCTCGTAATAATGGTCTTCACCTTCGAGGGGTTCTACTGCACGAAGGAAGTTGGAGTCGCCTGGTGAGTTGAGAGGTCGAGAGATGATGCTGCGGACTCGGTCGCCGAATGCTTGGCGGTAGCTGGGTGATGAGAGGGCTTCGAGGTCGAAATCGAAGTGTGTTGCTGAGAGTATACTCGAAAGACTGTCGGCGCTGAAGCGGCTGGGATTAATAGCGAAATCATGTGTGGTGACACTGTCGATGCTGAAACGGCTTTTGTTGGGCTGAGATTCCTCGATAGGAGGGGTGACGATGGGTACTGGGATGATGGGAACTTCTGGATTTTGTGCTTCTTCCTTTGGGACGACTGGCGTTTGAGGCTCTATGGGTCTGGAAACTTTAGTAAGCCAACGATTAGTGGATCGATTAACAGGACTGACATTTGGAGATTCATCAGGAGAGAAGTAAAGATATCGCGGTATTGTTTTGATTCTTGGAGTATCTTCCGAACTTCATCCTCCTTCCATTGAAAGCCTTCGGTCTCTGATACGACCTGAATATCTCCATCGGGACTCTTCTTTGAGAACTCTTCAAGTATCTCAACATGTTGCTCGATAGAAGTGAGCACTTTCGAGAAGCGCTTTGTGACATTTCCCACTACGTAACCGAATTCTCTAGCCTTCCCAGCTTCCAGCTTCGTTAAGTCTCTTCGGCCAACAGCTTGGAAGCTCTCTAGGAGTTGATGAATTTCAGTACATTCCAAAGCAGTGGCGTCCAGTCTTCCCAATGGCAATGAGAGGTTCGCTTGGATATCATGACATTGCTTTACGAGAGTCGCTGCCTTGAGGACGACTGGTCCAATTGTCAGAGTGAGGGAGACGCGATCCATTCTCAAAAAGATGGTTGGCTATCATGGTGGGTGCCTCATCTTACTGTATTTCGACAATAGGTATCGATGCTCGATCAACGGATGTCATGTTCGTGAGGTTTCATGTTTCGACAAGGTTGAGCTGAACGCAGCTGAGTCAGCTTGCGTGCAGGAGTTTGGGGGCACAAACGAGGGCTTTTCCCGCCAAGAGCAATGTCACGATGTGGACTTGGCATTTCTTAGGGAAGAATTGCGATGTGCAACAAAACGTTAAGACTTGAGGAGGAAAGGAAACAAAGTAGAATTTCAGGATGCTTCAGAGAACTTTCCAAATCGATCTACCAGCTAAGAAACGGTGAATGATCACGTGAGGGTACTCGCGAATGACCTTCAAGCTCTTCTTTTTCTTTGTACCAACATTCCTGCTGGCTGTAGCTCTGTATATGTGGTGACTATATACGGAGACTCGTTTCGCACCTTCCGCGTAATCGTTAGAATTATTTTTCCAGCCGGCTCCGATGGCAGTTGGAGCAATTGTTCATTGCTTCGTGACTTTCCATCCCCTGATACAATGTGACAATGAAGTAGACTTGAACGGCCACGAGGCAAGAGAAGGCAGAATCCAAACTCAGCAAGATGTTCCAACCAAATAATCCATTTAATAGCAGCTCGTGTGCCGTAATTGACGCCTTAGTGGCTCTTCCAACATCACATAGGCATGCAGCTGCCAAGTATCAAACACACATTCCTCTTGAAGCTGCACCCCCTTTTCACATGCATCCACAATACCCAATCAAGACTTGATCAGAGCTCCTTTCAAACATACGAGCAGACACAAGCATCTTACCCAGAATTTCATCCCTACAAATCAAGTTGATCAAGTTGATCCGTTCCACAGATCTCGATCAGTTGCAGGTCGCTGAGCATCCGCACAGCTCATCCCTCGAGTCGTGTTGACTCGTGTATCAACAGCTCTAAGATCAGCAATTTCTAGAACTGATATTCGTGGCCGTGGGTCGTTAGAACAGGGTTGTTACTTGATATTTCGAATTCCAGCTTCCGCCCAGGCGATTGGATGAGAGTGGTTGAAGCGAAAGTTGACATTTGGCGGTTCCTTATCGGATGGCGCAAAGCAGGGTTCGGAATGCGACATTCAGGGGCACGACAGGGCAACTGATAAGAGAGAGCTTATTTTAGAGACATGAAACCCATGCCAAGACCTTATTTCGACCTCACAATTTCACAATGAACTTTCACATGAAGTCAAGAAGCGACTGGCAGACTGGTGTGGTATTGCGGGATGACCGAACACTCGAGGCAGGTGAGAGCGACCATGAGCTGAAGACTCTTGGGGTGTTTGAACCTCGTATTTTCTTCTCGCTTCCGAAGCCGTGCATGCATGCATAAGAGACTTTGTGCACGCGTCTCGATTCAGTGCGATGCAACATTATTCGCACCGATTTGTGCAGAGTTTTAGAAATGACGTCGTTGCAGCTGGTCGAGGTCAAAAGAGGCGGGCTTGGCAGGGCCCACCAAACTTCTGCTTGCTCCACCCCTCCCCCACCTGGTGGGACAAGACGGCATGAATGGCCAATGAAGAGCCTTGGAAAACAAGGCCCCGCGCTCAAAATGGTGTAGCGCCTGTGTATTTTCGGGACCTTGTCGATCGACGTTGGGACACGCCAATTTGGCTGGACGCGAGCAAGGAAGAGCAAAGTAAGGGCAAGGCTCTAGAGGAGCTGGCGGCTGCTTCAGAGCCTTCTACGGAATCTACGCTCAACTCTATCTCCACTTCGTTCGTCTTGTATATCGTGGCATCGTCGTCTTCCATTTCTCCTTTCAGTACATTCGTCATCTTTGTCTTTATAGACACGACACTCGCTTGACGGATCAAACAAACAAAGAAACAAACGAACGGAAATTGTGATCAAGGATTGCTTATCGGCGTTGATACATTCAATCAGCGAGCAATCTTCCGATTATCCCCATACCCAACACACTTTCGTACGACCATTTGGACTCTATCAGATTACATCTCACTTCACATCTACAAAACCGATTCTTCCACGAGTACTGGAACACTGCCAGTAATTGAAGCTTGGATCCAGTCGTTATCTTCATTCTGCTGAGCAGCCCCTTTGTCCGTATATCGAGGTTGGACCCTTCTTCAATTTTCTTTTCAATACAATAATCGAATCTCCCTCAACAATACACGAAATCCACCATGTCGACACCAATACAAGAAAAGGAGCAATACTCCTTCCCAGCCTTTGCTCCAAATGCACCGAATAGCAACCAGAATACCCAGAACGACAGACGTTCTTCTGATGAAGATGGAACCTTACAGGGCCAAGAGAACGATGAGATAGATCGCAACCATCTGCGAGTCACAACAAGCTATGTTGATGGACCAGATTATATCGACAGGGACAACAGGTCACCAATGTCGCTGTCACAGCAGAGAGAGCAGTCACGCCGACTCGACGATGACCTGGAGATGCTGCGGGCTGAACGCGTTGTTTCGATTGCCGAGAGAACAAACGATGATAGCCTAGGAAGGTCAAAGTCCATGGCCAGGTCGAGATCTCGAACTGCTGCGGAACCCGTGGATGATTTCGATGTCGATACTACCCCACTACATGAGAAGACCAAGATATATAAGCCACCTGCGCATCCTACCACAAAGTTTGCCAAGATATTCAAGAAGATCCATAATTCGGTATTCTTGGTCCGATGGTTCTTCTATATTACACCTGTTACCCTCCTCCTGTTGATTCCAACTCTCTTCGGCAAATTCTTGTTTGAGGATACCACTGTTGGAGGCGTGGAGCTCTTTTGGTTTGGAATTTGGCTTGAGATCGTTTGGCTGACACTCTGGCTTGGACGAGTAAGTTAATAGCAAAACGTTTGTGTCGGGGTGTATGCTGATTTAGAAACCCCAGATTATTGCAAAATGTCTTCCGTATCCCATGGGTCTGATATCAAGCCTCTTCACCAACAATAGCAAGAAATGGAGGGATTTAGGAAAAGCGCTCGAGGTTCCCGCTACGCTCTTCTTCTGGGGTCTTGCAGTTGAGATCTCATTTCTACCAACCATGAAGAACCATCATGCAGACGGAAATGGTGGAACACGTCCCTGGGAAACCACGGTCAACAAGATCATAATTTCCATTTTCGTTGGACTGACCCTGAACTTCGTCGAGAAGATCATCATTCAACTCATCGCCATCAGTTTCCATCTCCGGACATATGCTGATCGAATTGAGGTCAACAAGTTCCAAATCTCGAGCTTGGTCAAGTTGTATGTTTATTCGAAGGAAAAGATTGCCATGGAAGATTCCGAGTTCGAACTCAACCAAACTGGACCTTCGTCTGGCGCGAGAACTCCAATGCAATATGTCAATAAGGCTCAGAAGAATGCTCGCCAAGCATTCAATAAGGTTGGTGACGTTGCAGGCAAGGTAGCTGGAGATTTCACGGGACAAGCTGTCAAGACTAGCACTCATCCTCATCAAGTGTAAGCATACCATCTCACCGCGAGATGTTCTTACTAACATTTTTAGCGTCCTTCAACTATTGAACAGCACCAATGGCTCCCAAGTCTTGGCTCGCCGATTGTACCGTACCTTCGCTCAGGAAGATTCCGAGACGGCACTTGCCGATGACCTTCGCCCTGCTTTTGACAATGATGACGAAGCTACCGCAGCATTCTCCATGTTCGATAAGGATCTCAACGGCGATATCTCAATGGAAGAACTAGAAGCTGTCTGTGTTGAAATCGGCCGAGAACGCAAAGCCATCACCGCATCTCTCAAGGATCTTGACTCCGTTGTCTCGAAGCTTGACGATGTGTTCATGTTCATCGTTGCTGTCATCACTATCCTAGTCTTCATCTCTTTGATCTCAACCTCGGCATCAGGTGTTCTGACATCCGCCGGTTCAACTCTTCTTGCTTTGTCTTGGTTGTTCTCTGCCACTGCGCAAGAATTTCTTCAATCTGTCATCTTCGTCTTCGTTAAGCATCCTTTCGATGTCGGAGACCGAGTCACCATCTACGGTAACACTGGATCGGAAATGAAGGGAGATGATTACTTTGTCAAGGAAATTGCACTTCTCTACACCGAATTTAAGAAGATGGAAGGTCACGTCGTTCAAGCACCAAACAGTTACCTCAACTCGCTCTTCATCCTTAACCAGCGTCGATCAGGAGGTCTCGCAGAAGCCGTCCCTGTGACCGTCAAGTTCGGCACCACTCTTGACCAAATCGATGCTCTCCGCGAACGACTCCTCGAGTTCGTCACATCCGAAAATCGCGAATACCAGAAGAACATTCTTACCGAACTCCGCACCGTCTATGAATGCCACTCCATCACTCTCAACGTTGTCTTCTTCTACAAATCCAACTGGCAAAATGAGCTCCTCCGTCTCCAGCGTCGCAACAAGTTCATCTGCGCTATGATGGTTACCATGGGCGAACTTGGCATCGAAGGACCAAGAATGCGCCTCGCAGGAGCAACCCAGAACTTCCCCATGCATCTCCACGACGCCTATCCCCGCGCCGCCCAACCAGCAGACCCTCGATCCCCCGACGGCACCGACCCAGGACCACGCTCCGGCTCTCTCGCCCGCGAAACACCCATCGACATCACCGCGCCGCAACAAACCGCTCGATCACACCCCTCCATCCTCCGCAACAGAGGCGAGTCCATCTCTCGGAACCGCGGCGAATCGATCGGCCAGATGGGCAAACGCGTGGACTTCTCGCTCGGGATGTCCGCCATCTCATCTGGCGCGGATTTTGGCGACGTCTACGAAGATCGCAAACCGTTCGTTCCGCCGCCTCGTATAACGACTACTTCTGCCTCGCCTAATCCGGGCCGCTCAGGAAGTCGAGACCATCACCGCGAGAGCGAGGAGAGTATGGTGCGGACTAGCACGCGGGACTCGCAGCTCAGTAACCCTACCAGCAACAAGACGCATCGGAATCGCTTCTTCTCGAGGAATAGGAGTAAGCTAGGGACTGCGGAGGAAGGGACTAGACTCGAGGATCTTGAGGCGGGCACGAGAGAATTTGGAAAGGAGGATTTGCCGGATATTCCGGAGGCGAGTGGGAGTAATTCTGCCAGTTGGGCGGAGGATGTTAGGAGGGAGGGGGATAGGAGTATGAGTCTTGGGGAGAGGGATGGTGGTGGGAGGATAGACCCTAGGACGGGAATTGTGAGTCCGCAGGCGGTGCAGAGGGATAGTGCGCTTGAGAGAGGGGATTTGCCTATGTCTGGAGGACCGAAGAGGGCTATGACCGAGCAGTATAAGAGGCGATAGACGGATGGTGTATAGCGAGAGGAGAGGAGGGACATGGACATTGAATGTTAGCGGGAGTTCTCGGTTGAGGTTGGGACGTTGGGCGACTATCTGTCGCAGCACGACATGGCCACGTCCCTGGGCGAAATAGAAAAGAGACCATTAGATGTCTGTAAATAATTAGAATGTATTATATAGTAGCCTACTTCCTTCCAAATCTCTGATCCCATAATTCAGCAATAGAAGAGGGAGAAAAAGAGACGACCCGACGCAGTGCACCCAAGTCTCAATGGATGTCCTGGACGGGCGCAGCCGTAGTTGACTTGGCAAAGCGAAACGAAACGAATAATTTGAGAAGCGCACGGTAGGAGAACGAGGGAGATGTTCTGGTGAGGACGGCAAATCGAATGGAATCGGGTCTTTCTTATCAATCACTTAGTGCATGTCCGGTTTACTTGCCCTCCATGTCGAACCTCCCACGACTTTTGTTGCACATCGCAGTTCTCTCATCTTATCTCATATTTTTCACTCTCAATCTCTACTCCAGAGTCTCTGCTCGCTCGAAACATCTCTCATCTCAGTCTAAAGACGTCATATATATCCCAGGTATGGATAATAGCACACGATCCTTGGTGTCTGAGAGTTTGTGGTTCACGAGAGCGTATATCGGGTATGAATTCAGGCGTACGAAGGACTTGTGAGGGAGCTTGAGTACGTCAGTTCTGGGTTTGAGTAGGTTTCTCTGAGATAAGAAGTTCTGCGAAATGCAACAAGAAGAAAAAGTCAGGAAGATATTAGGTGGGTCGGGTGAAAGAGATGAATATGCATAACTTCTGACATCTCCCCAGAACAAGCATTCTTAGATCCTCCATCTTTTCTTCCTTTACCTCGTTAAATATGCTACCCAACCCAATCCATATCTCTTTTCCTAGCCGCCTGACATTACCGAAAATCCATACCCATCTCCCCGCTTACCCACCCCTCCCACCCTCCTCTCTCCCAACTCTCCCTCACCCTATTCCCTCTGATACCTCCTCCTCCTTCTCCTTCTCCTTCTCCTCCTACCGTCCCCAACTTCGCCATATCCGTCCCCACCGCCTTCAACAAACTTTCCCCTTCCCCTCAATCCACCACAACCCGCCGTTGCCATCACCACTTCCCCCCATCCTCTTCAGCGCAACACAATAAACCGCCAGCAGAACCAACGCCTCCGGCACCCTCGCTTCAACCATATTGCAGAAATGGGGAGGGATGATCGTAGGCCAGGAGAGCGCTGCTATTGGCGGAGAGACGCTATGTGTCGGTGGTGATGAGCCTGCACGTGTGATGGGTGGGTGTGGTGGCGAGACGATGGAGAAGACGTAGCGGAGCGTCACGAGCGTTTCGTCGAGGGCGATGATGTCGGTTTGGGAGAGTGTGGGGTGTGCTGGCGTAGTACTGTTTGGAGGTGCCCAACATGCTGATAGGCGGAGGAGACGGTCTTCGTCTGTTAAAGGAGCCCTCTCTTTCTCCCGTCGCTGAAAGCATCGGGATCAGCGGGCTCGCTTTGGCCGAGTTTCCAGATGGGTTTCTGAGAAGTTGGGGGTAATGGAGACGCTGACGAAGACGAAGGGTGCGGCGCAGGCAGATGGCTGGGAACTGGACTGGGGGTGTTGCGGGACCGTTTGACTGAGGCTGAAGGCTGTGCTTGAGGGAGCGGACTCAGATTGATTTTCGCTACTCTCAGAGCTACATCCGTCTCCACTACTATCCACGGGCGCACGATATCTACCAAGTCGCTGTTGGGACTGTGCAGTATCCAGGTGTAGGTCATGGTTACTATCTGGTGCCCGCCACGGTGGAGTTTGTACCATGGGACGATGGGGCGGCTTTCGTCCAGAGGATCTGTTTCTGAAGATGTGCTAGATGGGGGCCGTATGTGTGGCGAGGGTGAGGATGGTTCAGAAGATAGTAATGCTGAAGGAATGAAAATGTTCTTTCCTTTCCCGCCTCGTACGAGCCATGGGATGAGACTCAAAAATGATGAGCAAGCTGCGGCGGCAGCGGCATTTTCTTCGTTTAGATTCTGAAGCTCGTGTCTGAAGAGTGCGAGGGCTTTCGTGCGGTGTAACGTGGCGGCTTGTTGGAATTTCTGGCTCAGCAGCTGGTCTGGGGATGAAGAGTGTAGGTGGACGAGGTGCAGAGCGGAGAGTGAGAACATGGCGTGGATGAGGAAGAGTTGTGTGAATGAGAGGGAAACGATGGATGTTCCCCAAATGGGAGATCCGGTCATGTGTGGTCCGAGCATGGATTGACTGCTTTGAGTGGTGTAGGTGTGGAGCAGGTGGAGGTCTGGGCCGTTGAAAGTGGTAGGGAGGCTGTTAAGGGTTGGCTTTGGTGTTAGACTTGGCCGTGGCCATGATCGTGATGCTGGTACGGGGGCTCGTATGTTGTGTTTGGTGTTTCTGGGGGACTTGGAATATGCATTGGAGCTGCCTGGTTGCTGCTGGCCTTGCTCTTCGTCTTGAGAGTGAGGTGGGATGGATGGGCGATAATGAGATGGTTCTCGCGACGGGATCCGTCCATGTTGAAGGCCTCGACCCAGTGGAACATATTGGAGGAATGAGCAGGTACTTCTGTGACGAGTGCAATTCCGACAAGATGGCTTTGCTTCGTCGCACTGAGGAGATGGGTTAGCCCCGTTGAAGTGGAGGTATTTTGATTGAAGAGCCGAGTTCGCTTATTTCAACAAGGCGGAAGGGCTTAGGTAATATTCAGGGGTTCGCGTTCCCCTTCGCGTCTCTTTAATTTTCTCCTTCAGGTAACTTTATCGCGACAGTACGATCCTGAATCATCATACAGTTTCTTCTAGCATTTCTCCTCTACCGAGGGCAGCTTTCTCCTTGGGAGTTCTAGTCAAAAACAATAAGCAATATGCTCGAGACTTCAGGAGCTATTCAGCGCGACTTCGACGCGAAAGATACGTGGCAACTGACAAATCTCCAAGTGTAGAAGTAGTCTCATCCATGTAATTGATTGACTGGAGCGGACACCAGAAGCTCTTAAGCTACCCACGAGTTTTACTGTCCTTTCATTGCTGCGTGACTGATTGATCAATATCACGATTAAATCACATGACCGGTATTTGGCCAACATTTTTTGACGAGGCAGGATTTGCGGACACTTCCTGACCGACAATGGTATCAGCCCTGCCGGGTCCGAAGCCTTGTGGCTCTTTGTATTCTGGCTCGCACTGAGCTCTTATCGCTGCAACTCATAATCGTCCCTCTACTCGGCGTAAGGGTTGCCTCCCAGCTACCGAATCCGAAGCCTGGAAAGAAACATGGCTGCATGTAAGCTGCAGCCACCCAATGCAGAGTAGAGAATGCTTCCAATCTACAAGCTACGAATGAAGTTTGGGCGCTGTATATATGCAGCTGTACAGGGGACAAAGTCAATTGCGAACCTATCGTAGGCAGACACAGCTAGGCTTCTGTCCGCCTCACCAACTTCCCCGCGCAAGGCTGGCTCGGCGGGGTTATATCTCTCTTGCTCTCCTTTCTGTATCTTGTCACCGATATTCTATCATCTCTTTGTTGACAATTCCTCATATCCATTAAGGTTCAACAGAAAGTCCAATTAAAATACAACGTCCGACGACATCAATGGCCAAAGCAAACGCTGCGGAGACTCAGGCAGCAGCAAAAGACAACTCTGCCAAAGTCGTCGTTGAGAACGCTTCAGAGGCTTCCAAAGATCCCGCTGAAGATTCTGCACCAGCAACTGTCATGTCCCCTCCGCAGGAACCTGGTGTCATCTGCGAGGTCAAGGACCTCTACCAGGGTACTGCTACTTGTGTCTGTTGTATGACCTGGGCAGCCTCGCCGCAAAAGAAGATTACCACTGCAGTAACCACCGATACTAGCGGATATGCAGTTCTTGCACGCAAATCTGAAGGTCATGGGGATTACGGTCGTGATTTGAAACTTCACTCCATTGTTATCCAGAGTGCATTGATCAGGAAAGTCTTGGATGTCACTTTAAAAGGCTATCCAGGCATCGCAACTGGACTTGAGAACTTCACTGTTGATGCACCATTCCAATGCTTCTATCACCGCTGGACTGCCCTCGTGGATGCCTATTCCACATCTGTGGGCGAGACTGCGCAACATCTCGGACTTCTCATCAATCTCCTCGATGGCGAGTTCCGCGGAACCCAGAAGGCAGTCGCAGATCTTCTCAAGAACAATGTCATCGAGCATCAACACCTGTGGACAATCTTCGAACCTGGTCATTACATCCTCACCAAAACTCATGGGCAGGACTCTGTTCTCTTGCTCGATGCAGTGACCAAGTACGACGAGACGATGAGTGGAGGCCCTAGAGGCTTCTTGCTGACAGGGAGCTATATCGACTACGACGGATCCATGACTGGTCTCGGCACGACCAGAATCAAAATTCCAGAGTTCAAAGGCACGACGCCCTTGTCTGAGTTGCCAGCCATTCCATTCTTGATGCACCCTGATAGGGAGGCGATTGAGAAGAAGCGTGTTGCGGAAGGCAAGCGATTTGCCGCTTTCAGAACAGGAGAGTTCCAGGAGTATGCAGGAAGGGCCTTCTCGGATGACAGGGAAAATGACAACATCACGGAGACACAGGTATGCCTGATTTCCCTATTACTGAGCGTGAAATATAACGTGGTTCAGGTCAATGGCAGAGTGATGATCGATCCATTCGCTTACTTCCAATTCAAAAACCACGACGGGCTCCTTCTCCGACCCCTCGGCCTCCCAGCTCCAATCGTTCCTCAACCAGTCTTCCGTCCGCATCACGGTCCTCCAGGTCTCCCTCCGCCACCAGGGCCACCACATCCCCGCCATCGCATGCATCCTCCTCGCCCAGTTCATCCCAATCAAGATCGTAATAGACATACCCGCCCCAAGGAAGCTGACCAGAAACAACTCACAGACAATGAGTACCTAATCTGTGTCCCGTTCGTTAGAGGTTACTCCTTCAAGAGCAAGGAGTGGGTACTTCTCAATATTGAGAACTTGAGACCGGTACAGTGGACGGAGGATTTGTTTGAAAATTTGGTGTTGCCAGCTGAGGAGAAGGATTTATTGCTTGCGCTTGCCAAGAGCCACTCTGATGCGAAGAAAAACACTTTTGATGACTTTGTCATCGGAAAGGGTATGTTTATCTCTTCCTGCTTTCACTTAGCTTCAACCATTTGATTATGCCACTAACAATTCAATACAGGCCGAGGCATGGTGATCCTCCTCGATGGTCCACCAGGAGTCGGCAAAACCTTGACAGCTGAGTCTGTCGCCGAAACCATGAAAGCCCCTCTCTACACCATGAGCGCAGGTGAACTCGGCACGCATTCCAACGATGTAGAGAAGCGGCTGTCAGATATCTTGGAAATGGCTAGCATGTGGAATGCCATCCTATTGATCGACGAAGCGGATATCTTCATGGAGCAGCGAACACCGTTTGAGTTGGACAGAAACGAGTTGGTCGCTAGTATGTCCCACCTTCCGCTCCAAGCTTGTTACGAGCATGGCTAATTAGAGCAGTCTTCCTCCGCCATATGGAATACTTCCACGGTGTCATGATCCTGACTACTAACCGCGTCGAAACAATGGACGTCGCCTTCGACTCCCGCGTTGATATTCGCTTACACTACCCACCCCTCCCAGCCTCCTCGCGACGTCAAATATGGGCTAACTTCCTCGCACGTCTTCCTGAGAAATCCACGTTCTCGGAAGATGACTTGGATCAGCTTGCGGCACTGGATCTCAATGGAAGACAGATCAAGAGTGCGGTCAAGACGGCGCAGTTGTTGAGTAGTGGAAAGGGGGAGAGCGTGAGGATGGATCATGTGGGTACTGTGTTGAGGATCACGAGAGGGGTGAAACTTTAGTGCTTCTAGTACAATGGGGAATATCGCCAATAAAATGCTGATTCTGGCAATCCACATTTTATTTCATTGGATGTCAGATAGACAGATCTCAACAGTATGATCTGCAATCGCGCTCCGACATACCCTCCATCTTCCGCTAAATCAAAGCAAACAATAGTGTTCCTCCTGTCAGCCCTAGTATGATCACTGATATAAATTGAAGTCCTCCTAATATCTTCTCTTCTTCCATCTCCCTATCCTCAGCAGGTGGGATGGTCATTAAAATGACAGGCTGCGGATGATACCTCTCCCAACGCTGAAAATACGAGTAATCGGCATAACTGCAAAGCACAGCCAAATCTTCGGTTTCTGACTCCCAACCCTCGCCTTTCGACTTCGGCTCGTTGAGCCATGTGATGTTGGTGACCTCATCATATGGCCAATTTTTCAAGAGACGCTGAAGAACAAGACACATATAGACCATCAGTATTGACCTTCTGAAAGCGTATATATTTGTGCAGGAAATGAAGGAGTGAGGGAAAAGCATGTGAAGGTAGTAGGGATAGTCCATTACTAACCTCTCGTCTATCGTTCCATTCGTGCATTCTGGCCTCTTCCACATCTATGTATGTGAATTCTGTGAAATATTCCCCGACGTAGGAAACATTTCGTCTTCGCTGCCACTCTCCGAATCTCGGGAACTCTTCACTATCACCATCGCTATCATAAGCGTCGCCACCGTCTCGGAATTCGTCTAGCCACAATTTCTTTGGCCCAAGAAACCCCCTGTCGTAGTGGTGAGAGATAAAGTTATGCTCGTACTTCTCAAATGTCTCGCAGCTGTCGGGCTCAAGTACAGGTTTGACGTCAAGATCGTGGCCGAGGGATTCAAAGACTTTATACACTGTTAGATCGACACCGCAAAGCTCGTGCGGCAGGCGTCTGTGTGGGGTGATGTTTGTGTGGTCGTAGTTATGCTGGCACCAGTAGCCGAGTTTGGCCCCTTTATCCGAAAAGCATCAGGACCCCTGCGATTTAGATATCGTTGCTAACCTTGCGGAACAGATCGATGCTATGTTGCGAATTTTGGCGTACCTTTTCTGAAGAACTGCGGCTGATCAAGCAATCTCTTCAGCCCCTTCCACAAAGGAAAGAATTCAGGCTTCCCTAAGTATGAGTCGCGAGAAACCCTTCCGACACACTCGTTGACGAATAAGTCGTAGCTGAGGAATAGCTGGCAGCCTTCCGTCACAGGCCGAACTCGGTAGGAGGTATTGCGGGTAAATGCTGCCCAGTGAACGTTACGCAGTTTGGTCATGTCGAAGTTGAATGGAGTTTCGTCGCCATTGTTGGATACCATGAGCTCACCGCCTAAAGGGTCAGATGTTAGTGTACTTGGAAAGAAGACCGTGTTGATCAAGTATAATTTGACTTACCTTTGTAGGGGTATGGAAGGAAAACAAGAAGTCTGCCGAGGTAGGTTGGTAAGTCGGGAGTAGGTGGGACTTGATGCTGAGGGGTTATCTCTGAGCAAATCTGTTCACCATATCAGACGTGATTCAAGTCAAGGAATGCACCGGACATTGGCGACTTACATGGAGTCTGCAAGCTCTTGCCCGCATTCCGCGGTGCGCTTCCCTACTCTTCAAATGATTTGTCTCGGTTTGCGGCAGCAAGATCTGCGACACAGCGCCCAGGATCAAATGCCTCGCAGGATCGAAATTGATGGCAAAATCCTTCTCATCCACCGTATCGTTCTTCTCATACGCATCGATCAGGGTATTGATACCTGGCAGGGTTTTCACATCATAAGGCAACTTATCAGACAGCGGGAAGCGAAGAACCTCGCAATCGATGCGTCTTTTGGATTATCCCAACTCAATACGAGAGCTGAATCAGGTCCATCGAACTTTTTGATGCCATCAGGACATGTGTATAGTTTGATGTGGCCGCCGCAGCAGTAGCTGGCAGATGGTTGTATTTCGGTTAGGTAATTTTTGAGATCTCTCATGCAGGCATTGTGGACATTTGGACGAGTGAGGGTACGCTACTTTTGCGTCTGGCGCTGCGAGTGTTGGTGGATGGTAGGTCGTCCATTATGAATGATTTGGCTTGAAATGCTGAAGGGCGTGGCCCACAAGTATATGTAGGTATTTGACCGCTTCCAAGGGCCCAGGGAACATTCGAACAGCTCATGTTCGAGTGATACAGTGAGTCTCTTTGTCTCTCAAGACATTGCGCCAACGGCTTTCGTGTCTTGTGTAATAGCGAGCCCGAAGAAGGTCACTACCTTTCCTTGGCAGGATTTTGGGATGTCTTGTCGAGCCTTTGATCTGTGTCAATTCTGTCATAGAAAGATTCCATCATCCTCCATAGAGCTATATATTGTTAGCATTCACGTTGTTGCAGGATTAGACCACTTACAACATCTCTTTCATGGGGAAGAGAGCCTTCAGGTTCTGAGTCAGTGCAAGTCAGCGAAGCCTCTTCTGGCTTTTCCATCAAACGAAAGTGTATTGCTTTCCGCATCATCTCAAGAATATCAGGTGAAAGGGCGGGGAATTTGAAATAAGACGAGCCCAAGATTCACAATGAAAGCACCAGTAGAACGTGGTGGAACCTACCTTTATAAAGGTGCCTTGTGTTGTTGTTCACAGAGTAAGCTGCAATGTCTGTGTCGTTACACGGCATACTCCCCAACCTTCAGGGGCCGTCATGTAGACTCGAGAGGAATCGGGCATCAACAATAATTTCAAGTGCAATGGACCACGTACATTAAGCAGTGACCTGCTTGCATACAACGGACTTATACTGGACGGGACATGGTGGGGGTCACCGATCTCTCATCCGCACCACATCCTCAATCATCCCGTCGTAGTACAAGTAGGGCATCAATACTTGCATTGCGCATCAAGCCACTGTATTGCTGAATCCGAAACGAAGTGGTGACCTGTGAGAAAGGGACAAAAAGTCTGTGGCTGGTCAGGTGATTGAAATTTCATGCGGAAGCAGTCACACAGCCAGTTGAATGCCGCAGGCATCATTGCGGCATTTAAATCGTGTTGAACATGCATCAGAAGCACCGGAACACAGCATAAGCGGGAAAATTTGACAACGGTGACTGCCACGCTGGCATATCGAAGGTGGCGACTTCGCTTCTGCGATGTAACTTACCCAATCAATTCCTGGATCGAGTTCGTGGAACAGATAAACTGCATGGGACTGAAGGTCACAATGAAATATAGAAAACAATTCCCAAGGCAATTTAGATCAAAGCCTCAGCTAGAATGTGGTGTTCGAAGAAAGCTCGATCTCCTTTCGTTGATTGTCATTGATATAGATGCTTGGAATTGCGTTGGCAATCGGCCAGTGTTTATCTCCAGATGAAGCTCCACCAGGAAAGCGCACCTTATGTGAAATAAGTCCATCAGATTAATGGCCATTTTCCGATGGAGTATAGAGCAGGAGAATTGTATGGACCGACTTATTACGAAGATTTCATACCTATGACGGAAATATCCTGGGTCCAACACCTTTGGTGACCATAAAGGGAGTTCCTCAAACTTCCTCCTGAGACAGAGCAACATGATTTCCGACTTGGCGGGGTAGAAATTAGGGCCATTGATTAGCCTAGGAAAGTGGCCTGTATATCGCTTAAGTCAGCATTTGTAAGAAGTGATACATCGCGGTTAACATCCACTCACACCTCTGGTGGGAAGTCAAGTAACTTCGTCTTCCCGTCGTACAGATGGTACGACGTTTCGCCGCCCCTCCTCCAGAATTGGTTTGGCGTCTCCGTCGTTGTAGACATTACCATCACAATGTTCAGCTCTGGGTTGCAATTGAAAAGCTCCCGAGCGGCAGCAGCATCTGATCGAGAACACGTTTCACCTTCATTTAGTGCCACATAGACGTGAAGCTCCTTCAAGTGCATCAACTTCACGATGGCATCGACGAACCTGCTCTTTTGTTATTGGAGAGTCAGCACTGGTGTTCAGCATTTAGGTTGACGCAACTTACCCAAGAAGTATGGTAGATCACAATATCCAGATGCGTAAGGTTTGTGCATTCAGCAACGAAGGGAATAAGTTGACTGGACGTTTGCTCCTTCATGGGATAATTTAATGTGCCATCCCCGAATGACAATACTAGCTTTTTCCATCGCTTTGCAAAAGGGCCTGTACCACCACAGGTCTCCATGGCTTCTACAAACTCGGCGCAGTCCTGCAAATGCCAGACTACAAGTTCCGAGATGGACGGTAGATCACGGCCCAGAATGACTCCGTCAGCTTCTGGATGAGCACAGAAGTTACGTTCAAACGTCACGGATTGAAGGCTGGGTGCTCGGCCAGCCAGAACTCTGAGAACGCCGTTGGTCTCGTCGTAGGGATTGTCGCCACCAAATTCCCAGTCGCAGTTGGCAACTTCTAGATTTCTCAAAAATGAAGTGTCAGCTAGCAAAAAGATTTCTGGCTGGAGCAAACAAGCATTGTCAAGAATAATGTGTTCCACTGGCAGTAATTGTACGCCCACCGAGCCTGGTCTGGTCCCACGAATTTTCTGGCGATCAGCGGAATCAAACAGGCTCCGGTCTATGACATATTTTGGAGTATTCCGTGCAAATCTTGGACAGAAATCCACGAATCCGCGAAATATTCTCGTCGTCCGGATCATCCTCGGAGTCAAACTCATGCGTACTGACGTTCAGGACTCGGAGACTGGGCGAATTGACCGAAATACGCGCTGCTGTTATGGCTGCATCCGAGTCTAGGAATACGTTGGTACCCATTTCGAATATTTTGAGGTTCTTGAGCTGCTGCAGGTGTTTGACAGTCTCTTTGTACATTGCCCTTGTAGGGAGATTGTCTCGCTCCGCAAAGGCAATTGATAAATTTACCAAAGACTGGGCCTCTCGCAGACTGGCAATTATGCACGGCATTATGAGAATGCCGTAGTGCTGGAATCTGCATCGAAGAGGATCAGTATAGTTTCATCTTCTCATTCAAAATCATTCTTACTTGAAGGCTTCCAATCTTGTCATCGCCTCAAGCATAATGCAATACGCTCAAGTACTCCAGCTTGTTCAGCATATGGAATCGGGCTGTCCAGTGATTTCATCCCAAATCGCCGGACGTGTCGTAGTCGATCCTTTGACGGGGCGCGGAGGCCTCCCACGCTCCACTGCTCAATTTGCACCTTTTGTTGGCACAAAGATAGACCGGGATCGCTCCCGCTCCTGCTTCAACTTAGCAGCTGCACCCGTTAGATCCGATTATCACTTGATTTCACACACTTGCCAGTCTGCCGCGGGCATCTTGCATTTCCCAAGCCAGTCATTCCATCGAAAGAATGTTACCTCGTTTCCTCCTTCCAATTTTAGGCTTCGCATGCATTGAAAGCTGACTCGTGAGCCACGAAGGATAGTGTGGTTTGTATTGCGTGCTCCTCCATAATTTTTGCATGCTTCGCCAAAGAACTCAGAACCCCATCATTAAATACAAATCGAAGAAAAACTACCATGTTTTGGGTCTTTGGCCCCATTCAAATGCCACATTGTCGAACGAGACAAGAAATCGATATCAAGAGTGGGATGGCATCGTACACAGTTGAGGGTCTTGCCATCCAGCCAGGTCACGCAATAGATTTCTCCTGATAATCCTCGCCTTCTTGTAATTACTGTTCACCAATTTCTTTTTTAAGAATTGCTCAGTTAAGCTTGATATCCGCAGACTCTGGATCTCAATCACGACTCAGAATGATCTCTGTGCAAGATTCCGAAAAGCTTCACATCGCCATTGCTGGCGCCGGCATAGCTGGTCTCACAGCCGCAATCGCACTCCTCAAACATCCACTCATCGAAGTCTCTATCTACGAAAAAGCTACAGAACTGAGAGAGATCGGCGCCAGTATAGCACTGGGTCCGAATGGACTACGGACACTTGAAAGATTAGGCTTGCACGATGCCATCTCCGATGAGGTAGCTTTCAGAGGTCCTTCGAATCTGCCGATGATCTCCAGACATGTGAGTTGAGTAGACTTGCTTTGAGTCTTATCAGATTGCTAATTGGATGTAGTGGAAAACGAATGAGGTTATTGGGAATGATTCACATGAGACTGTGACGGAGTATCTGCATCAAACTGCGCGGTACCACCGAGGTCACCTTCATGCTGCGTTAGCGAAGCATGTTCCCAGCGAGATCATCCATCTGAGGAAGCAGATCATCGATGTTGAAGTTGATCCAAGTCAAGGCGTAAGTTTAAAGTTTAAAGATGGAAGTACTGCTACAGCGGATATACTTCTCGGTGCAGACGGTCTACATTCGGTAAGCCTTCTGTCACCCCGCCAGGCCCAGAAGCTGAGATGTGCAAAGGGAGTGAGACAATTATTTGTCCCGGACTTTGAACTCAAGTGGAGTGGTTGGACTGCGTTTCGAGGGACGTTTGATGCTTCTCTTGTGGAGTTAATACCAGACTTGCCTGAAGACTCAACTCACTGGTGGGGTCCGACAACCTCATTCTTCGCCTCACAACTGGGCAAGAACAGTTTCAGTACGGTGGGAAGTGTATTCGGAGATCCAGAAGATCCAATTGCACTTTATAAAGATGTCTCTTGGGACGAAGATGCTAGTTTGAAAGCTTTCCAGGAACTTTATAAGGTGATTTTAATGGCCGAGATGGAGATGACAGCAGCTGACCTTGAGGCAGGACTGGAATCCAGTTGTAAAGAGATTGACGGAACTCACACCAAATGTTCGATTCTACCCGAATTATTCGTCTACTACATACCTAGATACCTGGGTATTCGGCGACCGAGTAACTCTCATTGGTGATGCAGCACATGCTCATGGAGGGGCTCACGCCACTGGTGGCTCACTTGCCATCGACGATGCTTACACGCTATCACTTGCTCTCAACTCAGTCTTCTCAGTTACCGCAAAACGCAAACCATCAGGAGCAGAGATCTCAAAGGCGCTGAAGTTGTATGAGCAGATCCGCAAACCTCATGCCGAGAGATTGCTGAAGCTTGTGCATACGGGGAATAATGCGAGGATACAAAAATTGAGAAGTGGAAAAGTTGAGCCGGATGAAGAGTTGAGAACCAGAGCTGCAAAGGGGTCTAGTACAAACTGGTTGCATGAGCATAATGTTGTAAAGGCTTTTGAGGAGGCGTTGGAGAGGGAAAGGGGTGACGTTGGTGGGGTGGAGGTAGTTTCGGCAAGATTGTAATTGAAGTGAATAGATTTGTTTCATGCAGCATATATCTGAGAATACTAGAATTCTCAGGAAGACACCTTTTGTTACTGATCAAGGAAAGTACGACTCCGACGTTGACAGAAGAACAGTGAACTCGCAAAAACTTGACGCCAACTATTCCATCCTCAACCTATTCCAGCAACCTCTCATCGAACCGAAGAGCAAAACATCATGACTGAACGGCAAAGATGTCAACCAAACCCAACATAAACAGAATGTTCCAACCCTCGTCAGCTCCACATGACAGATATCCTTTCGGCTGGGCCCACCTCGGCCGCTAAACTAGCCCAAACTCAACTCCAACAACGTCTTCTGCTCCTTCATTCCTTCCTGCCTGCTTGGCCTCTTCCTGCATGCGTCAAGTCCCTCCATCCGTTTTCAGCCAACTCTGCCTACATCAAGCTGCACCAATCACTGGCCAGTGCCACTTTTGCTGTACCGTCGCACTATGTCGGCATACCTCTCATCGGATTCAGCGATCCAGGGAATGACTGCCGGGTCGGAAGTCTCGGGCTGTTCGGCTCCAGCTGGGCGGTAGTGCGCGAACATGTTCTTGTACTTTGGAGACAGGTAGTCCCAATCTTCAAGGGATAATTCAGTTCCTGCTGCGAGAAGGAGTTTGGTTGATTCTTCGTGCGTTTCCTGCTCCGGGTCCCACCGATTCACTTTCTTTCCAATGGCGTAAGACAATGGTGTATGCCAGTGGGCATCCTTTGTATCGAATTGACCATTTACTTCGAGGAGTAGCTCTATACATTGTGGAGTCTGAATTCTCGCAGCCCGGTGTAACGGCGTTCCTTCAAACAAGTCCCTCGTTCTAACGTGTGCTCCATTGTTGAGCAGCAGTTTTGCCACTTCTGTATGCCCTTCTTCGACAGCGATGTGCAGCGGTGACAGTCTGTCCCTCGTCACTGATTCAACACTGGCTCCGCCTGCTACTAAAAGTTTTGCTGTAACCACGTCTCCTGCTCTGGCGGCGAGGTGTAACGGTGTAGCAGCATCCCATCTTGTCAGGAAATCAACACTGGCTCCACCGCCGAGCAGAGGTCCTACGACTGCCGAGTGACTTTTGTCGGCAGCGAGGTGTAACGGTGTATAATTTAATGCTGTCAGGGAATCAACACTCGCTCCACTGCTAAGTAGAAGTCCTACAACTGCTAAGTGACCATTGTCGGCAGCGAGGTGTAACGGTGTATAGCTTGATTCTGTCAGGGAATCAACACTGGCTCCACCGTCGAGCAGAGGTCCTACGATTGCCGAGTGACCTTGGAGGGCGGCGAGATGTAACGGCGTTGATTTTATTAATGCATATTTCCGCCACATTGGCTGGGGGACGTCAGTGTGGCTGTGCCAGCATCTTGCCTCATGATCCGCTTTGTTGTCGATGAGAAGATCAGCCAAAGCTTCATCACCAATCCAAGCGGCGGAATGCAACGCAGTTTCGCCTTTCTCGTTCGCCGCGTTGACATTGACTCCGTTCTCGAGCAATATTCGCACAACGTCGTACTTCTTCTCCGTCACAGCAACGTGCAGTGCAGTGTTTTGATACCTGTCCAAGACATTAATGTCGATTCCAAGTTTAAGTAGCATCGTGATCAGACTTGTATGCCCCTTCATACTACAGATATGAAGTGCGGTCGATCCAGCTGAGTCTTGGGCAGCTACCTGAACGCTTCGATTATCTGATAGGAACCGTTCTACCATTTTCTTGTCGCCTCGTCTGACGCACTCAAGAAACTCGACATTCTGCTGGTGCTGTATCAACCGCTGATGTTCTTCGAACGAGATTTCATTGTCCTGCGGAAGCTTTCCATTTTTGATGTGGCGTTGTTTTAAATGTGCTGAAAGATGGTCTTTTCGTCGACTGCCACGAAACTTGCAGTTTGGGTAGTGGCATTTATAAATGAGTTGAGAAGAACGGTGCAAGTTTCCATGCCTCTCGAGATCTGTCTTGAGGCCAAAGTCTCGACTACAAACAGTACATTTGTGGCGTTTATCATGGGCTTTGCGATGCTTGCTGCAAATAAAATCAGCATAAGCAATAATGATGGAACTGCCACGCTTACTTGAAAAGATGCTTTGCCCTGAAGACTTTTCCGCAATCTGCACATTCCAGTGTCTCGTTGCCCATGCTGTCAGAGCTCCCACGGATGGTTAACAGCCTGATATAAGGGCTGATGGCTTGGGTTCCTTCTCAGGCCTCCATGATTGCTGTGAGACAAGGATAACTTCCCTCGAAATATTTTACAGCTTTCCAAAACAGGAAGCCTCGAAAATAGGAAACATTGAGCGCGGGCTTCAAAAAGACTTCTGTCGAGAGTTATGAAGGGGCGACAGATCTACAGTCCAGTGCGAATGGTACGGAGAGGCTCTACCTGCCTGGATGGGGTAAGCGCCGGCCCGCAGGGCGTAGGGCGCAAGGCACGAATGCCTTCACTAGGGCTATCACGTGTTGGCGGCAACGCAGGCAGGTAGGCTGCAACTTCCTGACCGCTCTTCTGCCCGAACTTTTTCAGCAATTATCATCGCCTTTGTCTTTCACCTTGCAAGTCATTTCACTTCTTTTCAATGCCATCTCTTCTTCTATAGCAACAGCACTACAAAGAACACAATTTCCAACGACAACTATCAGCGCTTACAGAGCTACCTGATGTTGGCTGCACCTGACATCAGTATGAACTTTCTCGATCATGGCAACTGCCCCTGCACTGCTCGGAATTCTCGATACACTCCCGCCGTTGGGTCGGACGACGAGGACGAGCAATCGTATCTCCCGGCTGCTATGGAGTCGTCCCTCGACCATTCAGGCGCAAAACCTGCTCAGAATCTGAGTTGGAACGGAGCTGAACGAAGTCGCTTCCCAGATTCTTGGTGAGCTTTTTTTTTTATGCTTACTAACGTGGAATGACCAGTTTGGATCATTCTATCCCTGTAAAGCATGCTTGGCGAGAAGCAGGCTGCCGCAGCATTACGCCATCCAACACTAGCACTCAGCCCACGCTGCACCTTATACTGTCCCGTATCGAAGCGCTGGAGAACGAATTCCGATCTTCACGTTCGCAACAGTCCTCCAGCAACGGACGACATATTGCATGCGGCTTAGGGACACGATCTTTTCCACCATCCACTCCTATATTCAATACGTCGCCATATGCTGTTGCTGGACTAGACCCGACTTCTACTCAAGCGCCGCATGGTCTGCAGGGCGAAGGAACCTCAGGTCTTGGATACAGTCCATCGACTACCCCACCATTGTATCTTAACAATGCTGTCGATACGATCGGTTCGGGCTTCTCTCCCGTTGCCGTTGGTGATTCGGACAGTCTTTACTTCAATCCTGGTGTCAATGAAGTGGGCCATCGCGACGGCCTATTCGTAACAACTCAAGATTGGGATGCCTCGCTGACGATCAACAATGATTATGACAATGGTAACTTCATAGTTTCTACGGCCGACCTCGCCGCTGCTTCTACCGGAAGGCAAGCCAATATGAATCAGTCAGTCGCTGCTGGACCAGCGTCGCAGATGACTGACAACTCCGAATTCAACAGCTACAGCGAGCTACAGTCTTTTGGTGATCTATTTGACTTCTCTGGAGCATCTGTATCTTCTGAACCCGGCACCGCAGCTAGAGACGGCATATCTGTTGCACCTCAAGTTGACGCTGGTCACCTGGCCGAGGTCGTCGCTCCCAGAAGCATGATTTCTACCTCGTCCGGTAATCAAGGAGCTGATACTTCTCATCCACGGCGTCACCTGTGCACTGTTTCAATGCAATGTCACAAATCGTTCGCTAGACGAGCTGATCGTAATCGCCATGAGCTTAAACACAACCAAAATAGCTACCTCAATTTCCCCTGCCCGTTTCCTGGATGCGATCGGGTTGGCACAAATGGATTCTGTAGAGCTGACAAGCTCAAGAGTCACAGGACTAAGCGGGGCCATTGAAGTAAGCGTAGGGGCAATGTGCTTCGTGTCTCTTGTTAGTTTGGTGTTGGACAAAAGGCTGTGGAGGTATCGAGGTGCTAGTAAAATCCCTATCTTGCTTGCGTTTCAGGAATTGCGGTTTTGGTTTCGCTGTTGGATGGGATTTGGTTGCGATGGTTGCCTTTGGAGGATTTTTTTTACTCATGCTCACACCCCTTGCCCTATTTTCTTGCTCAACCCATTTGCTTCACCGAACGCTCGCTTATCGTTAGTCTTCCTTGCTCTGGTTGTTTACCGTCCTTACTTCCATAGCTCAATGAAAAGTTTGGTCCAAAATCTTCACATCAGAAGCCTCATACTTTGCACGCCAATCATTAAACCATAATTTACAGCAGGTTAAGCCACTACTCTAATGCTATCGAGCTCAAAACCTTGGCGGCGATTGCCTCTGAAAACATAGTGATATTACTCTGCTACCCTACCTCGAGACGTGACAGATCTATTTAGGTTGGGATGAGCATGTGGAGCCTGAGGTGTAGGCTTATCTACAGGTGCTCAGCGCCCTGTGCGGAAGGAAGTGGGGCGAGACGGGGCGTCAGCAGGGGCGCTGGGGCGCTGAGGCGTCAACCTCACAACAGCAAATCTTCGAGGGCGTAGCCATCGGGAGTGCCCTCCCTCTCAACCATCCCACCAATCATGTATTTTCACCATCTTATACTCACGTTCATTTCGCTCGTGAAGATAGCATCATCAAAATGTGACGGCCATCACCACCACCAAGGCGGCTCAGTACAGCATCGCAAAACAGCCATCACAAACGTGCTAGTCTGGGACGGTACCAAGTTCCCTCGCAGTAGAAGCACAGTCGTTATTGTCGACGGCATAATATCCAATGAAAACTCCGTCGGCGCCGTGATCATTAACGGTAAAGGGGGATTTCTCATTCCAGGCCTGATTGATTCACATGTTCATTTGACGGATTGTGCGTACTTGGCAACGCTGCAAAAATATGGAATTACTACTGCATTGGACATGGGGACTACGCCCTACGAGGCTGTAGCGAAGTGTGGTGAGCATGGTGTGACTGATATTCGAGGATCGGGGGCGGCGGGCACGGTCAATGGCACGAAGATTAGTTTCGTTCCTGGACTTCCGACGGATTCGTTTATTCCTACTCCTGAGGCGGGACGGGCGTTTGTTGCTTCGAGGAAAGCGGAGGGGGTGGATTATATCAAGTTGTTCTTGGATCCATTGGGACCGGATGATGAGACTGTCCAAGCGGTTTGTGCACCCTGTTCCTCCCGATCGAAACAATTGAAGCTGATAATAGATCTCAGGTGGTCAAAGCAGCTCATCAAGAAGATCTACAAGTCGTCGCTCATGCTTCCTCATATGCAGCATATGTACAGGCTGCAAGAACGGGCGTGGATATCATTACTCACGCCCCGATTGATAAAGCTCTGGATGACGCTGTGATCAACGATATCATCTCGAGGGACATCAAGGTCGTTCCAACCTTACTTATGATGCAGGTACGTATTCGCGCTATAAATACCTCTTGATATACGAATAGCCCTGATGTCATTCTGTCAGTCCACCATCAACAACACAGGCGCCCCTTTCTTTCTCTACGACAATGTTGCGCATAGCACCAAATCTCTCCTCGACGCCGGCATTCCAGTCGCTGTCGGAACAGACAGCAATGATAACCCCTTCGTTCCCGCCAACCCACCATTTGGCGAGTCTTTGCACGAGGAGCTGAGGATGATGGTTGCTGCGGGGTTCACTCCGAGCCAGGCTTTACAAGCTGCTACTTCGGTGCCGGCCTCTGTGTTTGGGATGGACGATCGAGGTGCCATTAAGGTTGGATTGAGAGCGGACTTAGTGCTGTTGAGTAAGGACCCGAGTAAGAATATTGGGAATGCGAAGTCGATTGTAAAGGTTTGGGTTGAGGGGATTTCGAAGTGAGGAGTTAGTTTTAGCATAGCGGATGGCGCTTGGTGGGCTTGGAAAATACTTGGGCTGATGTGCATAGACAAGAAAAGTTGTATGATAACAAAAGCATGATTTACCCTTGTCTCGGTAGCTCCATCTATTCATTCGGCTTATTTGGAGCGTTTTGTTGTTCTGCTGGTCTCAGGAAGCGAGCCGAACTCGCTAGGTCGAGATGAATAGCCTTACCTCTCCAAAGGATTGGACACGCTTCTACTCGTCGCGAACCGAAGTCTGTTTCACACGCTGTTGCTCAAGATCCTTCATCAATACGCCATCTCTTATTCGTATAATCACAGCACTCGAACGCGCCTAGATGATATGAGAGCGGGGTTGATACGGACGAACACCTTCAAACACCGAGAGTCATTTGAAGCTTTCGGCGGCTCTCCGATGTGAAGTCGGAGATGCGCCGAGTCTGTGGGAAGATCTAAAGGGTTTCAATAGCCGGAGTCTGGGGTTAACAAGACTTGTGGCTGGCTGGGATGAAGTGTGGGGTTCGGGAGTCAAGCTGTCTAAAGTGGATCTGTCCATTGCGGCATGAAGTGTTGGCAGGAAGGCATCTAGGTGTAGTCAATTACCACCAAGCGAGTATTAAATACTATGTTCTTACTTGTGTGTGTGTGTGTGTGTCAAATACCGATGTTATTTCGTAAAAGATGGGAATAAATCAATCACAGATAGTGTTTGACAGAGTTCAACATTGACTTGGATTTCCGTTATCTAGATCTTCAAAAGCGCACCTCTGACATGCGTACCCAGCTGAGCTCGCCACAGCCTATTCTCGTTCAAGATGAACATCTCTCCTTCCCTCCCAAAACAGAAATTCGCAGCACCGCCATCCACTTCCACAGTCCCGAGATGAACGCCCCCAGGACTCCAAACATTTACGCCATCTCCACACCCACTATACACATTCCCGTCCATATCGCACTTGATTCCATCTGGACAACGTGAAGCGGCACAAGCGAAGAGTCTTCGATTGAACAGAAACGGTTGTCCTGAGTAAGTAGCAATGTCAAAGGCATATCTGTCAAGTGATTGTGAGTGGTAGTTTCGGCCAACCTGAGCATTGAACTTACATCGTCGAAGCACGACTATCATCTGTTGTTCCATTGCCATGAATCCAGTCTGTATCCGTGACATACAGTATCTTCTCATCTGGACTGAAACACAGTCCATTCGGCCTCCCAAAGCCATCAGCTACAGCTCTGACTGCTTTTGTTGAAGGATCGTATCTGTAAACTTGATTTGGTAGAACAGGTCGTGGTCGAATCCCTTGTTCATGGCCGTAATTTGGATCGGTAAACCAGACGGATCCATCGCTGTGGATGACTACATCATTCACGGAATTGAAATTGCGACCGTAGAAACTTGAGAGGAGGATTGAGGATTTGTATGGTGGGGTTATTGACATGAATGCCAGCCCGCCAGGAGAAGACATCGTGCCTTGCGCGCAGAATAAGACCCCGCCCTGGTAATTCACGCCGCCGTTGGCCATGGGTACATTTTTCGTTTCGATTTTCTCGCATGTTGCTGATCCATTACCAAGAGTGACTTTGGATATCTGGATTGTTTTCTCGCCTGTGTCTGGATGTGGAAATTGGTTGCTTGTGATAAACAGTGTGTTATCTTCTGGAATGAAGACACCTGCTTCATGTGCAAATGGACAGGTTTGATCCTCTAGGAGGCATTCGAGCTTCGGATTTGGGCCTAAGATCTCCTTGAACTCCTCGTTGTAGATCTTGAATGGTGTTGCAACCGACATTTTCAATTGAATTGAGTATCGCGACTTCTTGCCCGAAATTTAGCTTTCAAGAACAATGACTACTGATGCTATTCGGATAGCTAAACACTTATCGTCACACCATTTTATCATTTGCCGTGTGGACTTGATTTCGTGTCCCCTCCTAGATGGGTGTCTAGCAAGGCGTGTCGTTCAATGGGTCAGAAGCCGTCAAAGACCGATGAACCACCCCCTCTTGCATCACATGAACTGTGTCACCGTCAGTCCCCGCTTCAAGGGGCAGCGGAGTCAACAAGGACCCCACGAATCTCAAAGTCTTTTGAACATAACTTCCTATTTGGAATATTATGATAATAACAATGTTTGGTTTCATACTTGATGCTTGCAAGAACTGTCTTTTCCTTTGAGAGGAAAGGGAAAAACCCATCTCGCTAAACCCCTGAAAATTGGGTCCGGCATTCAAGCTTTTCTCAGCTGCGACTAGCTCCTCAAGCTGAAGTACACTAGCATACGAGGCAGATAAAAGCATTTGCCGACCCATGAAGCTTCATCATGCATGGCCTGACAACTCTCCCCGCATCTGCATCCTCCACAATCCCCAGATCCCAGATTTGATTTGCTTGGAGAGCGGGGACAGGGCTTGCCCTGAGAGTTCGTCCAAGTTTGTAGCATTTGCCGCTCCCGTATCAATAATTCATCTCTCGGACCCCAAACTGAGATACCAACTCGTATAAGAAGTGTCTATTCCCCCAGGTCTTATCTGCTTGATCTCCACGAGCGCAGTTGTGGACTTCAACCTCGACTTTGGAACAATAAACTTCAGCGATATCTCCCTACACCTCAAGATCGAGCGATCAATATGTTTGAACTCAGAGGACGTGGCCTCCTTGGTGCCGTCACCGTCTTGACATCCCTTGGATTTCTCTTGATTGGATTTGACAATGGCCTCATGGGAGGGTTTGGTATGTACTCACATTCGTGTTCGATGCTTCTCCGTACTAACAACCGTTGTAGTGAATGGCAAGGCCTTCACGGATTCGTTCGACAGCCCCGATGCTACTATGATCGGTTTGATCGTAGCAATCTATGAGGTCGGATGCTTTTTCGGAGCTGTCATAACTGCTGCTGTCGGTGAGCAGTTGGGAAGACGCAAGAGCATTGGTGCGGGTGTGATTGTCATGATTATTGGTGCGGTTCTGCAAGCGACTTCATACAGTCGAGCTCAGGTCAGACTTCCTCGCTGCTGTTCGAGAGAGCTAAACTAACAAGTCTCAGATGATTGTGGCTCGAATTGTTTCTGGTGTTGGAATGGGCGCTATCAATTCCACGGTCCCTGTCTTGCAAGCTGAGTTCTCACCCAAGGCAACAAGAGGAATCTGTCAGTCAAAGTCATGATTATCATCTACAATGCACAAGCTGATACAAAGTCTCTAGTCGTCTGCGCGCAACTCTCCACTCTCAACTTCGGTATCTTCTTCGTCTACTGGATCGACTATGCCTTCTCAACCCACACCGCCAGCTTCGCCTGGCGCATCCCAACCATCCTCCAATGCATGTTCCTGGTGCCGATGCTGTTCATCCTCTATATCATTCCAGAGTCTCCGCGATGGCTTGCAGCTCACGATAGACCGGACGAGTGTCTCGCAGTCCTACAGAGGCTGCGGGGTGCTCAGGATGAGGTTGCTGTGCAGAGATTGCATGGCGAGATTCTACAGACTGTTGCGTATGAGGCGTCGATTGGAGCTGGCTCGTGGAAAGATTTGCTCAAGAATGATCATATCAAGAGTCAGAGGCGTCTTCTTATCGCTTGTGGTATTCAGGCCTTTCAACAATTGGGTGGTATCAACGCCATTATTTACTACTCTGGAACGTAAGTACACAAGGTCTCCCGGTCTCTGGTGTGCAGTGACTGATATACAGCAGATTGTTTGAGAAGTCGATCGGCTTCGACTCCCATATGTCTTCTCTCATGAGCGGGTACCTCCAAACGTGGTTCTTCGTCGCTTCTTTCATCCCATGGTTTCTGATCGATCGCATTGGTCGACGTCCACTGGTAAGTCATTCCTTGAGGCCTCGACTAGGTATAGGTAAATTATGCTGAGACATCCTAGCTTCTCTCTATGATCAGTGTAATGGCAGCCGTCATGGCCGTGCAAGCAGCTTTGATATTCCAAGTACAGAACGAAACTTCCATTGCACACAGTGCAGGCATTGGAGCAGCTGCCATGCTATTCGTCTTCCAAGGAGCTTTCACTATCGGCTTTCAAGCTACCGTCTGGGTCTACCCGTAAGTTCGAGAATCTTAGTATCAGACCAATTCCACGCTGACCTATTGTCCAGCTCTGAAATTCTGCCTCTTCGCCTCCGCCAGCGGGGTTCGTCTATCTCCACAGCAGCGAACTGGATTTTCAACTACGTGAGTGCTCGCCATGTCGGCTACCTCCACCTAAGACTGTTCTAACGTAGATTTGTAGATGATCGTTCAAATTACACCGATCGCAATCGAAAATATTGGGTGGAAGACATACATAATCTTCGCGGCGCTCAACGCCTTTTGGGTGCCAATCATCTATCTCTTCTTCCCCGAGACCAAGGGCTTGGAACTCGAAGCTATTGATCGCCTGTTCTCGGGAGATGCGGAGCTGGAGCCTTTGGAGATGTCGAAGCAGGATGTGATGCATATTGAGGCTGGTGAGGATGAGAAGCGCGTTTGAAGGATGGTGAAGTGAATTAATTATTCACTGCACGCATAAGTCCCTCATCGAAGATGATAAGCTGCAGACTGCATTTAGTCTAGAATATTCATGCCAGTCTATTGTCAGAAGTTATGATACAAACGTTTATGCCACAAAACGTTCCACAGCTGTCGCGCATGGAAACAGCCCACATCAAGTATTGTCCAATATAATCACGAATACGAGAGCCATGCTTGGACCTTTGCCTTCTGAATTGTACGCTGAGCTGCGAGTTGATGTACATGGCAAAGACAGCACCAAGATGTCCTTCCAAGTAAACAAATGACTCGGTTATCTGGTCAAGGAAAAGGGGGGAGATGATCTGCATTCGACCCTTCCGAGCCCCTTTCCAATCAGACTTGACTCGCACGGACTTCCCACTTCCGACGCGAAACCTTGGGGAAACCGAAATTCTGGCCAAACCCAAATATCATTCACCACAACACCACTCTCGCTTCTTGCTGGCAGATACACTCGTTCTCCCCTAGCCGCCAATGCTCTCGATATAATCACTCAATTCAGTCTCAGCATCCTAATTGTGAATCGTTGCCAGTCCAAACTCTACGTGGCACCATGGATCAAGCAGACATCCCCGCTCTTCTCTCGCGCCTCTCCAGCGACGAAGATGCCATGCGCAAGATGGCAGTCTTCAAGCTGCAGTCCTCGATAAACGATCCTGCCTTCGCAGACGTATTCATCTCCTCCGGTGGTCTCAACATCCTGCGGCGCCTTATCATGTCCACCGGCGGAAACACACTCGCATACTCTCTGCAATCGCTGAGTCGGCTCCTGGAAGTGGATATGGGATGGGAGATATTCGAGTCTACTGGGGCGGGCGAATTGGTGGAGAGAGTGGTAGAGCTCATTGTCGTCCATCCTTTGGTCAATATCCTGCGCGGGGCAATGTCGATTCTGGTGGCTATTGTGTCACATCCGCAGTCTTCGAGGGGCGCTATAAGGATACCTGGGGCGTTTGGATTTCGAGCTCTGAAGCCAGCGGTGGCTGTATACCCTCAATTCTTCGAGATGGTGGTGTCGCAGCTCAATTCGGCGGACCATGCTCTTTGCGCCAATGCGTTAATGTTGCTCAATGCTCTGATGAGAGATGCGATTACGAACGATAGCGGCAATCCAAAAGATGGGATGGGAAAGAGCAGTGGGACGGGAGAGGAATGGCCGAAGTTTATAAAGAGGCTACAAGATCTAGGAGTGATCAAGGCAGTTTATGTCCTGATGCAGAGCTCTGCGCTGCAGGATCTGGCACATCCGCTGTTGGAATTCCAGGCCCTGACGAAAGTTCTGCTGATGAAGTGGAGGGATGTGAGAGTGGATTTGGAGAGACCAGAACACCGACGAGCTCTGAAGGGGTTGCATTTGGCCAGTGCGCCAGAGAGGAGAGATCTGAATGGCAATGGAGGGACGCCCAGGATAGAGGAGTTGGCAGCAGATTCGTCGAAGAAGGGGAGCAGGCGGCACAATCCAGAGAAATGGCGACGGCTAGGATTTGAAACAGAGAGCCCGGCCTGGGAATTCGATACAGCTGGATTTCTGGGAATGATGGACTTGACAGACTATGTGCGGAAGCAGGAGGATGGGTTTCAAAAACTGCTTCTAGAACAGTCCTCACGACCAATGAACGAACGATGTCCCATTGCGCGGTCGAGTCTTGCTGTTACGACGATCCTCTACGAACATTTCGAGGTTGACAAGTCGGACGTGGAGGATGCGAAGAGTTACTTGATTCTGGATGGGATGAAGAATTACGACAAAATATTCAGGCCGCTCCTATTACAATGGTCGCGATTACACACTGCGAGCTTACAAGCATTTTTCAGATTATGGAAAGCCACTGGTGCGGAGCAAGATGACTTCGACAAGGTGGCGGAGCTGGTTAGGATATTGATTGAACAAGTTGTTGGGCAGGCATCCAGAACGAAGGATGTACAAGAGGTTGAGGAGGAGCTTGGAGAGTTCGAATACGCACGCTTGCGAGAGCTGCAAATGGAGCTGCTTGAGTTGACTTTCGAAGATGAGTGGGGTCAACATTTGCATCAAGTTCGAGATGAGCTCAAGCACGAAGCCCTGCAATTTGTGAAGGAGCAGAGGATTCGATGTCTCCTATCTGGGGCCTGGTTCCCAAGGTCTCTGCTGAACAAGAACGACAAAATCCGTAATGGCACCCAAAGGACATCATCAACCACATACAGATATGTTCGACTGTCACATAACCGTCGGTATCTTCACTATGCGGACTTTGATGCTCAGACAACGAAAGAGCCACCTCTGGATGAGCTGAGCGAGAAGATAGACTTGAGCACGATCAGCTCTGTCGTGTCGAATGTCTCGGCAGCAACAGATGACAGTTCAAGCATTTCAACAACCTCAACTCTCAAATCATTATCTCACACACCGAAGCAGAGCTCAACAACCAAGATCACGATCAACAGTTTCGTGGGCGGCTCGGACAACAAATCACAATCTTCGCATCAAGAAGCCACTGAGCGTGCGATCCTGACGTTGATGCCACCAACTCACAGCCTTGCATCAGAGTGGCTCGATGGCCTCCTGATGCTGTTGAACCAAGCTCCAATCACCGCCGAGACGAACAAGTTGGTCAATCTGGTCAGCGAGTATGGTTTGAAGATTCGTCTTCTGAATGTTCGTTTGGACGATGGATATGACGGACCTCCTGAGGGCGCTGGTGTCGTTCCCAGCAGAGAGGGCCTGGATGAAGATTATTATTACGAGGTGTAGAATTGCTTTTTCTGTTATGATGGAGACGCCTATGTTGATACCCCTGTTTTTGTTGGCGGGTCGATTCTGTTTTGTACTTTAACTTTGTATAATAGGTAGCATTCTTTGGATGTTGTAGAGTATAACGAGGAATCGCTGTAAATGTTCCTTTTCAGTCTTGCTCCTCTAGCTCTTACCACATTCTCAATCTCGCACTGTATCAATTCCTCGTGAAAATGAACAATCGCCGAGGCTGTCGTCCTAGTGGAATACACAAGGCTCTAATGCGAGGCTACTGAAGTCAATTTTCTGTGTACCGAGGCTAATGCAGGGCGGTTGGACTTTCACGTCATGATCTTCAAACATTCCGTGTCTCTTTATCTTCTCGCTTGGCCCCTCGCAACAATCTGTATTTTCTTTTCGCTGCTGAAACATTTTTCCTTTCTTTTAAGATCTTAAGTGAAGAACATCTCTCTGAATTTCAGTTCGGATTCTCATCAGATAATTACCTGTCGAGTAAGGACTAAATCCCAAAATGTAATTCTCCCCACCCACCAGCCATGCCTCCAAGTGGCCGTACACTACCGCACAATCATCAACTTTGGTTCTCACTCACTCACACCCCCACAGGACCCTCCTGACAAACCTCGGTCTCTCCTCTCCTCCCCTATCCCTAACCAACCCATCACCAATCCCATCCTACGCCTCCCGCTTCCTAATCTTCAACTTCATCTACGCGTACGGCATCCTCTCCACCCGCTTCGTCAAACGCTACTATGGCTTCGACCATAACGCGTGTCCGAGACAGGATGTAGAGCGGTATGGAGAGAAGATGGTGAGGGATGGTAAGATTAGTAGGGGCGCGTTGGAGAGGGTGAGAAGGATGGAGAATGCGCATGCGAATTCGGTGGAGGGGTATGCGGTTTTTGTGGCTGGCGTGGTGAGTTTTCTCTCTCTTTCATTCGATTTCTCCTTGCTGTTGTTGCGTCTTGTGGATTTTCCTTAAGATGAGTTTTGCGAGAAGATGCTAATAGACTTGGTTATCATAGCTTCTTGCTCTCCACGCAGGTGTTCCCACGGAGAAGCTTAATGGATTGATGGCTGTGTATTCCCTGTCGAGAATTGGATTCGGACTTGCTTATGTTTTTATTGAAAATGAGCATTTGGCACTAGTGAGGACGGTGTTTTGGTATGCGGCGCAGATTAGTTGTATCACCATGATGGCTATGGCTGGGAAGATGATGAGATAGCTTTCGTCTCTATCGTAAGAGGATGCTTTGTTGTATAAGCTCAGAGAGCTCGGGTTCCTCGAGAGGTGATTGTAGACTCGCTTGGTCTTCGTGGTGTTGCTTGTAACGTATGAGCTTGAACTTATTTTTGATTAGAGACCTCTTCAAATGCAACCCTTCTGGGCTGAGAAGGTCGCTTCATCTTATCTTTACTTTCTCAATCCTGCTCCATAAGCCACCAGGAGGCTGTACATGAGGAATGGTCACGTGAGACTCGACGCGTCAACGCGTCTTTCCATCGGTTTCGATGACAAGAAATCTGCAACCGTCAACGTCATTGATAAACAAACTTTCCACACGAAACATAAATTGCGGTACAGCTCGCGGCGTCTCCTGAATTTCCCTTGTCTACTTCATGAAAGGTCCCTGTCATATCTCTATTTAGACCAACTCAAATGGCATCACTCAGCAGTGGTAACCAGCCTGTTTTGGCGGAGACCAATGGACAAAGCGCGTCGACACCTGAACCTAAGAAACCGTGTATCGTAGGGACAAAAAGGAAAGCCGAGCATGAAACAGAGGAAAATAAGGAGAACGCTAGGCCAGAATCAGCCTCCAAATCGAGGAAACTGGATGTTACAGGGAAGCAGAAGATAGACCACACAAGTCAGGCTCGCGATGATGAAGAGGCTACCAAAGACCCGAAGGCTATAACCGAGGGAGACACCAAAGAAAGACGGGAGCACACTCCTGGACGTGACGGTCCTATTAAAGAGGAATGGCACTTAGCCTCGCCAGATATCAAGCCTTTCAAAGGGCCGCCTGGAAAGAAAGTCCGGAAGACAGCACACGAGAAGAACGAAGAGTACAAGCAATTCATTCGGGAGAATGAGGGACATATGTTTCACGAGTATGAGTTCCTACACATCCCAGCCTTCCCAATGTCTCGCTACTAACCTGCTCTTTACCCAGACTGTACGTCTGCTTTGACAAAGGACCCAACGGCTCTCCCACCTACGACAAATCCGGCTTTCAGCTTGACTACTACAAAGTAGCAGACTGGATGAAGCCTACTCCATACAACAAAAGCAAGGTGGTAAAAGGAATGGAGCGAACAGTAGCGCGAATGAAGACCGAGAGCGAGCAAATGGCTGAGATATTTTTCGAGAAGGGAGAGGCGCCTACGGACACTATGAAATTGTCTTCAGGAAAGGGTTACTGGAAGGACCGTGTGTCGAAAGATTTGAATGTGCCGTGGCATAAGATTACGGTGGAGCATTTCAAGGAGTGGGAGAAGAAGGGGTTCAAGAAGGCGAGGAGGGGAGAATATGAGAATCCAACGGAGGAGGAGAGGAAGAGGATGTTGAGGTTGATGAATGGTGCTTCGTTGAGGAAGTAGATGCTAGTGATGGAGCCTGGCTCCTTACTCTGGTGATACTGTATTTGTAAGATATATATTGCGTATTTATCATTTCACATTGGCACTGTAACAATCTATGCGTTAGGTAAGCTTGCATCAAGGCGTTCATACCAGATGCATCCAGTATTGATGTGTTAGATATCCCACAATCTTTCTTTCTCGAACCTCTTGGATTCTCCATTCAGAAAATGAGAGCAAATCACAATGCCTCGGACTCCTTCCCTAAATTCAGCAACCCAGATCGATATTCAGTACCTCTCATTGCCCTTTTTGCCCTTATCTCAAAGCCCTCCAGGTAGCCCAACTACCAAGCACAGCAACAGCGCTCCAATGTTCCATGGCCTTACCTCGCCAGCCTCCACCAAACCTCCAAACCAGAATACCATCCACAAATCCCGCCACGCAAACGATGCCAGTGAAGGTTGTGATTTGCTGCTTCTTGACCTTGAAATTGGAAGATGAAGAATCTGAGACCGTATATGAGATCTCGAATGCCTTTGGCGTAGACGTAGGGTGATATTTGGTGTGCTGGTGGGGTGGAGACTAAGGCTATTGAAGTGGTTGAGCTGGCGGCCTTTGAGAAGGGAGGGAGAGGGAAGCCGAAAGTCTTGTATTCTGTTATTGGAGAGGGGAAGGAGACGATCCCGGAGCCGGTGAATATAGTGCCGAGGATGTAGGATGGGATTGGTGAGAAAGAGGTCATTTTGGACAGGCGAAAAGCAGCGCTGAGAAACAGATGACCGTCTGCCTCCAAATCGTGAAATCGTTTGATTCAATTGATGCTTGTAGTGCTCAATCACAACTTAGTAGAAGGCAGCTTCTGGCTGTTCGAGTACAGGTGACCTTCGACTTGAGTACTTTCTCTGAGATTGTGTTTCCAGAGATGATTGCTTGGTTGAGGCAATGGCACCAGAAGACATAAAGGCTTAATTTTAGACGTGAATAAGGTAGAGAAAGGTAGTTCACCATAGTTGAGCATTTCTGGGGGGCTTTGAAAGGACTCATTACCAAGCATGATCTGACATGAGGTTCGGTCTTTTCGGAATTCCGAAATTCCAATGCACAAATCCAGACTACCCAAGATCCCAGCAGATGTTTGATTGTTCCTGTAGACGTGATCTTCCCCTTGTACGGCTATGGCGCGCATTGAAGGAGACATGAAAGTGAAGCCTTGGGTTAAGTTTGTTGTGATGTCGCAACTGACCTCGGTTAATTCGGCGGGTTGAATCACTATAACTCCAGTGTGCATGACCTGTACTCCAGGGGCCTCGCCACCACAACCCCACTAAAAATCAGCGTTGCCCAACTAACAACAGGGCGGGCAAAGGTCGGCAGCTGGGAAACAATGAAGAAGAAATGTATTTATTGAAGAAGGGCTTATAGAGATGGAGCAAAAGCAGATCTGAACTGTTCTGGCGAAAAAAATGTATCATGGAATCATTTCAGACTAAATCAAAGTACTTAAGGTATGATAATAAACAAAAGCAAAAACAAGAATCCAGTATAGCACATTACATTTAGCAATTCCTGGTTTCGATCCAGGGACCTCAGGGTTATGAGCCCCGCGCGCTTCCTCTGCGCCAAATTGCTTTTTGTGTCATGTTATCTTATCAGAGCCATTTCTGTCTGCTGATTTGACTATTTTCTCTTATTTGGTTACACTTACTAGAAAGAAATTCTCTAGTTAATGGAGCTCGCTTAAGAAAATTTTCATCGTGAGGAGGGGCAGATTTGTGGGTCACTGTTTGTTGACATACAACGGAGGCGAATGATTACACGGAATTTAGAGTACCAGTATCTATCCTTCGAATTTGATAATTCTTGTATACAGGAGCTGGAACATCTCAGATCTTGTTCTCCACCCAAGTCTCGAAATCTCGATGTTGAAAGGTAATGATTCGTTCGAGAAAGTGTGAGACCCGTCAACTAGTTGCATCTCATGCAACGGGTTTCCGTTCTGCTCGGGACAATCTATCACTTTCGATAATTTCCAGTTGTAGATTTCAAGTTGGAATCATGTCTTCCATCTGATGAATCTGTAAAACGCGGGTGTCCTAAGAAATGCGTGGATGGCGGAGCCATTGTCCCGCGGGTCACTTTTGCAGGCGTAGCTGTCTGCTGAGCTTGCGTGAGTTGTTGAAAAGTAAGGGAGTTTCGTTCTTCGTTCTTGGACGGCACTGTAGGGACCCAATGTTCGGCACTAATCGCAAAGTCAGTTCGGCTGTTACTGTCGACTCGAAAGTGCCAATTCTTTACCTTCTAATAGCCTCGTCGACTTGCTCATCATCGCGGAACTCGTTGTAATGAAACCCTTTGAGATGACTGCGGAAGCTGTCTGATCTATGCCATGTAGTATATGTACAACCAACGACTGTGCAGCTATATCTCCTGACATACGGGGGTTCAATATAATGTTGAGCATGTCTTAACTTTTTGTGTCGATCAAGGTCATTAATCGTGGAAAACCCGTCTGTTCTAGGGCAGTCAAGGATATCACATCTAAATGGCCTTTTGTGTCGAATAAAGTGTTTCTAGAATTCAGACTGTGTTTTCACGTCTCTATGGCATGTGGGACTCAAGATGGGTAGTCTGGGCTCCTCTGTAAATGGTTGACTCGCCAGTGGAACACGAAGTTCCGGCCGAGGTGTTCCAAAATCATAAGAGAAGACTGATGAATTCCTAAACCCTCGCAAACATCCATATCCCGAGTCAGACCCGGCAACAAAATGTGATTGTTCTGTGTACGTGGGACCCGGAGGATCGTCAATGTCTGATTCGTCACCGTGCAATGGGATCGGTCGGTCGGTCATTGGTATCCAAATCTGGATGGATTTCTCTACCAGACGCGTCAAACATTGGTTGCCTTTGAGCAATATCGTCCTGTATTATCTCCTTTGTGAGGCAAAGTTCCTCGATGTGACATAGCCAACAAAGCAACAAGCTGGATCATCCGGAAGTAGATTCCAGATCGTGACTGGTAAGGACAATAAGAGCAGGGTTGAGTAGCTTTTAAAGCAGCCCTCCACCTTTACATGCTTGACAATTGCAGTTGACGAAGCTGAATATGGAGACCGTCGGGCAGGGCGTCATGAAGAAAAAGGAATTCAGCCCCAGAGGCAGATGATTGGAGGCGTAGGCATATCGGTGAGTGTTTTTGGAATCGCGCTGGATAAGACGAGGCTGCCGATTCAACTTGGAGCTTGCATGACTGGCTGGCGGCACTCAGAGTGGTCCAATGAAAGCCCTCAAGCTCGAACTGTCAAATTATTGGGCTCTAACTGCTTCGTCCTAACTACTTTGATACAATCTCCGATCTCTGTGACTGGCAGTAAGCGTTCGAAGTGAAAGATGCGGTTCACCAGGTTAGCGATAAAAAGAGACGCAGAGAAAGTAATATGATATTAGGACTTCATCTTGAGATTGTACGACAGCAGTAGTAGACTAGTATTCAACAGATCAAACCTAAGAAGACAGAAGGTAAAAGGTGAATTGTAGGCATTCAAAGGCACCTGCAAGCGCGCCAAAAGACAGCTTACCAAAGACAGCCTGAACACTACACCTGTTATTGACAAGTCTACGAGGAGATTATAGGGTCAGTTCCAGCGTAAGAATAACAGAGAAAGGCGTTCAGTTACGAGAGCTTGAAAGATATAGATCTGAAAGAACCGAATATTGATGATCATGTACCATCTTCGCATTCCGAAAAAAGCATGCCGAGCGATGAACGAGCATCAATTCAGTCTTCCTCAAGACAACTCCGGGCTACAAACGCCAGCAGCTACACATCCTCGGCATCCCCTCCCATCTTCTATGCGGGGTTCACCAAAGCAGGAAACCCCCTGTAACGGAGGCACAACCCCCAGATATCGATCTCGGCAGAAGCACCCGCAGGCTAATATGCCCCCGGCCTGCAAGGGACCGGGCGGTAGCAACCGAGACCAATCAACCCCACCAACTTCCCCAGATATATATTGCACTTGACTAGCGAGTCCCCAGAAAATGGCCAGACGGAATCACGAGGTACCAAGAGGGTTCCGTTTGCCGGGCCTGGGATCCTGCGGTGCGGGCGGCGAGTGGAGTTGCGACTCTGAAAGTCTGGAGAGGAGAATGTGTGGTGGAAGATCCTGGATGCGAGCACGTTTCTGCAGAAAAGTGACGAGCTAAATTCGGATCGCGGAGAGGAGATGGCGAGATTGAGGGGTAGAAAGGGGGTTTTGGGCGGTGCTGGTAACATCTCCTGATCTTGTTTTCTCTTGGGTTGCAATTTAAAAAAACCGTCGAGATCGCCCTAAATACATGATCTCTCCATTGTGTGATTTTCCGCAAAGTAATCCTCTTTCCAGCGTCCTTTGCCATCCTCCAAAATGATCCTCCCTACTAAGATACTTCTTGCTCTCCTCCCTTTCTTCTTGGAAGTCAACTCTCAGGCTTCCGGAAGCGGACAGACAACTCGCTGTCAGTATTCTTCATCTGCTCTCGACCAATTGCCGACTGCACAGCAAGTAGCAAGAATGACTGCTGACGCACCAGTTGTTCAGACTGGGATTGCTGCAAGGCCTCATGTTCATGGTCTAAGAAAGCAACTCTAGCATCTGGCTCAAGCCCAGTCACTTCCTGCGACAGGAACGACAATCCTCTCTCAAGCTCGGAAGTTGCGTCAGGATGTCAATCTGGCGGCTCGTCCTTTATGTGTTCGAACCAATCGCCTTGGGCTGTCTCCGAGACTTTGGCGTATGGTTTCGCTGCAACATCCATCTCGGGCGGCAGTGAGGCTAGCTGGTGCTGTGCATGCTATGAGTTGACGTTCACGAGCGGGCCTGTTGCTGGGAAGAAAATGATTGTGCAGTCGACAAACACTGGCGGTGATTTGGGATCAAATCACTTCGATCTTGCCATGCCAGGTGGAGGATTCGGTATTTTCAACGGATGTACCTCGGAATGGGGTACTCCATCCACTGGCTGGGGGGCACAGTACGGTGGCATTTCAAGTCGTTCACAGTGTGATGCTTTCCCTGACAAACTCAAGGCCGGGTGCTACTGGCGATTCGATTGGTTCCAAAACGCCGATAATCCAGCAGTTTCCTTCAAGCAAGTTGCATGCCCAGCAGCTTTGACTGCGAAGACTGGCTGCGTGAGAGCGAACGATTCAATTGATGAGACGCCTACTGGTCCTGTCAATGTCTCAACCTGGACAAGTGGAGCAGCAAGCCCATCAACTTCTACCAAGGCCAGCAGCAGCACGACCTCGAAGGCCACGACCACAACGACAGCTGCTGCTGCAACAACGACAGCTGCTTCCGGGGGAGGGACGGTAGCGCAGTGGGGACAGTGTGGTGGAATTGGCTATACAGGCCCAACGCAATGTGTCGCTGGAACGACTTGCAAGTTCAGCAGCGACTACTACTCGCAGTGTCTGTAAATAGATGCTCTGTTGAAGAATCTTGAATGGGAATGATTGGAAAAAGCTGTATATATTGGTCCGAAAACTGTAAATATTTGACGTAAGATACGTTGAGAAAAGGAGACATCCTAAGCAGAGCGAAATCCTCACTGTTCAGTTATACCTTCATTTGTGACATGCCAACACTGACACGACACTATGACAATGGCCAGGACAAGTAATTGTTTTACAAAAGAGGTATTGAGCAAACTCTGCTTGGCAATCTTTAAGCCGTAAAGCCACTGAGTGGTACGAACTGCACTGGCAGTGGGAGCTACTGGAGATGTTTCCGATGAATGTTCCAAGCCGTTATTCTTTGCTAGGCAATTTCTGCACTCCTCTTTGTCATCTGCGAGGCTCTACCAGTGGCCCTCTCAGGGCGGAAGAAGAGTGCGACTGACCCTGTCCAGATCATCTAAAGTGGACACCATGCCCAACCCAAAACCTTGCATTCAAGCTTGATCTAGTGGTTGCGGTGTAGTCGCATGATCTACAGCCCAAGGCCGAGCTCTTGGTGGATGCTTTTCCTCACAGAGACATGGCCACCAGCTAGTATAGGGTATGGATCGCGCAGTCGGCCCAGAAGCATCAGGGCGGTGGGATGCTCTCGGGTCTAGAGTAATCTGATCCGCCAGCAGTGGGGTACCTGACCTGGGAAGATAGAAGGTGCTGAACCTAGATCGGTCCCCCCTCCAGCTCTCTCTTGTAGACTCGAAGCTCTCGGGAATAGAGGAACTTGATCCGCCAGCATCGTGGCAGCTGACTGTAAATGGTGAAAAGAGCTGACCCACAAGTTTTCATCCACCCCTCCCTCTACCTCTTCCTCGTCTTCTTTCGACGCTTTCAGTCATATCACTCTTGAAATGTTTGATCACAGTCCTGTCCATCTCTCTCTGCGCCTCGAGCGCCGAGATCTTCTGCTGGAGCTCCGCGATCTTCGTCTCTTTAGCTTTGAGCGCCACACGAGTGATGTCTCGCCCCTTGGCAATGCCGGAGATCTTCATGGCATGTCTGCTCAGAAGTTGCTTTAGGTTTGCAGTAGTATCGTCGTCGATGTGCTGGTCTTTTAGAAGCTCTAGTACTTCATCTGTGAGATCGTAGCTGTTCTGCGATGTTTGGCTATTAATATCGCTCGCGACTGTAGACTCTCTGTACCGAGTTGGTGTTGGTGTTCCAGTTGGGCTTCGCAGTCCAAAAGGCTGGCGTCCATCCCAGGTCTCCTTAGAATTCGTGGCTGGTGTTGTGAAGACGTCCTCGTCCCCGCGGCCAGCATCATAACCCGTCAGAGTCCTACCACGGGTTGATGGAGTCGGCAACACAGTCTCATCGAACTTCCTCTTGCTGCCTGGCGTAGAGAATTGATCTATCTTGATAGATTTTCGTGGAGTCTCTGGAGATGGCGATCCAGATTCAGCGCGAGCAATAGATTGAGCAAGCTTCCTCTCCTCATCCGGCGACAAAGACCAATTTCCAAACTCATCATCATCTTCCTCTGTCGATTTGTTTCCAGTATGCGTATGTGCCCCAGATGCCTTACTAGCTCCAGGCGCATTTGGCTCTGATCTCGAATTTGCCATGACAGCAGTCATCTCTCTTCCCACAGCATCATCTTTCCACAAGAACAATCCGCATCCACTTTCTTTCGGCTGCTGACAAGTATAGAACCATCGTCCTGTATTTGGACCTTCTTTCTTGACCTGGAAGCTCGCTGCTGGAAGTCGTGGGTTGCAATTACCTGCGCACATTAGCTTTGTATGTTGGAATGTGGAGGTAGTAACACACAGTGCCAAATCCCATCTGCGAAATATCCTTTCAGTGGCACAGTCTTGGTTGGACTGCTCTTCATCCATTGCTTTTGGGGCGTGTTGAATACTGACATTGTTGGTGCTGGGGGAGGGTCTAATTTGATGGTCTGGTTTATCAGTTCACCGATGAAGGCCGACCATGTAGGAAGTCGATCCGGCACATATTAGAAACTTTGCTGGAAGTGTTCATGATGCTTTGTTCACTGCAGCTTATGATGCTTGATATCTCCAACCCCAGCCTCCCGTTATCTTATCCACTAGCTGGAACCTAAATCTCGCTTATGTCATCATGTTTACTTTGTCCCCATCGTCCAGCTAGATCCCCAATACCTGCATCATACAAAGAATATTCTACTGGAATTGCAAAGAAGTTGTATGAATGAGTCTACAGTCTCACAACGCTGATACTAATCATGCTATTCATGCCAGGACGTCCCAAGACCGAAACACGGACTTGATTATTGCCCTAGCCTTTCCACGCCGAGCCCGCGCAGTCGACAACAACATCTCTTCATTATCCTGATCCTGAGTACAAAGTGCACAAAACCCATATTCATCTCCAGTTGTGGTCCTCATTCAACATAGTCATAGTACCCAAGACGCCAAATGAAGAAGAAGAAAAAATAGACACCGCTTTCAAACCCCTCCGCTCCGAAGCATCAGAAAAGCCCACGCAAGCTATGTTATGTACATCAGAATGAGAGCAACAGCATCTTTGCTCGCGCGTTTCCGAGAATCCTCTCCCTTTCCACTTCCAAACTTGGGAGTATCTGAGCCGAGGTCGTCAAAAGGCGGGTAAAAGTTTGTGTGCTTGCTGAAAGGTGTTGGACTTGTTGGAGCTGGGTTTGAGCGTGCCATAGAGACGAGGAATAGGCAATGCCCAGGAGTTGCGCGTGGAACACATAGCAAGAGAACTTTAAGATGTTTGATCATAAAACACCAGTTACCTCCAATGTCCTGTCCTTGTCGGTAGCATCATGTATATCGAAGGAAGCAGCTGGAAGTTGATTATTATCGGGACTTCGAGTGGTGGCAGGTTTGATTTCGAATGTGGTCCCCTGAAGCGAAGAGATAGAGTTCTGCAGATGTGAATGGTCGAATTGATGTCGTATTCTCAGATGCCGAAAGTAGCGGCGAGGAAACGAACTGGGAGACGCTCTTTCGGTCCCTCCTTCACTGCCCCAAATGGAATCAAAAGAACACGGCAGAGAACTCTGAACCCCCGACAGAATCTCTTGGCATAGCGAGTACTGCTATCTCAAGCCGATAGTAGATATTTACAGAGATCCCGACATCTTCTGTTGCGCGATATTCTGCCTGTGTAGCATCTGCGCCATTCCCGCAACTCCAACTAAGAACACAAGAACCAGTACGACGATGAGGACGATGACTTTGTACTCCATTGCAAGGGACTGGAGGATGATATGTTGTGGATGGTGAATAGAGGATCGTGAATAGATATGGCTGATACTGAGAGAGAGTGTAGAATCGACTGATCGAGAGAGCAGTGCGATGCAAAGATACGAAACGACGTTGGTATTTAGAAGAGAAAGGAGAACAGGTTATATATGCAGGCTTTGGAACAGATCTAGAGGCACAGTCGCATATGCATGTCCCAATTAGAAGACTCTGTTCTCGTATTCCCCTTACCGAATCAACTTCATCCAAGAGCAAAAGCACAAAAATAGAAGCCTCGTTTACAAACGAGCCATCAACTCATTCCATTATCTCACCAATAAAACCACAACGCATCCGAGCCTGCATTATTCCAGTCAACCGATGCGCGCTCGCAAAGCGTTTATATCGAACAGCGATTGGAAAGTCACGGTGACAATGAATGTGAATAAACGAGGCTCGTTTAGTAGGACTTGAGAGTTGTTGTTTTGATCCGCGAGGAAAGGGGTAGCGTCGCTTAACGAGTGAGCCAATCGCTGGCGGCGGAAAGCGAGAAAGGTGTGTGCCTTGGCTGGCAGCTTGGGATTTGGATGGAATGGCATGGCAGAAATGCTTGCATTCCTCCTCATTCTTCTTGAGATGCAACTAGCTGGTGTAGATTTTTATTTTGGGGTAATCGGCATTCTCGATTCTTTGATTTTGGTATAAGGATATCCTCTTGGAGTGTCGTTCCTGTTCTCACCTTTCCTTTTCCAAGTCCACGCAGGTCGGTCATGAATTCTTCCTCAAATGCTCCAATACCATTGAGAATGTAATTTCATGAAGCCTATCAGTTCTGACTCCCTATACAAAAGTCTCGCTCATGACCCGTTGATCATCCTACGTTGGGCAGCTGTAAGTAGTCTCCCGCCCATGTTTTCAATTTCAAACCGAGAAAACTAAAGATCAAGAATTTCTTTCTTGAAATCCGAAGGTACGCTAAAGTCCATAAGACACCTATTCAGTGGCACCATATGTTAAGACAATCTCTTTGTGGCACAGCACAACACCTTACATTCTCGTCACTCCCACTTATCTCAACCAACAGACCCACAAAAACAGGCTAAGCTTCGCGACCGCAGCATCAAGCTTCACTATTCGCAGATCTTGACTCACTCTCCTTCATCACATCTCCTCATAACTCCTCCGCCAGAACCCCCATACTTCCTTTTCCTCAGGATAAACGACAACGTTTTGCGCTTCAAATTCATATCACCATAACACGGCCATACGAGAGCGTGTGTCCTTCATCTGTTGAACACAAAACGATGCCCACCAACCCTCCAGATTCACCTCCCTACCCCTCACCCAACCCCAGCCCACTCATCCTCACAACCCTCACGCTCTGCTTCTTCATGTACATCCTCTTCTTCGGGACGATTATAGTACTGTATTTCACGGGCTGTTTTATTACCGAGACATCCATCACCACGACTGCCTACACGTCTCAATCCGACGAGAACAGCAAAGGCAAAGACAGAGACGGCGATTGGCATGATGGTGATGGTGATGGCGAGGAGAAAGCACTGTTAGCTGAGAAAGGGGAGTTGATGATGGGGGAAGAGAGGGAAGAAGAGAGGGTAGTGGAGACGCAATGGCGAACGACGAAAGTGCGCGTTTGGGGACGGGAGGCTATTTTATGGAGTTTTGGGAAGGGGGTGAAAGTCGATAGTGAGAGGGTGGGTGAGAAGGGCATTAGTCAGAAAAGCGCGTTAGGAGGGAAATAACGGTAGCCAGAGCAAAAATGAAATACACATTTCATGATCAATAGCATTCACATCTCTACTCGAATTATGTACTTCAAAAGAGAAATGCATTACTCGCACGACGCTACGCTCCTCCCAATCGAGTCGAGCGCAGCTATACTATCTATGCTACAGGGCTAAAACCCACCAGTTTTCTCCAGCCCGCCCATCAATACAGAACATCATGCCAACCAAAACTTGCAGATAATCTAGTACACACGCTTGAAAGGAGGAACAGCCTTGCACTCAGCCTCGTCCAGGGTGTGGGCGACGACACCTCTGTATGTGAGGTCTGTCTTTCCGTGGGGTGTCTTTTGGAAACTAAGGGTGTGCTTCATCCAGTTCTTGTCGTCACGATCGGGGTAGTCTTCTCTGGCGTGTGCACCTCGGGACTCCTTTCTTGCTGCGGCTGACTCGGCGGTTTGAACGCTGTGATTGTCAATAAAAGATTCTTCAATAGGGAGTGGTATACTTACGCGCAAGTCAACAAGTTTCTTAATTCCAGAGTCTCGACCAAATCCGAGTTCCAGATCATGCTTCGGTCCTTGGTTCCAACATCCTTGTACAGTTGATCGACCTCGTTGATCTTCTTGACACCCTCGTCTAATGATTCTTGGGTTCTGAATACGCTGACATCTGTTTGCATGACCTTTTGCATCTTCAGGCGGATCTCGTGGGTGCTAAGTGGTCCGTCGGCGGTTCTGATTTTGTCAAGCATGCTAATCGATTCGGCTCCAGCATCGGCGCTGATCTCCTTGTGTGGCATACCTGGCTCGAAGTTATCGCGGACAGTGTGGGATACGGCACGACCGAACACGATCAAATCGAGGAGAGAGTTGGCTCCCAGACGGTTGGCTCCGTGAACGGAAACGCAAGCAGCTTCACCGCAAGCGAAAAGACCTGGAACAACCTTGTCCTTGCCCTCGGAGTCAATGGTAAGAACCTCACCAGTGTACTTCGTTGGGATACCACCCATGTTGTAGTGGACCGTTGGAAGAACTGGGATAGGTTGCTTGCGAACATCGACACCAGAGAAAATAGATGCGGTCTCGGAGATACCTGGGAGACGTTCGTGGAGGACCTCAGCGGGCAAATGGCTTAGTTGGAGGTAGATGTGGTCCTTGTCTGGACCAACACCACGACCTTCTCGGATCTCCATGGTCATTGATCGAGAAACGACATCACGACTGGCCAAATCCTTGGCAGTTGGTGCGTATCTCTCCATAAATCTCTCACCCTCGGAGTTGAGGAGATATCCACCCTCACCACGAGCACCCTCGGTGATCAGGCAGCCAGCTCCATAGATACCAGTGGGGTGGAATTGAACGAATTCAAGATCCTGGTTAGGAAGACCGGCACGAGCGACCATAGCCATTCCGTCACCTGTGCAAGTGTGTGCAGATGTACAACTGAAGTATGCACGTCCGTAACCACCAGTAGCCAAAACAGTGTTGTGAGCCCGGAATCTGTGCAGAGTTCCATCCTCCTGGTTGTAGGCAATAACACCCTTGCACTCGCCATCCTCCATAATCAGATCGAGAGCGAAGTATTCAATAAAGTAGTTAGTGTTGTGTCGCAGGGATTGGCCGTAGAGAGTGTGTAGAAGAGCATGTCCGGTTCTGTCTGCTGCAGCACAGCATCTGTAGGCCTGTCCACCCTTTCCAAAATCTTGCGATTGACCTCCGAAAGCTCGTTGGTAGCTATAAAAGTCAGCATCTGTTGAAATACCTCCCATCGCAAACATACATCTTTCCCTCGTCTGTTCTCGAGAAGGGGCAACCGTAGTTCTCTAGCTCAATAACAGACTGTGGTGCCTCTCTCGTCATGTAATGGATCGCATCTTGATCTCCGAGCCAATCTGAACCCTTGACTGTGTCGTACATGTGCCATCTCCAGTCATCCTTGTGCATATTACCCAGCGCAGCATTGATTCCTCCCTGTGCAGCTACTGTGTGACTCCGAGTTGGGAAGAGCTTGGATATACACGCAGTGTTGAAACCAGCCTCGGCAAGACCGAATGCTGCTCGCAGACCAGCTCCACCGGCACCGACAACGATCGCATCGTATTCATGGTCCTACTTCTTATCAGATATATGTCGATTGATCGTTTGTGGAGGTACGTACGACCACTGGGTATTTGTTGGTAAGTAATGGTGAAGCTTCCTTCGCACGGAGGGGCGCGTGTGTAATGATTCGAGCTGTGACTCAATTAGCTGGGCCGGCCATCATTAATGTCTCTCCATATCCTACCAGCCGGTCTGGTTGCAGAAAAAGCTCTGGTCTGATTCCTTAATGCCTTCGAAAGCTAGAAATGTGGGTTAGCAACAATTGCCTGATCATTTCGGAGCGGCTGGATCGACGTACTGAAGGGGAAGAGGGAAATCGCCGCATAGCTATTGAAGACATATTGAAGGTGATGAGCCCAGACAGAAGAAGGAGAGGAGGGAAGAGACAAGGCTCTGGTAGTGGCGGCAAAGGTACTTTGAGGCGATTCGGAAGTTTGTTCGTCGTGATGTCGACGACTCTCGACTCCACGCTGAAATGCGTTAGGAATTGAGCCAATCACAGTCCTCGATGGTCTTGCTGACCAGCTTTGCTCTGGATCTCTGGGCCGAGCACATGCCGAACGCCACGTGATGTCTCCGGTATCAGCCGAGGCGCAAGGGAAGAGTGTTGACCCGTTGTGCCCTCTCTGGCTCCACAACTTTTCTGTATCGCTGCACTCGATAGCGACGACATTGTGTATGTCTATTTCATATTCGAGTCAACCTTCGCTGATTCTACCTCTCATGGTATAACATTTAATAGTCCAAACCTGAGTTATGGATCAAATGTTCATCACGCACGGGACCGTCCAATAAGGTGGCCAGCGTTCCAGCCCTTATTGTTCAGGGGAAGAAGACTTTCCAGCGAAGCTTCCTGCAACCCTCGCCTCGTACAAGCTTTGGCTGCCACGACTGTGTTTGATCCTGCACTCCATACAAGACTTTCTGTCTCCTCTATACTCCTTCACTTTCGTTTCCTCGTCTCAATTGGCCACGGCAAATTCTTGGTCGGCATAAGACCATGTTCATGCTCCGTCCATTATAGCGATCATTTGGCGGCACTGGCTCCTATCCATATTCCCGCTTCCTTGTATGACTGCAGAGCTAGTAGTCTATCAATTATCATCAGATCATCGGGGAATAAACATCTGAAGTCTCAGTGCATCACATGAGGCTTTTCCTCGCGTCCAGTGAGCTGCGCTCAGGGACATCGTGCTTTTTTGAGGCTGTTCCGATGCAAATCATCGCCATTTCTGCACCACTTACGGCCGTCTTAATGCTATTGGAAGCACCCGAGTGGTTCATGTCGTCCTTTCGGCTGAGGTCTGTCAGTTGAGCACAATACTACTCTATCTCGTGCCTGGTGCCTGCAAGGAGCCCATTTGACCAGGATGCTCCGGCAAAACGATTGCGCGAGGATGCGGAGTGCCCCTGCCGCAGAGCCTGAATTGATTTTATATTAATTTCTTCCAAACACTGGCACCCAAGCATAACGGTCACCGGCAGGGTAAACCGATAGCTGTCCACAGTCACTCATCTGGATCTTTCAAGACCAAACGGGTAATTTCTCTTCTTCCACTTGTTGTATTAACCCCAGTTTCTGACCCCGGACAATCACTTTGTTCTGTTCCCCGCATTGGAGGTCTACGGTTATTCCTTACAAGCGTGGTGTTTACTTCCTCCAGTGAGATGCTTAGACATGTCACCCCTTTGTACCTTCCAGACTGGGGCTGGATCTTATAAAGTCGAAATTCTTCCCGCCCCTCGGCGATTTTCTCTTCTGTGGTTTCTGTGTTCGATCAATCTTTGTCTTCTAGTGTAGTTCACTGCCATGATGAAGACGACAAGCTTTTTGTGCGGTATTCTGGGCGCTGCCCTTTTTGGTAAGTCTTCTCAATGGCGGGAGTTTGCTCCGTGTCTAACTTGGTATAGGCTTCAACGCAGTGCTGGCTCAGGATCTGGTATCTTCTCATGGCGTCTATACGGAACCAAATACTGGTATCACTTTCTATACCAGCGTTCAGGCCAATGGCGAAGTTGTCGGGGGTGGATGGGGATCCTTGGTCTCTGCTGGAGGTTTCATCTTCGGCATGGCACTTCCAGAAAATGCTTTGACAGTAGACGCCAGTGAATATATTGGCATGATTGTATGTTCACCGTCCACATCGAGCCCCAATTGCTGATCATAGTAGGTTGGATCAACACCAAATGGGCCCGTCTCAGGATGGTCTTCAGTCCTTCACGGAACAAATGGTTATGGAGCTGCTTCCATGCCTAATCATCTCATGATTGTAGCCTGGCCGACTGGAGACGGTGATACAATCGCCACCTCTTTCCGTTACTCTCCGTAAGTTCTGTCTCGCTTGTTCTGTTACATGCAGCCTTCTGACAGTGGCTCAGTTCGTACCAATTGCCAGTGATGTACCAAGGTAGCGCGAAACTCACGCAGATCTACTCCAAAGTGAATGCCACCAATTGGACACTCGTATATCGATGCCAGAACTGCTTCGTCTACGACGACCCATCTCAAACGCCCGCCAACACCTCAACTAGCTCTGGACTGTTCTCGCAAGGATGGGCACAAGCTTTGAAGCCACCGACCAACCCCAAAGACCCCGCTTCAGACTTTGCCCAACACGACAACGGAATGGGAATGTATGTCATCGATGTCAAGTCTGCTACTCAAGCATCATACTCAAAATGGGCCACGCAAACAAATACTGCCACTGCCTCTGCTACAAGCTCAAGCGCGACAACGACAGCTTCTGCCACATCGATCTCATCCATCCCAGTACCTACATCCGCCACATACGACTACGTTATCGTTGGAGGTGGCGCAGGGGGTATCCCAATGGCTGACAAGCTCTCTGCTGCTGGAAAGTCTGTGCTACTCATTGAAAAGGGAGTCGCTTCTTCTGGTAGATGGGGTGGAAGTAAGTTGTTCCATTCGCATCTGCTTACACCGCTAACCATTTCAAAGCTTTGAGACCCGAAGGCCCAACAAACAATGGTGGCTGGTTAGATGGAACCAATCTTACATGGTTTGATGTCCCCGGAGAGTGCAACAGAATCTGGAATGGTGGATCTCCTGGCGTTGCTTGCACAGATACCGATCAGATGGCAGGATGCATTCTCGGAGGAGGTACTGCAGTGAACGCAGGTCTTTGGTGGAAGCCCAACCCAGATGATTGGGATGTCAATTTCCCTGCCGGATGGAAGTCGCAGGACATCGCAGCAGCAACGCAGCGAGTCTTCGCCCGAATCCCAGGGTCGGACCGACCTAGCGCCGACGGCAAGCTTTATCTTCAACAAGGATTTGATGTCATTACCAGCGGCCTAAAGAATTCTGGATGGGGAAGTGTCACTGCAAACAACGACCCAGGAAACAAGAATCGGACATACGCTCACCCACCTTACCAGATTATTCGCGGAGAAAGGGGTGGGCCAATGGCCACATACCTCGTTACTGCAGCAGCCCGCTCCAACTTCAAGCTTTGGCTGAATACCAGCGTCGAGAGAATCGTTCGCGAAGGAGGCCATGCAACAGGACTGAAGGTCGTCGCAGCCAACAACGGCGGATACACGGGTACGGTCAATCTCACACCAATCACCGGCCGTGTAATTGTAGCATCCGGTGCTTTTGGATCGCCAAAGCTTTTGTTCAGAAGTGGAATCGGACCAACCGACCAGCTTCAGGTTGTCAAAGCCAGTACCGATGGGCCAACCATGATCAACGAAACCGCCTGGATCAACCTTCCCATTGGCTACAATCTCGACGATCATTTTAACACCGATACTGTCATTTCCCATCCCAACGTTACGTACTACGACTGGCCAGCCGCATGGAATACTCCTATTGAAGAGGACAAGGTCGCATACCTGACCAAGCGCTCGGGACCACTTGCCCAGTCCGCACCTAATCTTGGCCCGGCAATGTGGGAAGAGATCGTGGGTCCCGATGGCATCAACAGACACATGCAATGGACATCTCGTGTTGAAGGCTCTCGTGGCGTTCCCAACGGCGACACCATGACATTGTCTCTCTACCTCGGACGAGGCAAGGTCGCTCGCGGACGCACCACTATCGGCAGAAATCTCAACATGATCGTTTCCGAGATCCCATACCAGAACGATGCCGATATCGCCACCGTCGCTATCGCAATCGACAACATGGTGAAGAATTTGAAGGGCGTACAAAACCTTACGTGGATCTACCCACCTCTCAACCAGACCGGAGCAGATTACCTCAAGACTGTATGGTTTCCCATTCATATGCATCGCAGCTTTGCTAACAAGCCTAGATTCCACTAAAGCTCGGTAACGTTGGCGCCCGCCGCGCCAACCACTGGATGGGAACCTGCAAGATGGGCACAGACAGTGGGCTGAAGGGCGGGAGCGCTGTTGTCGATACCAACACCAAGGTATACGGAACAGATAACATCTTCGTGGTCGACGCCAGTATATTCCCCGGCATGGTCACCACCAACCCATCTGCCTTGATCGTCACAGTCAGCGAGCATGCCAGTACTAAGATTCTCGCACTCGCGGCTCCAAAGGCGCAGCCTAAATATGCGCAGTGTGGTGGTCTCAACTGGGAAGGCAGTCAAGTTTGCGTGACGGGAACGAAGTGCACGTGGGGAAATGCATATTATTCGCAGGTTTGTTGATTCTCTCCCCCAACCTGTCTCTTCCATAGATTCCTTGAGCAACTCAATAACGAACTCATACTGACACACAATCAGTGCTTGTAAATAAGCCCTAGAAGCTCTTCAATCACTCAGTATATATCTTCCACAATTTACATACGGGACGGCTGGAAAACGAATGGAATGAAACACGCGATGTGATGATGGTTCAATGATATTCTTTGTACATACATTCATTTCCAAGATTTTGCATCATCTGCAAGCAAGCTATCTATGTTCATCACTGCTCTGCACATATATCTATCTCTATTGCGCAGTACGGTCTTCTCGGGACTCCCATCGGTACTCAGACCAACATTCACTCCGTATAATATTACCACCTCCAGCCTAGCATAAAGCCAGATCTGGTTCCTGACCATATATTAAACGCAATCGACTAGGATCTTCCCCCCAGCAATAATCATATTGGCAAGCGCCCACACATGCACCCCGCTCGTTCATGCGGCTAAACCACACGCATGCCACCTACCCTAGATATGAGGCTGAATCACTTCATCTCGTGCTTATTGCTTATTGTGCTAAGCCTCTTGGCTGGCTTCGGTAGTTTTGTTTCGCCGTTGCTTGATATTTCAAACTATCCACAAGTTGTATATATTGGAGATATGCTTAACTTGCTATGTGGGTTTTCGATACACACAGGAGCCGTGAAGGTGGTAGAAGGCACGCAACTAGTTGACTGGGATGTTGTAGGGAACCGAGATCTCTTTAGTAATGTCCGTTTTTAGCAGAGGTTATCACTGGTTACGAACTGGTCTCTCAAGTTCCCAAATATAATTCATGCACTCTGATCACGCAATTACCTCCTCCATCTCCCACCCTTCTACTAAATCCACGCGTCTCCGCTTCAGGCCTGTTTACTCTCCCACATGCACTTTACAACAGCATACATGAACGAGACGCACCCCAGATTTCGGCTGTACACCTGGACACACTATCTTACACGCCACTTCCTCGCGTGGTACGGTGCCACCTCCCCACAAACAGCATAGCCTGACCTGAACCCATATGCACAGTCGATCCCACACGCCACGAACTCGGAATAGATTTTCTATACGGAGCCTTGATATAGAGTCGAAACTCGTTACAGGAAGCCCCACACGCCACAATAACGTTAGGCCCCATTGATATGGGGAATTAATGGATCCGGACCCAGACCCACCCACTTTCCAGAACCTCGCTTACAGGACGAAACCGCGCGGCTAATGTAAACAACCAGCATTTGAGCCCTCATCACCTTCATACATCCATTAGTAAAGATCTCTGTCCTACCTTCGCTACCCCGGATCTACAACGCAGACCGTAGTTCTGCAGAGCGCGGAGGATTTTCTCCAGATTGAACGGATCCTCGCGTGTACGTAGACCGTGCATATGCGCTTCATGCCCGGAACCAACTTCTTCTTTTCGATCCATACCTTGCCTTTATTTCTTTCTAAGTGAAAGGCTGAAAGAAAACTCACATTCTCCGTACTGTACTGGAGCACCAGCCATATCAATTTCACGAGAAAGACAACCCCTTTTATTCCATGTTTCATCTCAACTTGCAAATACAAGAGGAAAGAGCGCGTACACTATTTTACCGTCCCTTCCCTTTCCTCCCTCTATAAGATACTGTGCTTTCGGATCGCCTGCCATGCCATTCCGTCATAAAACCTAGTTTGCCACCTTCCAGAATCTCATCTCCAGCTCAGGGGCTCTCGATTATACTGTACCATGAAGAAAAGATTTCATTTTCAGCAGGAGGGCCGCAACGAATTGTCACACCAGCTATATTACATATATTATCATCGCGCGAGATATCGTATTCGAAAATACGATGGTCTCGCACTATGAAGTATCTCAATCAGCCGCGACACTTATTTACCTACTTACCTACTTGCCCCTCGTCAACCGCCGCCACAGACTTCATCTTTCTAAAAAAAAGAAATTACACTGTACTTGTAAATTAACATATCCATATGCTTACAAGTATGACCAACACACCTCATTATCGCCCACAAAGAATTTCCACATTAGTGACATTACCTCATCTCTACGCTTGATTGATTAATTGATTGATTGAAAACACAACAAACTGAGCTCAACCTCAACTACTTTAATTCAAAGTCTCAGGGCTTTACTTCCACTCCCCCACTCTTCTCTTTTGCCTCACAACCACATCCACATCCACCCCGTCCCGAGACTGAAGACCGAGGAACGAATCAGTTGCGTTGCAATCCTCTCCTGTACTCTCCCCCCTCTCCTCTCCTCTCCTCTCCTCTCCTCTCCCCTCTCTATCCTTCACAGGAAGTGAACAACAACAACTCACGGATTCCATTACCGTCAATTCGTCATTTCGATAATGGTCACTTCGACAAACCATCCGAACGGATGATATCGGCTCACGGTCAACTCGGTTTACCTTCAAAGGCAGGGACATCCAGTTCTTCCAGTTCCTCTCTTGTGAGCGGGGTGCCGTCGCGTGCTCTTCCTTCTCCAGCTTCTGGGTGAAGAGATTTTAGAAGGGAGGGAGGGAGGGAGTAAGGGAGACGAGAGATCAACCACCACCCTAAGAGCAAGTAGATGCACGTAACTTATCTGAGTAACCTATCCTGGCATCCTGCTTGATTTCGTTATCCGGATATCCGCATGTGAGGACGATTCCAATCTTTCATTCATTCAAGTGTTCATCCATGGGATGGTCGTGAACTGATCTATTTCTCATTGCTTTTCCGCTTCCTTAGTTGCTTGCTCGCTATCTTATCTAGCACTCGATCGACCTCGCTATTCGGTTCTGGACTCCCTTCCCGCAGAATTCACGATCTCTCTATACTATCCACAACATTCGTATAGACCATTTTCGTTCTTTCTCATCGGCCTCTATTCCTCGCGAGAAAGGCATATCGCAGCGCAAAAACGCATTCAAATCATCTGCCCTTCCATATACAAGCCTTCTCTCCTCCCCTCCCCTTCCCTCCTCTGCTTCATGCTAGTACCATCCCCCACCTACTCAGCCAGAACCATCCTCAACATACTCAAGAAGCTCTCCTTCAGATTATCCACCTCCACAACCTCCGGCTTAACCGGCTCCCCCGCCGTCCTCCTCAAATGATCCTGCTTCCTCGCGCGCCTCTTCCTCTCCGCCGCAATCGGATCCAACTCATCATCCTCCTCCTCCTCATCACTACTATCCTCCTCGTCCTCCGCATACGTCATCTCCTGCAGATCCATCTGATCAAGTCCAAAATCCGCACTATTGAACGCAATACCTCCAGGCACGGTTTCGACGCCACCTGGTGCCCCGCCCTCAGCAGCCATCTTCTGGCGTGTCTTGTCAGAGTGCCATTTCTTGCGGGCTTCCTGCCAGGCGATGAGGGAGTCGATTTCGGCGATGGCTTTGTCCTTGTCGAGTTGGCCGACGGAGACGGCGCCTGCGAAGAGGGCGTTGATGTCGAGCTTGCCGGCTTTGGGGCCTTGGCGGAGGAACTCCAGGATGCCTTCGATCCAGCCCATGAGCTGGGTGAAGAGGCCGTTGTCGTGGGTGTGGACTTCGTGGACGAATTTGTAGAAGTTGTGTTCGTGGCGTTGGCAGAGGTCGATGAAGGCTTGGACTGTCTGGTTGGGGTCGGCGGAGACGTCTTGTTCGCGGCATTTGTCGACGACCTGTTTTCACATATATCAGTAAAGTATATAATTGGAGGGGGAAGGGGAACACACAGTGATCATATCATCGATGAAGACTGCAAAGTCCGTGACGCTATTGTACACATTCGCGGACTTGTACACACGTACAAGCGGCTCGTAGAAAATGGTGAAGAGGTCCCTGAGAAGCTGTAACGTGACTGGTTCCTCAATCATGCTCAACATCATAGCCTTATCACGCTGTCTCGTGTATAGCTTCAACAGCTGCTTCATATATGAGAAGAGTTGTGCTCCTTGCTTCATCTCTTCATCGACGTTCTCAACAGCACTGTTCCATGCAACGTACGCATTGAAAACCATGCCGATTTGCTTCGAGTTCAATGGTGGTTCGATGTCCTCAGAGCGGAGAATTGCTACAATGAGATCCACCGAGTCGAGTTCTGACTCGGTCCTGATCACGTTCTTGACATTCTCCGGTGCATCGGAGAACTTCTTCAGCTTCTCACATAGCACGTCGTCATCAATCTTGCTGATGAGGGAATCGATGGATTTCTGGAAACTCTTGATTCCGTCGTTGAGAGTAAAAGCGAAGATACGCTGCATCAAGGATCTAGCACCAAAAGGTTGAGCGAGGAAGATATCGAGAATGCTGGACATGACAGCCGCAGGGTTGGCTATCCGAATAGCGTTCTTGATCATGGTATATGGTATCATGGAGTGGATCTTCTTCATCTGAGCAAATAGCTCTGGAGAATTGTCCTCGGCAAGGAAGAGATGGTAGATTGTAGCCGCAACTTCGATCCTTAACCACTCAGCGAACTTTTGATATTGAATACTTAATTCTTGGATCGTCTTCTTCTCCTTGATTTCCTTGAAGAGTTTCGTGAGGCCATTACTTTCAACGATATCTCGACGGAATCTGCTTAATTAGCCAATGTTACCAAATATACTCGCCAAACTTACTGCTCCATGTAGACATCCAGATCAGCCGCTCTCTTCCTAGCAATTTCATAAAACTGCTTCTGTTCCTCAACTCTCTTCTCGTCCATAGCCTTTCGTTTTGCGATATCATCGACATCTGCATCGGTTGGAGTCACAGGATCGAAGGTCAAGAAATCCTGGATAGCTCTCGTAGAAGCGATTTGCGGATTCGATAGTAGAGTACGAAGAAATGCACGCAAAGAGATGCGCTGATTCTCGCGCCATAATACGACAGACTGTGGTTTTGTAAGCTTTTTAGATCTGGATGTAGATGGTTTTAAATGGCTGCGTACATCATCTGGTGCTGGAGTTAGAGGTCTGCCGTCTACAGAAGCACGGGGTGAGTTCCTCCCGAATGAAGCAGAAGAAGGGCTTCGGCGGTGGTCTTTCATATTAGCTCGGCCTTGTCATTCTAGAATTGAGCATACCTTTGACTGAGAGTGTGTTCATAGACGAGGCGACTTGTGGTACAGTCCCCATTGTCGAGACTGATGATATCGAAGACGCGTCATCGTCGTCTCCTCTTCCTGTAATTCCACTCAACAGATTTGAAGCTGTCGAACTCTGCTTATTCTTCTTTGGCATCGGCGGGAGGATCTTTCCAGGCAACTCCGTGCGCAATCTCTTATGCAGCCTGGCGAAATCACCATACCGTCTACCAATGAAGAATTCCAACTCATTCTTCCGCTTGACTCTTAAGATGAACTCCTGTCACCAATCAGCATTTCCCACCCACGTTTGCGGCGCGAAACATACCGCATGTTTGTGGTATCGAATATTCCGCTTCACAGACGTTGTCCGCACACCAGCAACATTCACATCCCAGCCATTTGTATAATGTCCCTCCGGCAGACTCTGCAGAACACCATGATCAATAGCCCCCGCATCCACAACCTCTAATTCTGAAAAGCGAATCCGTTCTTCATATCCCGATGCCGTAGGAATACCCGAGACCATCATCAGCTCGACCAATTTCTGGCATTTGATAGATAGCTTTCTGCGCTTCGTCTCCTCCAACCGATCTTCCGAAGACGAGATATGCTTATTGGCGAATGATTGCAAGAACTGTCAAAAGCCCGTCAGTAAGATTACCTACACCCTCGACCCTCCAATCCACCATATTCTATTCAACCAGTTTCTAATCCGCCCTAAAAGGAACCGGGAACCACAGGAAAGACTCACCACCTGCAATTTATCCTGCCAAAACTCCTTCTCCTTCGCCTTATCCAGAAACGGAAACTCTCGAACATGATGCACAAAGATATATCTCAGGATAGGCAGCTCCGAGTCTAACGGGGACACTTCGCCAAAGTCTGACTTGAACGGGGCGCCGAAACGTTGGAGAGCGGTGGGGGAGTTGAGTTCGGTGATTTCGTATTTGACTTGTTGGGAGATGAGTTCGCGTTTGAGGTCTGTAATGGGTTTGAATGTTAGTTTGTGGATGTAGATGTTGACGCTGGTCTGGAGCGATTTGTTTGAGTTCTCAAGGAAGTCTTACAATGCTCTTGTTTCCCCGTGAGCGTCTGTCCATTCGCAGGTTTTGCTACCGCTGGGACTCCTGCTTGTGCTGGCATAGCACTGCCATTTTGTGCCATCTTGTCTGCTACTGCTGCTGCTTCTCCTTCTCGGTCTTCCTCTCTGTCTGCCTTGTCTATGGTGAACGCGCAACTACTCTCACTTGCTTCGATGCTTCGGGAGAAATCAACAGAGGAGTAGTATACGAGTATCGTCTCGAGAATGCTGATTCTTGCGGTGATAGAAAGTAGTGGCTTGCAGCTTTTGCTTGGAGGCTGACCAACGTTCACGAGTCGAGTCGGTCGTAGCGGGGTATTTGTTCGAGGGGTCGTAATGCAGCGCAGCGCGGTCCTCTATTTTAATGCAAGGATGACGGCCCAGCTTCCGTGATTAATTGCTTCCTTCTCCAACAACAATTCGCAGTGTATTTGTTGATGCGTGTCTGAGCGAGCGACGAGATGATGCGACGAAGTAGAGGAGAAGAATAGACTTTTTATTTTGTGCTGCGAGAGGATGAGAATGTACTTAAGGCCAGGCAACCTTAAGAGCCAGACCAGACTGTACCGGGCCCTGAGACGTAATTGTGCTGCTGCGGGTGCTGCTGATGATGGGAGACAGGGATGCTGAGTCTAGTGTTGGTGGCTTGGCTGTTGTCCGTCGTCATCGAGGGCGTGGAGGGGTGTGTCGACTACTGTTGAGTGAGTGATGCCGAGACTTTTCCTTTGCTTGGGAATAAGGACTTGACTTGGAATTTAATATCTCTAGACAGTCATGTTCTTCCCATATTTTATTTGTATTTCCGGTTCTCCCCATTTTGTCTAAACGACATTCATGTAGACAATAACTACCATCTTGCTGAATCATGGCACATCCTCAAGGTTCTTGCGAGCATGCGAGATTTTGAGACATACGCGACAGTAAACAATCACAGCTGATCTATGAATCTGATCTGAGCTCAGCAGATCTACTCGCCAGGAACCTGGTCTTCATACCTACCAGCCTACCTATATCTCAGTCTCTGCTGGTCGCAGAAAAAAGTTGAGTAGGTCAGGTAAAATTGACCATCTCTCATTCTTGACCCAAAAGAGGCAGATATTGCGCTATTCGCAGCTTCACTATTTTCTCACCAACTTGACTACCCTACCTACTCAAGCCTCAGTCGCCTACATTCATAGACAAGACCTATCAAAGCCAAGAAATATCCGTTTATCTACCCATTCATAAGTTAACACCCCAGAGATCAGCCACATTCTCATACCACAAGAGAAGCCAGACGCTCGCAAACACATCCCAAGGAAGTTCGGCATCTACACGGCAAAGCGGCTCGCCAAGTCATCATCCACTTCACTCTTTTACACCAGATACCAAATTTCCAAGCCCCTGCCCAGTCTCTTGACATTCCAGATACAAGGTTCAGTGCACTTGTTTTCAGGGAGAAGCCAGCTGAGTCCGCGTCCACGTTGACCGTTTTTCTTGGGATGGTTTGGTATTCGGGTGCCGAGTCCCGGGTGTTTTCTGTGGAGTGCACCAGGTGGTACCCACTTGGTTCAGCCTTGCTGGGCGAGGTTCTGGTGTGTCTGGGGGGCTCTGGGCAATCATCGGCATGCTGGGCGCGTACTTTGTGTTTACCTATCTTTAGAACTTCTCCCAGATGCTTTGAACGAGACTGACTGCTTTAGTATGGAGTAACGTATCTGCTACGTACTTATTCACAGATACAGCTTTAGGTCCTGGCTAAGTAGTACACTGTTTGTGAAGATGCAGCTGAACAGGTACTGGGTGATAGGCGGTAATTCTCCGAGTATAAATCATGTCGGTGGCGCTGATGAAGCTCTTATATAGCAAGAGAATTTTCACTTCCCTTCTATCACAACTCATCAAAAACCCTCAGCCTAGGATCCTCCTCTCCATCTCTATCTCCTCCCCTCTCTACCTGCCTCAACTTCTCCAGAACCTTCTCCCCCATCCCCCTCCTCGCCAGACTCCAATCCTCACTTCCCTCCCTCAATCCCTGCATATCAGGTATAACACCCAGCAAACCCGTAGTATTCAACCCTTTCGCCCCCTCACTAGTGTTTCCCATAACCTTCAAATCCCTAGCAGGCGTATACTGCACCGCCATGAGCACCACCACAATCCCCACTATGAAACTCATCCCAACCCACAAAACTCTCAGTCGTCTCCTCGTCTTATCCTGCCACTCCCCCTCCGCAACCTCCCACCCTTCTACCCTCTCCCTGACAACCTCCACCCTCCCACCCAACTCTTTGATCCTCGCCCTCCCACTCTCCACCCTCTCCTGCAAGGCCTTGATCTTCTCTTCCTGCTCTGTAAACCCGTCGAAACCATCAAGCTGCCCGGTCACATCATCGACTACTTCTTGGGCTTCAGTGGAGAATTGCTCTGTTAGGCCGCGGGTGAGATGTGCGAGTTCTTTGAGGGAGGCGATTGTGCTCTGGAGCGTCGAGAGTTTTTCGAGAACCGAGTAGTAGGTTGTGTCGAGGCGGCGGGTTGTGCTGTTGGAGTGGGTATTGAGGGTATTCAAGGCATTTCTCAATTCTCTGTAAATCCCCATGTATTAGCATATCTTCCAAACCAAAGCATACCAGAATGTTCCTGTTCCCTGTCACAAGCTCTTTGCGAGCAGACAAGTAGCTTGTGAGATAAGAGGGAGATGGCATAGGAAAGATATAACGAACGTAGCTCTCAACACCCCTCTCTCCCTCTCCTCCCTCACCTCCCCCTCCCTAACGACCCTCTCCCTCCTCCCCCCAGCACCTCCACTTCCAAACCCACCCGCCCCATCCCCACTCCCACCCCCATCCCAAAGACTCTCCCTTCTACTCGCAACCCGACTCTCACTCGGCGTATGTCCTTCACTCCTACTCCCTATTACCCCCTGCCCAATACCAACCCCCGACCCAACACCCCCAGCCCCAATAATCCCCGTTCTAATCCCCCCTTCACCCTCCCGATCTCGATCTTTATGCCGATGGTGGATATGCGGATGGTGGTGTTTACTATGGCCACTGTGGCCGTGGGAGTGGCCGTGGGAATGTGGGATACGGGGAATCGAGGGAGGTGCGTTGATTTCGGTTATGGAGCGTGTGGTTAGGTGTTTGGGTCGCGTTGGAGACGTGGGTGGGAGGGGCATGGAGTTTGTTTTTATGGGTTCGAGGGGGGCGGACATTTTGATGGGTGGGTTGTATGATTTTCATGGGAGGTTGTGGTGATGTTGTGGTTGAAACGGAAAGGGCAGGGAAAGGGAGAGGGAGGCCGAAGTAAGGCTGAGAGCTTGGGTTGTATGACGGCGAGCCGAGGTGCATGCGACGCGGGCACAATTATGATGAAAAGTCACAACACACTGCAGCAAAGTCAATCTACTCGTAAACACCAAAGAGGGCTTTGGTACGTGACACGTATTGGACTCTTGTCGTATTCGTTTGTGTTTGTTAATGAGGGTGTTGTCTCTGGCATTCGCCAGCTTCAAGCTCTACCTAAAGTCATATCCCATCAGAGCCATACCTGTAGCCATGAGTTCAGAATAACAGCGATTCTAGTGTAGCTACGATCCTGATGTCTACATGGTAGTATCATAGGTCTTTCATTCCTGAAGGAGCATGATGTGTAAATGCCAGTCCCAACTCCAAACACCATGCCTATCTTTTCCTACAAAAAACGCCGTCCATGCCATACAAGTCGAATATGCATCATGATACCCCTCACCGCTCTCAAGACTTCAACATCTTGTTCCTCTTCTCCTTCCTCTTCAGCCTCTCCACTCTCTTGCGGTGCATCGTCTCGGCCAATTTCTCAAATCTGGCTTTCTCTTCCTTCTTGACACGCTTGTCTTTGATAGCTTGGATCTTGACCTGTAGAGTGATCATATCAGCTTCGTTGTCCCCCGTACATGTTCTCTTCCGTCCATAACCCCAAGCAGGAGATTAGAAGAAGTATAGGGGTAACGCACCTTTCTAGCAGCCTCCTTCTCATCCTTCATCTCCTTCTCCTTCGCCTTCACCGCAGCCATGGCCACACGCTCTGCCTGCCTCTTCTCGTATGTGCCATTTCCTGCTTTAGGACGGAAAGCTGTTTTCGGTTCGTGCCATTGCTTGCCTACACTCAGCGCATTAGCACGTATTCTCTTCTGCATGTCTTTCCACTGCCAGCAACAACCATCCACAACCCCAAGAACAGTTCCAACATACCATTCTTGCGCATCCCCTGCGGCGCCGCAGCTGCAGCTGAATCAACCGGTACTTCAACTTCTGTAGACATATCTTCGGATTGCGTCGAAGCTGTCGATGTAGATGCAGATAATAGTATCGGCAACGAAATTTCGGCGATGAGTTCGGATTGGTCGCAAAATTTCGTGTGGAGATGGCGGGACAAAGTTGCCAAGACTTCTTATCTGATCGAGCGGAAAGAGAAAAAGTAAAATTTTCTGCGGGTCGGGAGGAAACTTGGAAGATCTGATAACTTTAACGCCGGGTGCGGGCTGAAAATATCCACATGTTGAAGATCGGCTGAACACACGAGGAAGTTGATTGAACGTCGAGGTTTGGAGTTGTGAATAAGTGAGTTGAGTAGATGCTTCCAATACAATATACTCTATACCCAACTTCCTCAAGAAATGGATGGCTATTTCTGTAGATGAAGTTGTTGTCTTCTCGATTCTCGAAGGTCTAGCCTCGCTTGTGGCAACCCAAACCAGACCCGCAAGCCCCGCGCCGCTGCAAGCCTTCGACCCGCGGTGAGTGGTTTTTTGCAAGAAAAGAGACATTTTATTTCAACCAACCCAACACCAATACCGGATCCTCCCTTCCCCAGCAACCTACCGTAAAGCCTCTTCCCTCTCTATTTGACTACGCGTACCTGCGGGGTTCATCACACATAAGAACCATCCTCCCGTGTCTTGACCGCCCCCTCGAAATGCTTCCTCGATAGCAGTAGCTTCGCCCTATCGATAAGTGACGACAACGCACTCGCTCAACCCGACTCAAACCTTTTTTTCCCTGCGCGCACAACACTTCACCGCAGACATTCACACTCTTCTCCTTCCGATGGGAGCATAGCAACAGCAAGAAGAGCTCGCATTGCCTTCTTGCTCGTTCCTTCACGACTCCAACGTCGGATTGGGGTCCATTCCTACTCGCTGCTCACACCAACCAACGGTGTAACACAAAGCGAAACCACACAACGGGATTGCTCATATCTGCCAACACCCAAAAACTGTTGGAGTGGCAGAGGATACGGCGGGAAGTGAATAAATACCCACGACAACTTGCTTTGTGCAGTTCGTGAAGGAGTCACAAAAAGCAAAGGTCCTCCCTCATCGACCCCGCCACCGATCACGGAAGCTCCACCACGAAAAGGGTATACAGCCTAAGAATAAGATGGCAGCCACAGCTACACCAGAGTTCAGCTCTCCCGAGCCCTCTCCAGCATTTTCAGTCAAGGGGAAAGAAGCTCTCATGGACGCCGTGGAGGATATTGTATTTGGTTCGGTTCGTCGTCCTCAATATCCTCAATTCAACACACTTACTAACTACCCCACCAGATTGCAGGCGTAGCAGGAAAATACATCGAATACCCCTTCGACACTGTCAAAGTCCGCCTACAATCCCAACCCGACCATCTTCCCCTCCGTTACACCGGTCCCCTCGACTGCTTCAAGCAATCCCTCCGTAACGATGGCTTCCTCGGTCTCTACCGCGGCATATCCGCGCCCCTCGTCGGCGCCGCCCTTGAAACTTCCTCCCTCTTCTTCTGGGAACGAGTAGCCCGCGAAGCATTCTTCACAGCTGGTCTCTACCAGCGCGAGAAACCGCTTCCCCTCTCAGCACTCTGGCTCACCGGTGCCATCTCCGGCGCATTCACAAGTCTTGTCCTCACACCCGTCGAGCTCGTGAAATGCAAGATCCAAGTTCCCGCAAAGGCAAGCACAGACGGCATGGTGCACCGCTCTCCAACCCCTCTAGCCGTCATCCGCGAAGTCTTCAGACACCAAGGTCTTCGCGGGTTCTGGAATGGGCAATTAGGAACGCTGATCCGGGAGACTGGTGGTTGTGCTGCTTGGTTCGGCAGTAAGGAGACAGTGACTCTCTTGTTTCGCCATCTCAATTCCAAGAACGCACCACTCTCCTCCTCGCCATCAACGCTCAAACACCAGAACCTCCCTACAACATCAGAGGACGGTCTAGCTCCCCTGCCACTATGGCAGCAAGCCGTTGCTGGCGCCTCGGCAGGAATGTCCTACAACTTCCTCTTCTTCCCAGCAGACACCATCAAATCACGTATGCAGACCGTCTCGGTATCGAGTACCGCTCCGCAAGTCAAGTTCTGGGATGAGGGGCTGGCGATCTGGAGACAGTATGGTTTGAAAGGGTTGTATAGAGGATGTGGCATTACGGTTGCGAGGAGTGCGCCGAGTAGTGCGTTTATCTTTATTATTTTCGATGCGTTGAAGGGGCGGTTCCATATGTCGTGACGATATATTGGATCTACAGAGCATGATTGAGGGACTTTGGATACCTGGTGGGCGGGCATTTTGAGCTCTGAGCTTAGACCCTTGCATTTTGCATTTTGAGCGAGCGGGTCATATCATAGACGATTTGGTGGTTGACAGGGTGCGTGGCTTATTTTGGTCATAGCTAGCTTCTGAAAAGCGAAGCGATGATGACTGGCGTTCATAGACGGCTTTGAATTGATTCATGACTTCCCATTTTGAATATTTCGGGAGATTGGGCTTGCGACGGTACAAGCGAGCCAACGAAGTCAAAAGTACAAAAAGATACAATCGCGATATATAGAGGCAGAGATAAAGATGCAAATACAATCAATGATTATGAATACCCCTGCACTACGAAGCTGTACACGAGCCGGAAAAAAAAGAAGAAAGAAAAAATAGGAGCAGGAAAAACCCCGAACCTGGCGTATCGATTTATCAAGCTGAACAAGACGCAGACAACTTCTCTCTCATTCTCAATTCGTATTCCAAAAGAAGCGTATTGACAATCGGAATTACTACAAACGTCTTTCTAAGCCAGGATCGAAGTATCAGCTCTTACATCAAAGCTTCAGAGAGACGTATAGTACCTAGCCTTCCATTAGTGTATGCACACTAGAGCGGGCAGCAGCGGCGGGCTGATCTCGTTGACTTCGCTTACTGTATGTATTTCTGAAGCTCAAACACCGCTCCACCATCCCGCTTTGCATTCCTTGTTCGTTCCAGGATGCCGGTTCACAGGTATATACTTGGCTTGACACTTCGGACTCAGCAGTCTCCAGCTAGTAGGGAGGGGAAAGATCTTCTTCGGTTGCTAGGTCATAGGGCGATATGTAGGACTGTGTTAGCTCCGACTGTATGACGCCTGTTAGTGTAAGTGAGTTCGCGAGGTATTCTTTCCAACCGCACCGCGAAATGTGGTGTTGGGAAAACGTCTGGTGAATCTAGTCGGCTCTGTATGAGTGGAGTAATTCCAGGCGATTGTATGTAGATGTTCTGGGTTCTGCTTGAAGTTGAACTATCACGGGAGAGGACATACAAGTAGTAGCGTCCTTGTGTCCGCTGCATTTTCTTTCGATTTGTGTGTTTACTTTCGTCTCGCTTACGGTACCGCGGCTTTATCTTGGTGAGATGGTCTCGTGCATTGGTATCTTTGCTTTCTGTTACGTGGGGTTTAATTTTGGATTTATCTGATTTTTGCGACGTGATGGTCTTCAATAGACAAAGTAAATAGAGTCAGAAGCTCACGTGAAGATCGGCTGTGGTGGGATTGATGTATTACTCATTTTCCGTAAGTCTTTTCTGCAAAGCAGTAGATCGTAATACACAAAGATCCATACCTGTCGAATCTCATCTACTCTTCAATTCCCATCAGTCTGCTCCCCCAGCTCACAGTCCTAAGCCCTACCATTCTCAAACACCCCCAACAGCTCATCCTCAGGCGACATAGCAAAGCAGTCTGGCGGATCGACACCATTCGTGAATGGGACAGTGACATCTGCATCTCCTTTGTTGTAGATAACCGCATTAGCCAGATCCCTCGTCCCCTCACTATCGCCCCAGTTCTGAGGCGCAAAGACAACACTACTATGCGCCTCACTCATCAACGTATTCGGCAGATCCTCCGCGCGCGTATAATGATGCATTCCCAGATTGACCCAAACGACCAGATCCTCCTGTTCCAAACTCTCTCCATTGAAGAATTTCCAGAATTCAACGAGCGGCGCTTCAGGCAGGTTTTGGTTCAGCGCTGCGGCCGAATAGGGCTCGGTGTCGTGTTGGCGTGACACGGCCATGGCCTGCTTGGCGTATTGGGCGGATTTTAAGAACCAGGGGGAGAGCATGGAGGGGAGATGCACGTTGGAGACGCCAGGGACGATGCGGTAGCCGCGGGGGACGCCCCATTTGTTCTTGTGAGCGTTATTTTGGATCGTGTACATGGTTTGACCGTTGGGTGCGGTGGCAGGCAGGAGGCCTTCGTCTTCGGTGCGAAGGGTGGTGAAGTTGAGGCGGGCCATTTCGAAGGTGCCGCGCTCGGGGTACCAGGCTGTGGTCATTGGTTAGTGTCTTGATACCAAGTTAGAGGAGTGAGGGGAGGGAAGGGAGGGGTATAGCTTACGCTGGGTGATGTTCTCAAGAATTAAGTCTGTTTTCAGGAAGGAATTTTTCTCGTCGACGATATCAAAGTCGACTTTGAAGTTCATGACGTGAGTGTGGAGTGTGCCTGTGATCGTTTCTGCGATCCTTGGGCCCCAGTGCTCCTCATCTTCGGGTTTGTAGTAGTTGGCTTGAACGTATCCGGAGGCACGCGCATCTACTCCGATGGCGCCGTCTGTCATAAAAGTGTAGTCCCAGAGGTAATCATACTATGGAGGGAGATATAGAATCAGCTTCGATCAATCTAATCGGTAAAACCTCTCATAATGCTGAATCTCTCTCAACGATAAGGTACTTGCAAGTTATGAGGGACTTGACACAAGAAAACTTACATTTCCAACAGTAGCAACAACACGTACCACAAGGGCTGAGCCCTTTGTTGCTTGCTTGTATTCCCCAGCACTGTGTCGGGTAATTGGATGACCGATGTCAGTCTCGAAGATGCAAATGGTGTTGATATTGGTGTTACTGCTTTCTGCACCATGGACGGTAGAATTCCAGTAGGTAGCATGATAGGGACAATCATAGCCGGGAATCAAGCGGTTCATCAAGCCACCAATTCCATAGAACCGATCATTATATGCGGTACCTGCCTGGAAAGGATTGTTGCCTGAGTACTGGGCGATGGCGTCTAACTCATGTGTCAACTTCCAAAGCATAATCCGAAGGGCTGAGAGTCTGAGAAAACATACCTTGCAGAGACAATTCGTAGATCACACGTTCGCCCTTGAACTTGATGTCGAAAAATTGGATCCCCACATCCCGAGTGAAGCCAGTGTAGAACGACCAGCCGAGATACTCGACATAGCGATTTTCCTCATCGACCTTGTACCTCTTGCCATCGAGCTCAACACTTGTAGGTGCAAAACGGGTTTCAAGCTCCCGCAACTCACCAATTCGATCCTTTCGAAGATGCGACTCGTCAAGCGGGGTAATAGGTGATTTGATAATCTTTCCCGACTCCCAAGCTTCACGGAACTGTTGAACAGAGGTGTAGACAACATTATTGTATACGAACATCCGGAAGGTGTACAGGCTCTCGTCGGTTCCGCTGATGTCGAAGCTGGCGTAGAAATCCATCATCTGATCGTATGGAGCGATTCCGTTGATCCTCCACGGAAGCCAAACAATTGATTGGGATCCATTACCAGAAGATGGTTTGGAAACAAAGTACTGGCAATTGGAACGTTCATCGCTCTCGCCGTAGTACTCAATGTTCATTAAGTCTTTGGTGATGTCGGCAATGCTGCTCATGGTTTTGGCAACGATAGAATCAATTGCTGTGGATCTTGGGCCGTCTTCGAATCGGGGGTTGAATGGAATGTGAGGTGAACCAGTGTAGATGTAGTCCAGTGTCTGAATGGTGGTTGTGCTATCAATTGGAAGGGGACCGACCTGAAAGATCATCAGTAATGCCACCTGTACAATGAGATTCTTCTTACGAAGTATTCAGTGGCATCGGGAATCTCCTTGCCGCCCTCATTAATGACTACCCGAGCATATTTCCTAGGCTTTGTTGAATTACCATCCAAATATTTGAGAATATCAGTCTTGTTCGGATGTAAAGCTTCGATCATCCAGATATAATTGTCAGTCTGAGTCAGATTCTCGGTTGAAACAGATGTGAGGTTCAGCTTTCGCTCTGGCTGGAACAGCCAATCTACCACTGATCCAAAATCTTCGTTGGTAAGGGGGAGGAAAGGAGAAGTCTTCTTGGCGCGCACTGGAATGTCTGTGGGAATAGGGCAGGTCCCATTTCCAGCAGAGCGACGGGGAAGAGACCGGCGGATAGACTCGGTGTGCTTTGTGGCGAATGACTTCGATGGATTATGTGCGTGAACATCATGCCTGATTACTGGCTGAGCTGGCGATGTAATGCCGACAGATAGGAGTGTACAAAGTGCTGAGAGAATAGCAACACGAAGAGGAGCCATGTTGACGGGCAGTCTGCTTAGGGCTTGCTTTGGCTAGGGTTTGCACACTGAGTCTGAGGAAGTGATGAGAATATTTGAGAGGGTTCCAAGTTCTTATATATACAACTTTTTGCTATTCTCGATTTTTGCACATTTGTTGACTTCACCCACCTTCCGCCCATCGTATCGAGGACAACTCACGAGCAACATCCTCCGGGCCGGAGATCGGTCGACTAGCCATATCAAGTTAAGCAAAATCTTGGAAGAAGTAGTAGAGAGATCCTACGTGATCATCCGGATGGTCTATCGTTGAAAAGCCTCAATAACAACCTGGTTTCACCGATGTACTGTAGGTAAACACGCTTCGAGGCTGGATATAACATTAAGCGAGCGCACCAAGACGAGTCATGAAGTAAAACTGGATCTTTATACTTTGCCAAGCTTCTTTTGGCTAAACCTCAATAGGACCTGATAGCCAGAAAGCCAATGACAGCTCCAGGAGACATTTGCGAGCGTCGGCGCTGGGCTTCCAGATGTACGTCCAGCCCGGCTCGGAACAGCAAGAAGCATTTCGATAAGCCACTGCAGTGGTTCTGAGGATAAATGCACTTCTCGCGCAGAAATGTCTATGAACTGAATTAGTCAACAATAAGCTTTGACAGTGAGGTGTCGTACTTGATAACCTCAGGCCCAATAAAACATAACTGGGTAGATAGACACGGGACACAAGGACAGGAACAGCGCGCCTTAGGTATTGGAGACTCACGTTTCATAGAAAGCAATGGGACTAGGACTTTGCTAAATAAAATTGATCATCATCAATCCGTCCCCCTATTCAGAAAAATGTCCTTCGAACATTCCGGCTCCGTAAAGTGGGATGAATGCAAGGATAGCCGAGCCGGTGGCTCAGAACATCCGAAGCGAATTGCACTGATTGATAAGATAAGCATAAATGCTGAGTATAAGCATTTAAATATGTAAGATTAAATCAATGTCACATAAGCACAGCCTGCTTCCAAGAAATACTACAGTGCTAGACGAGCCATTTTATAGCTCCATTTTCCGCTCAAGTAAGAAATTCGATATCATTCCCACCTTCCCCGAAGTAGGTCTGATAGCCAGAGACTCAAATGGTCCAGGGCAGCAACTCCAATTCTCACACTGTCAGTGAGATCCTAGCATCGCGAACTGCAGTCAGACTCCTTTCAAACTTCTGACTTAGATGATAGCAAATCAGAATCACAATATCCGCAGACCTTCTTCAGTCGGAAATGTCAGATACCCACACCACTCTTACCAAGAGCCCGGTATCCCGTAGAGAGTACTTCCGGAGGTCGCGAAACGGTATGTCGCCATATGCACATCCTCCGTATGATGATGATTTTGTTTTGACGGGATAGGCTGTATCACATGCAAAACAGGTCGGCTTAAATGTGACGAAGCAAAGCCAATTGTAAGTTCAGCCTCTGGATTGAAGATCCGCGTGCTTTTTCCTTGCCCGAAGATCTTTCCAGCACAAAAGTAACACCCTTACTAATTTTTCAGTGTGGCACCTGTGCTCGCAGAAAGGTTCAGTGTGAAGGCTACCCAAAGAAGCTTCGATGGATCCAGTCGCCAGACTTTCAGAAACAATTATCGAACAAGTCGAGAGAATGTTCGATACAACAAGATTCAGTGACGAGAAGACTAGCTTCCTCGGGCGCCAATAACCAGTCTACGTTGACCCTGAGGCAGTCAGATCTAGGACGGGTGCAACTAAGCTCACCATGCAGACATGCTCGAAGTCACGATACACATCGAGAAACACAGCAAAGCCATGTAACAAGTATGCAGTCTGGCTATCACGACGCCATGCGTACCTCTCGACTGTTCATCCAGAGATCATTATGTCTAATCCCAAACGCAACACCGCTCGATCTATATCTATTCGACTACAACCTCTTCCAGATGTCCAAGCTAGTTTTCGTGAATTCAGATCCCTCATCAAGTGCACGATCTGATCATATAGCTCTTGCGCTGGAGCCGGAATCATTACTTTTCGAGACCATCATGGCCGCTGCAGCCATCCATCTCAGCCTGGCAGGTCTTGTTGATCAGCAGCTTGTATGTACCAAGAAGAGTCGGGCATTGAATGCCATGCGAGCTGCCATCGCGAGAAGACAGACCATCAACATGAGCCGCTACTCTACAAAATCTTCGAAATCACCATATCCGCTTCCTCTGGACCTACGAGATTGCATGGTCTTATGCGCATCGACTTCGCTTATCGGGATGGAGCTATCCCAAGGATCACCACTCTCTCAGATCCTTCCCCTCATCAGAGGAAGCACGACGTTGATCATGGAAGGATTTTACGCAGCACATGATGGATCTTCCCCTCCCGCAATCTTCCGCCACTGCCAGAGATTGGTGGCATACTTCGACGTTCTATCTTGTGTCCCATATCCTCGAGCACCACTTTTAGACGCAGATAATTGGTTCAGAGATATAGACGAAGAGTCGCTAAACCACGATCCTCTCATGGGCTGTTTCTCTGAGATATTCGTGCTCATGGGAAAAGCCGCGAGTTTAATCCGCGCATTCTATAGTGGGCAGGTAGAAGACAAGCAAGTTTCTGTACAGCAGAACCTCCTCATATCACAGCTTGATGCGTGGCAGCCTTTTCAAGGTCGTGCGACCATGCAGGGAGCTCTGAGCAACGACATGCAGGAGTTTGTGTCTGCTCAAACCGGAAACGCACACAAATTTGCCACGATGTTATTCCTCGAGCGCAGTGGCAAAGTAGCGGAGGCCATATCGTCGCATCATGTTCAAAATCTGATATCACGTCTACGACATACCATATCATGCGTCCCCATCAAGTCCCCATTCATCGCTACAATGCTCTGGCCAGCTTTTGTCCTCGGATGTGAGAGTCGCGAATCTAGCGAGCAGGCGGAGACGACCCAGTGGTTCCTGGACGTTTTATTGAAGCAGCGATTTGAAAATATCCGAGTTGCTCTAAAAGCGCTACAGGAAGAGATTTGGCCGAACGCCTGTTCAAACTGGGTAAAGCTGTGCTGGGACCACAAGATTCAGCTCATACTGGCTTGAAAATGTCATCGCGGGAGTTCATCGCGACAAGTTGAAATGTGAGCTGGATCCTAGCACATCAACGCAAACATCTCCAGTTACAAGCAGAAATTTTGAGATGATTAGGATGTACTCCTGATTGAGCAAGTGGGCGAAGTAGTCTATATACAAGCTCACAATCGACCTTCCAAAGCCACGAACCCCAGTTTCAAAAATTCTAATATTTCCTTTCCCTCTGGGTATCTTGTACGTTCCGTCATACGCCCCGTCATACGCCACCAGCTTACTGTGCCCCTCAGCTCAAAGCTCAAACATGTCTGTGGCTTCCTCGAACAAGTCATCTTTGCCAACAGTATGCAAAGTCGGCGTCCCAGTCAGGACAGATTTTGCATCCTCCTTCCTCATCAGCCACGCCTCATCCGCTTCAACAGGCGCAGGCCCAGCGACGGAGACTTTAACTTCAGCCGTTATACAATCCTCTCCTATTCATCCAGATCTTGATCTGAACACTTTTTTTTTCCCATGGTAGTCTATCCATTTGAGGGAAAGTCAAGACGCGAAAATCAGCATCATTTGGTCGCCCTACAATCCCATGAGTCGGTCCATCGGCACACCCCACAGGCATAATCTAGAGATTCGTAAATGGCCCCTTCGAGTCAATTAATCTGTTGATAATGACAGACATTCTGGAGCAATACAAAAGCGGCGCTACCTACCCAACACGACTACCTCGAGACAATGTCAACTTCTCGAAAACTACAAACCCAGAAGTTCCACTGTGAAGTCGCGACTTTGGGATATGTAGAACTACGTATGAAGCTTCATAATTCTTGACAATCGCCAGTGACAGAGGCATACACTGTATCTGCCCTACAAAGATCAGCCCGCTTCACTTGGAACTCCCGGAGTAAAATATACGCGGTAAGAGCCATACATATTGTGATCAAGTCTCCATAACATCTGTTCCATAATTCAAGCACAACACACAAAACCTTCCATACATCCAAATCACCCCTCCCCTCGTCTAGCCTCAACCAGATCCATTTAACCTTCTCAATTCCAGCAATAACCAAACCAAGTTACCCCCCCCGAACACGAACAGCAATGCGCGAAGCTATCCCAGTTCAATCCACCTAATCAAGTAGAGCACTATGAAATACAAAGGCCAGGTAAGCAAATATTCACCAATACATCCTACATGCAAGGATCGAAGAGAGTTTTCTTTCAATGACTCGATCAAGAGATACTGACATCATCGAGTTGGGTGGGTGGGTGCGATATTTCAATAATCGAACAACTCAAATACATACCGCTAAGATGCATCGAGAGCTATCGAGCTGTCCAGCATTTACAACCCTAGAAGTTCACAATCCAGGGCCCAGGCAGAGATTACGCCATAACCTCACAGACAACAAGATATGCATGCGAAAACGCTACGATGAACTTCTTACCTACACCTCATCACATCAAATTAATGACAACCTTGACATGTCCATATGACACACGTCAATGACTATTCCTCAGCACCAGCCTAACTCAATCTTCATCTCCATCTCCATTATCATCTCAAAGAAGAAGGAAAATCCCACTGTACAATCAATTATCCACTAAAGCAATATAATATAATAGTCCTACTGCCTGCCGTCCATGAGCTCGGTGTGCGTGCGTGCGTGCGTGCGTGCGTGCTCAGTCGCATCTTAGTGATTGTGATTGACCGCCATCCCCATCCCATATGTTATTCATGAGGGAGATAGCGGGGTATCCTTTCTACTCTTTCTCCGTAGTACATAAAGTGGAAAAGTCAGTAGTTTGGTCATTGTTTACAGTACAATTAAGCGAGCCAAGCAGCGTGGCGTGGCAGAAAGCCTAATCTACATCTCCCCTCCCAGTTTTTTTTTGGAGAAACAATTAGAAATAGTATTATTGCTCCACCGTACGGAGAAGCACCGCTGCAGGAGTGAAATCACCACAATAGCGAAATGGTTGTGGCCAGACAGATAGAGGCAAATTCATCGATATTGCAATATTGCAATGCTATGGTACAAGTGTCAAAGAGAAACGGTCGGTCATCAGAGGACCCACAAACCCCAAAAAGATCTTCTTGCAGCTAGAGAGCCCCGCAAAGTGCAACAACGCCAGTATGACTTTTGTGAAAGACATCCACAACCCAAATTCCGCGTTCACATTGTCACCCACTCCGCCCATCCATCATCAGCATCATATTCCATTCTCAGTAATTCAGCTCTCCCGATCCACCACCAGCAACAGCGTCAAGATCCTCATAGGACTTGAGACTTCTGCCTTGGACTGCCTCCCGAGGTCCGACTGCAGCACCTCCAGCAGCTCCATCGCCCCATCTGCCTCCACCAGTCATACCTCCGCGACGTGAGCCAGGTGGTGGACTGAGTCTACCATTGCCGTCGCGAGGATCTCTAGGACGGCGGTCGTATGGTCCAGTACGAGCATTGGCTTGATATGGTCTGCCGCCGCGTCGGATAGGTCCACCACCACGATTGTCCGCCGAGCCATTCCAGTTTCCGGCTGGCATATTTGCAGGGAAGAAAGGTGAGAAACCTGGCTGGCCAAATCCTGGCATAGGTGGCATACCGCCCGCGATGCCGAAATTCTGAAGGTTAAAACCTCGGGGTGTCCCTGCTGGCATGTGGCCGTTGGCAGGAGGAAAGTGCCCATTGCTGTTGGCATCCGATCTTGATGGGGCAATATGAGCAGGATCGCTAACATATGTATTCACGAGATCAAACTGGACATGGTTAACAGGGCCCACATTCCATGCTGGGGTGTACTTACGTCTTTTCTCAAGCCCTCAACCCATTCCGGATGACGCTTCTCAACATGCTTCTTCCAAAAGTGCTCCTCCTTGAATAGCTTGGTACACTCCGGAACTCGGCATCTGAATTTGTGTTCATCCTCTTGCTTCACATACTTCATGAGCTCATCCTTTAAGGCCTCTTCTGTGGGCTTTCCGCCCAACTTGCGTACGTCAATAGCTTCGGGTTCCAAAATCTGCATCAACTTTTCTTCAAAAGTCTTGACCCAGTTGAAAGCACGCTGCAACTGTTGTTCTGCTTTGGAAGCTGCATTATTTCGGTTAAACTTTCGATCCTCGTTTGGAGAGCCCGGATTGTCCAAATCCTCAGTCATGTCCGTGCCAGTACGCTTCTTCAATTGGAATGGTTCACCCAACGCACTAGCTCTCGCAGCAGCCTTTCCAGCAGTGCTGAGAGTGTTACGAGGTCGTCGAAGATGGCCTCCAGGGCACTTTCGGGTGAGTTCGTGAATCGAGTCACTCTCGAAGACACAGAAGAAGCAGAAATTGAACACGCGGCGAAGATATTCAACCATGAGGTCAAGCTGCTTCTTCTTGACTAAGAGATCTTCGTCATCAACCTCGTCATCGAATGCACCTTCTTCATCCTCTTCCTCTTCCTCACCTTCCTCGCCTTCCTCGCCCTCATCCATAGCTTCATCGAGACCGATGGTATCACGAGACTTCTTGGTCTTCTTGACGGCTGGCGCAGTTACCGGTGGTAAGAGGCGTCCTTGGTTTTTCAGATCCTCAACACGCTCCTCGATTTTCAGAACAGCGTTGAAGTCGGACCCGAAGTCTTCCTCGTACTTCTGAACCAATCTTTGGGCGAGTTCAAGATCCTTCTCAATACGCTCGGGTGCTGAGAACAGATCCCAAAGTGCCTTCTTTCGTGGCATGCTGGGAGGGACATGAACACCAACATGGCAAGTAAAGTCACCTCGAACCTCATCCTTGACAGTCTTGCCATTGATAGCCTCGAGAGCCTTCTCAGCAGTCGATTGGGGAACAGCAGGAACCGAAATATCGCCATCTGCGTCTTCGTCCTTTAGATCAGGTCGATCAATGATCGGAGCAGTCTCAGGAGCTGGGTGAAGCATGACCCAACCAATGCGATGATAACGCTTGCTTGGGTTGGGATCGCTCAAACTCAACCACTTGAAGCCGCCCTCATCTTCTCCAAGATGCTCTTTACAGAAGTTCTCCAGATGCTGACGGCTGACGTTCGGAGCGAGTGTCTTGATCAGAAGAGTCGGTTGGAAAGCATTCTCGTCTCTGATATCACTTCCGCGAGATGGGACAAGATCACCGACACCAAGAACCTCATTGGCGGCTGTAGTCTCTCCTTCTTCCTTCTCGACTACTCCTCCGGCACCGTTGCTCTCACTCTTTGGAATTCCTTCTAGTGAGTACTCGTCAAAAGTGCCCGACTCGAGATCCTGCTCCCACTGGCTGTAGTTACCGCGTCGAAATTCATTGAGCTGTGTTCGCAGACCGTCCCGAACCTCAGGATAATATCGTTCTTGGAACCACTGCTCATTCTTGTGTTCTGAGACGAACTGTCTCGCCATCTTCGCCTGAAGCTCTTCCTTGTAGGCATCATATGCAACTTGGATTCGTGCTTTCTCCTTCTCACGGTCTTCCTGGCTATCGCGTGGTCGCAATGGATCCGCACGCTTGCCGGTTCTTGCACGTTCCTTCTCCTCTTTGATCTTCTCATTGGTGCGCCACCATTCTCCAAAATATGAAAAGCCAACTTGAAAGGCGAGTGACGCAGGATCAGCTAGTGGGTTGATGGTAATAGGCGGAGGACCAGAATCTTGACCAGGAATATAGCGGTCTATATTGATAGGAGCGGGCGAAACCCGGCGACCATCACGATCTCGGTCACGTCTGCCATAATCCTCCCGCCCTCTGTTCGAAGGTTCATATCGATCAACTGCGACGGGCGAGCGAGTTCGGTCTCGAGGGCGTCGGCTTCGATCAACACCTGAAAGACAAAGATTGTAAGTATATGCATCAATTGAGCGAAAATTGGCGGAAGTTTCAAATCAGCTGTAAAGAGCTTGAACAATGTTATGCAAGCTGCCGTTCCCAGCGCTACAGGCTGCATGTAACGAATCACAAAGGCCTTTGTATGACAAGAGTACAAGGTTCGAAAATTGACATACCAGGAGATCTGCCACGATAGAATGTATCCGTACGAGAGTTGTCCGCGCGGTCAGTCGCTCTGTAATTATCATCACGACCACCAGCCCAAGGCGTACGCTCCGTAGGAGATCGTGCCGATAGCGGCTCCCTGTAGCTCTGATATGAATCCATCTTCTCGTTTGTCCGATTTCGAGGTAGGAAGTTGGCTTGGTATCGAGTGGGTGGGACAGCAGGGGTTCTTCTAGGAGGCTCGTAGAGAGGTCGCGTTTGCTGATTGTCAAGTGACACCTGGAGTTTGTCGGGAAGAGGGAGCGACCACGAAGCTGAAGCTGCTGCTGCTGTTTGATGCCATGATTGCTGTCAGAGGAGTATTCAAAAATGTATAAGAGGTTTGGGGTGGGGGCGTGCGTGCTTGAGCTTCTGAGGGGGTATAAAGTAGAATAGAATGAAGTAGGACAACGGAGACAAGAATGAGGTAGAAAGAAGGGATTCGGCGCCTATTGATGGCGGACGGACGACGACACTGTCTGATCGAAACGAGCTGATCACTTGTAATTGTATAGTAGAAGAATTGAGTAGAAGTGTAGGGTGGGTAAATATGACGGGCAGTGCAGTTGAAGGGTACGAGAATGCGCAACGAGTAGGGTGTTTGTATTGTAAAAAGAAGGATGGACGAACAGGATTGAGTATGTGCTAGCTCCTGGTGAGAAGAGCGATCCGCACCCAAAGCAGAGTTGGAGTTGGGATTGGAGATATGTTGAAGGTGTAGAGGAGGAGGAGGAGGAGGAGGAGGAGGAGGAGGTGGAGGTCGGAACAGCTGAAGCCTTCCGCGACATCGAGTCCATGCTTTCGACTTGCTTGGGGGCTGGGGCGGGCAGGCACAACCGGGCGAAGCTTGACCCGGAAGGGGAAGGGGTGGTCAGGGAGATGTGGGGGCGAAAGGTGGTTTACAAGCTGGTCTGATTGGCTAGTCTGCTAGCACCTGAGATGCCGCCCGATTCATGTTAGATGCATCACGTGCAACTTGAGCTTTCGGCATCCAAGCGAGACTGCCAGTACAGTAGTGCTGAGGTGAGTGGCCAGACCAGCCCAGGCACGATTACGTTCTAGTGGAACATGAGAGGTTGATGGATGGCCTGATCCACCATAGCTTGCTCTTCCTTCTTGCCTTGATACCCTCTCTTTACTACAAGGCTTTTCAATAACGTCGATCCAAAATACCTTCAAATATACTCCCAGAGGTAAATACACCATACACCTAATTGTCTGTTCGTTATTTCCCTTTCTTGATCTTTTATGAGCTTCAAGAATGCAAAACGACGTCATCAGACGAGGAGGGGAAGCTCGCTATCAACATGCAACGCAAGCCGACCTTGGATCATGCTTAAAACAACCTCATACCTCAGCTCGCCTTCTCTTCCTTCCCTCTTCTTCAACTTCATATCAAATGCAACTTGAATTTCATTAACACAACACTACAACTATAGGATCGTAACAATGACGACCTTCATTCCATCCCTCACGCTGCCAGCAGCACTATTTGCCAACCCCGCTGCATCCATCCTCTTCCCAATCGCTTTGGGTACAGCTGTTGGATTCTCCGTTAGACGTAAGCTTGCTCTACCCGTCCCTTCCCATATGCAAGAAAACACTGACATCCAAATAGCAAAGGAAACACAAAAGACCTACATGGCTCTGAAGCAACCACCGTACCGCCCACCGCCATATGTTTTCGGTCCAGCATGGAGTTCGTTTCCCTCCCTCTAATCATATCCCAAACAGTGCCATGGAAAAGGATATCCACTGACGATGTCTTCCATCTAGCCGTCCTCTACGGCCTAATGGGCTACTCCGCCTACCGCGCCTACACCACCGGCATGCACCCCATGTCCTCCACGGCCTCCCACCTCCTCACCAAGCAAGGCGCCACCCTCTACACCATCCAACTGGGCCTCAATCTCGTCTGGATGCCCCTCTTCTTTGTCGCCAAGCGCCCCGTCGAAGCTCTCGTCGACATCGTCGCTCTCACAGGCACAGTTGGCTACCTGACATATGTATGGGGACAGGTTGATGCCGTTGCTGGGTGGGCTCTTGCTCCATACTTGGGATGGTTGGGATTCGCGACTTATTTGACTGCTGGAGTGGGACATTTGAACAACTGGAATTTGGCGGATAAGGAGGTTCCGGCTAGTCCTGAGGGAAAGGGAACGAAGTATGTGGATGAGAAGAAGTGAGTTGTTTTGGGGAGTTATTGCTTGAAGGAGCGTGCGTCTGAAACCAGGGCTTACGATAGCTAGGGAACTATAAGTTTGATGCTTCATGGCTTGGGAAGGAGAACACGGATGACAGATACTAGCTCTCTATTTCTAGGAGTTCGAAGTTATGCTGGGAAAGGGAGTGTTTGCTAATACCTTGTCAATACCTTATTCAGACTCAGTAAATGGCCATTCGCTGCATCGATGATTTACTTGGACTGCTTCATCATGAATTTTCACTGATCTCACGTTTTCTCTATTTCGTTTTTCCTGATAGATCATTGAAGTCCTTCTAATCTGAGTTATTTGCATATCAATACGTCTGCCACCAAACCATCCGACATCCACCGCGAAGCAGAACTTCCCTCTTCAGAACGAAGCCAAAAGAATTGAATGTCACATACATAGCGCCACAACACAATGGCAAGGAGAGGAAGTCAAAAGACAAAAAATCTCATCGTCACCTTCTCACAGAAACACCCATTTCATTTTTGTCTCTATATCCAGCATTTTGCTACAAGCAAAAGCCTGTTTAGCTTATCTATTGCACTAACGGTCACAAGGCTCAGGCTCAGGCATCTCGAGATAAGAGAAGCAAAAAATGGTCAAGTGCCAAGAACAATGTATTGTCCAATTGCTAGCAGAAGCAAAAACATTCATTCATTCATCGATCACCAAGTATTTCATCATTCATTTATCATTCATCCATCTTTCATCTCATCATAAGCTCTGACTAAGCAGACCAAGCATCTCTCGCAGATCAAACGCTCTCTCTCCAAAGCCACAAAAGTCCAACCACAAATCCACACAAAGCACTACCCAGCCAGCAATATCGCTTCTTCCCTCCTCACCCCCTCCAGCTATCTCTCTAATACTCTTCCTCCCCCTCCCCAGGCTCAAAGCTATCCGCAGCAACCTCCTCATAATCCTTCTCAAGCGCCGCAAGATCCTCCCTCGCCTCACTAAACTCTCCCTCCTCCATCCCCTCCCCAACATACCAGTGCACAAACGCCCTCTTACTATACATAAGATCAAACTTATGATCCAATCTACTCCACGCCTCCGCAATCGCCGTCGTATTACTCAACATACTAACACTGCGATCCACAGATGCGAGCGCGCCGTCATTGGGAGAGGTAGAGGGCACGGATACGGGCTTCTGGTAGTTGATGCCGAGCTTGAAACCGGTGGGACACCATTCTACTAGGTTGAATGAGTTTTTGGCTTTGAGGGAGGCGATGGCGGCTGTGCAGTCCCGGGGCACGACGTCGCCGCGGTAGAGGAGGGCGACGGCCATGTATTTTCCGTTGCGGGGGTCGCAGACTACCATTTGGTTGTTGGGTTCGAAACATCTGTGTACAAGAGTTAGCTTGAGATGTACGTTTCGCTTGACTTGACTGCTAGTGAGGTGACTGAAGAGGAGAAGATGCAAAGGGGATTTTGGATGTTGTGCTTGTGCTCGCTACTGTAAGCGAGGAGAGATAGGTAAGGTACATGAGCGAGCGAGATCATCGGGTTCGAATTACGTGATTCGAGGTAGGTCCGAGATCTGATGATGGGGACGGAGAAAAATTGAGTAGGGGAGAAGTTGGGAGAACATACTGCAGCGTCAACTCCTGCGTCTTGAAACTCTCATGACTACTCCTCTCGGCACTAATAACCGGCGCATAACTAATCAACGGATAATGAATCCTAGGATACGGCACCAGATTCGTCTGGAACTCATTCAAATCCACATTCAACGCACCATCAAACCTCAACGAGCTCGTAATGCTGCTCACAACCTGCGCGATCAGACGATTCAAATGCTCGAAAGAAGGACGCTCGATGTTGAGGTTGCGGCGGCAGATGTCGTAGACGGCTTCGTTGTCGACGAGGAAGGTGCAGTCGGAGTTCTCGATTGTGGAATGCGTGGAGAGTACGGCGTTGTAGGGCTCTACGACGGCGGTGGACACGCGGGGAGCGGGGTAGACGGCGAATTCGAGTTTGCATTTTTTGCCGTAGTCGGTGGAGAGGCGTTCGAGGAGGAGAGAGCCGAAGCCTGAGCCGGTTCCTCCACCGAAGGAGTGGAAGATTAGGAAGCCTTGAAGAGAGGAGCAGTTGTCCTGGAGTAGAAGTTAGCTGGGGTCGGTTCTGGCCTCGGTTGCTTCGACGTAAACACTTCTCCCCATCTCCAACCTGAATTGGATGCTGAAGACGACCAATCTTTCGACGCTTTTTGGGCCCAGAATAAACACCACAAGTAGAAGATCAACCCACCAAAACCCTCCGAATCTTATCCAATGTTCCCTCAAGCAATTCCTTGCCAATCGTATAATGACCTCTAGCATAGTTATTCGCGGCGTCCTCCTTCCCACTAATCAACAGCTCAGGGTGAAACAGCTGTCTGTAATCGCCAGTGCGGATCTCGTCGATAGGGCTGGGATCTAAGTCGACAAAGATGGAGCGGGGGACGTATTTGCCATTGCCTGTTTCTGTGAAGACCGTGTCAAGTTCGCCGGAGTCGTGGAGGGCTTTGGCGGCGGGGTCGGGGCGGCCATCTTTGCTGAGGCCGTGCTCGAGGAGGTAGCTGGTGAGGTGGTGTTAGTTTGGAGTTCAATTGAATGCAATAAATCCCTCTGTTTGGTTGTATCTCATTTCTTTTGCAAGCGTTTTTGTTTCGGGAAATTGAAGTGTTGCTGGGAGGGAGGACGTACAGTTCCCAAGCGCTGTTTCCCAGCTGTGTACCAGCTTGCCCAATATGCAAGTGTAGAATCTGTAGCGGAATGATCAGCCGCGATTCATTTTAAAGAAGATATGACTGCTCGTCCAACATTGCACTGCTTCCGCAGTATTGTGCTCCCTTCTATACTATCATCCAATCTCACTAGCTAGGCGCGCGACCGCCTTTCCACGCAGCACAACACAACACACGAACACAAAATACCCCGCTACCCACTCAATCGTGCCAGCAAGAAAGTAAATAAATCGCACATACCTCGCCTCTCGTCATCTTGGCTTCTTTTAACTTTCTCTTCTCTTGCAGTGCTCTTCTGTATATCAGCTCTGCTGTACGATATGTATGTCAACAGGCAGACAGCTCGCAATTCAGATGAAAGGAGGAGAGTGGTTTTGAAAGGTGCTTCAGATGCAGGTGGATGTTGGGTTCAGGTTCTGAGCTGGTTGGTTGGGGAGATTCACGGTTAATGCAGGTTGGAGGGGCGGAGGGGGACAGCGGGAGTAGTTGATTCGTGGGGAGAAGGCGGTGTGCGGTGCTGTGCATGAATGGGCTGGTTGACCCCTGACAGGAGATGTGCAGTAGGTGTTTGAGACATTTGCTGATATCACGTGGAGATGGCGAGCCATTGGAGAGTGTACCTGGCTGGCTGTATTGATGATATTTGTGTTGTTGTTGTTGTTGTCGCTTCGGGTATTTTTTGTAGTGAATGGAAGTGGCTGGTTGCTGCGAAATAGGTGGACAGGTGCGTATTTGCCGACAAACAATGCTACCATGGCTTCAACCGTCAGTTCATTATCGATGATGACAGATACTTTCAGCTGCATCAGACTTTGATGACCCTCTTATATTGCTACATTAAGTATTCTACAATCATCATGAGCCATTCACATCCATCCGCTTTACCTTGACAAGGCAATATCATCAATTCTTTTGATTTCGTTAGCCACTTGTCGGAAGGGGACATCGGAAGGAGAGCATACCTTAGGATCATCTTCACTGTCTCCGCAGCTAATTCTACTGCACTGGTGCTCACCAAGAGCGGCTGCAGAACATTCTCATCCGCGATGTCAATTTTGACACCTCCACTCTTGATACTGACACCAGCATTCTTCTCTCCATTCTCATGCTTGTATCTCAGCTCCGTGACGACCTTGATACTATTCAAACCAGCATTCTCAGCAAGGGTTGTCGGGATAACCTCCATAGCATCAGCGAATGCCTTCCAGCAAATAGCCTCGGTTCCCTTAAGGGCACGGGATTGCTTGGCGAGTTGTGAAGCGATTTCAATTTCAGGAGCTCCACCACCAGCAATCAAGGCCTTCTTCTTGACTAAGCATCGGATAACGCAAAGAGCATCGTGTAAACTGCGCTCTGCCTCATCCAGAATCAAGGAGTTGGCACCTCTGCATACGATGCTGACGGTCTTCCCTGCACTCTTGGTTCCTGTAACCTTGACGATTCTGGATCCGCTGCTCTGGACTTCCTCGATGAGATCGGCGCTGCCGAGCTTATCCTCTGTGAACGAATCGATATCGGCTATCGGCTTGCAGCCGGTGGATTTGCAGATGAATTCGACTTCGTCACGCTCGATATCCTTGATGCAGAGAATGTTGAGCTTGGCGAGGAAATGGAGAGAGAGGTCGTTGACGGCGTCGCGGAGAATGGATTTTTGAATGAACAGAACGTTACACTTTGCCTTTTTGATCTTCTTGACCATGTTCAGCAGGTAGGTACGCTCTTCTTTCAGGATCTTGTCCATCTGTCGGTAGTCGTTTACGACAATTTGGTTTTCCATCTACGCAAGTTAGTATTATTTCAGAGAATGCCTGCTCTGAATCTTACATCTGGCTTGGGAGGCGAAAGTTGGAACTGGATCAGTCCGATTCTGGCCTTCTCCATTCTGACTGGTCCACCACCGCTCTTGAGAACTGGCTGATCCAGTACTAATCCTTCTACCATCTCGGTATCTTCAATTGTGCCTCCAACCTTCTTCAATATCCGAATGTTTCTCAAATCCACGTTGTCGGCAGTCTTGATGTCGATAGTTTTGGTGACGGCGTTGACAGCCATAGGAGCGAGGATATTTGAGTGTTGTGAGACAATCTTGGAGGAGAGAGAGGTGGTAGCGGCTTGTAGTAGAGTCGTGGTATCTGTGAGTGCGACTGGATGTGACATATCGTGAAGGACCTGGACTGCCGCCGCTGCTGCTCTCTGGAAAGACTCCGCAATGACTGATGGATGTATGCCCTTCCCAAGTAATCTGTCTGCAGCTCCTAATAAACTTCCACAAATGACTACGACTGAGGTGGTTCCGTCTCCAGCTTCGACGTCCTGTGCTGCCGAAAGGTCGACCAACATCTTCGCAGAAGGGTGCATAACCGCCATACTCTTTAACATCGTATTTCCGTCGTTTGTGATTATTGTCTGCCCGCGCCCGTCTTGAATCATTTTGTCCAATTTTTGGCTGTCAGTACGTAGATTCGAAGCTGATAGCTGTTGACTTACTTCCTCGAGGACCCAGGGACGTCCGTACGGCATCGCTCAAAGCTATGTACCCGATTAGCTACAGAATTTTCAAGCTCGAAACAGCAGCTCCAAAGCTCATGACGGGATCAACATACCTCTAGCAGCTAGAATATTTGCTGCTCGAACAGCCATAGGCTTCTCCTTGTCCTGGGCTGACATTAGCTATGCCCAAAATTTCTTTTGGAGCTCCAAACAGCCGTACCTTGAAGGACGCATTTGTGGAATTTCCTGCGGCTTGTGAAAGCGCCATCTTGTGATTGTCTGAAAGATTTTGAGGAAATAGAAAGGCGTTCCTGCGATGGATATATGAACTCGAGCTATTCGTCGCGCTCCAACGCGTTGTTCAGCAAAACTCAAGGCGACTTCTTTTTGGTATACGCTAGGCTTAAATAGGCTAGCCGTTAGGCCCGGGGTCTTCGTAACCAGAGCTTCCGCCTTGTCGTTCTTTGGAACATCAACAAGTGAACCTCCATATCGCATCCCCCATCTCACATTTCCTGAACCCTTTTCAAGACATAGAAAATGCCTTCGTGAGTAGCTCTTGCCCACCAAAGGATATGCGACTATTTTCCTCCTCCGAATCGCGGTTGCGCGTGGTTGGATGTGGCCAATATTCCATACCATTCTTACACTTTGTCAACTCCAGGCAAGGCTATTTACTGACTTTTGTGGTATCGCAGAGCGACAGGATCACAGTGGGAGAAATATACCAAGAAGGTGAGCTATACGGAAGGTTGAGAACCCTCGATCAATTGCTGACTGATGTAGTTCGCCGACGATGAGATAGAAGAGAAGAAGATCACACCTCTCACCGACGAGTAGGGCGCCTTCCATCCATACCGATGGCGATGTTCTGACACTTATTAGGGACATTCAAGTACTGAAGACCTATGGCGCGGCACCATACGGAGCAGCTCTCAAGAAACTCGAACAGCAGATCAAGGAGCGCCAAACCAGCGTAAACGAGAAGATCGGAGTGAAGGTAGGACTGGCAGGCCATACAGCAGACAACTGCTAACAGGGCGTAGGAATCTGATACCGGACTGGCGCCGCCTCATCTCTGGGATGTGGCCGCAGACAGGCAACGAATGTCCGAGGAGCAGCCTTTACAAGTCGCAAGATGTACGAAGATCATTCAGGACGATAAGGACGCTGAGAAGAGCAAATATGTCATCAACGTCAAGCAAATAGCCAAGTTCGTGGTCAATCTCGGAGACCGGGTCAGTCCTACGGATATCGAAGAGGGCATGAGAGTTGGGTAAGCAGTGCAGTTGGTTGAGGGAGTCAAAAGCTTATGCATCACAGTGTCGACCGAAACAAGTACCAGATCCTGTTACCTCTTCCCCCAAAGATCGATGCCAGTGTTACAATGATGACGGTCGAGGATAAGCCCGATGTTACATATGGTGATGTTGGAGGTTGCAAGGAACAAGTTGAAAAGCTTCGGGAAGTCGTCGAAATGCCTCTGCTTTCCCCAGAACGATTCGTCAACCTCGGTATCGACCCACCGAAGGGAGCTCTGCTTTACGGACCTCCAGGAACCGGAAAGACCCTTTGTGCCAGAGCCGTTGCCAACAGAACCGATGCTACATTTATCAGAGTCATTGGAAGTGAGTTGGTCCAGAAGTATGTTGGAGAGGGTGCCAGAATGGTCAGAGAACTTTTCGAGATGGCGCGGACGAAGAAGGCATGCATCATCTTCTTCGATGAAATTGATGCTATTGGAGGTGCTCGTGTGGACGATGGTGCTGGAGGTGATAACGAGGTCCAGAGAACTATGTTGGAGCTCATTACTCAGCTGGACGGTTTCGATGCCCGAGGAAATATCAAGGTCATGTTCGCCACCAACAGGCCTTCGACTCTGGATCCTGCTCTTATGAGACCTGGACGTATCGACCGAAAGATCGAATTCTCCCTCCCAGATCTTGACGGCCGTGCAAACATTCTTCGAATCCACGCCAAGAGTATGTCCGTCGAGCGTGATATCAGATGGGAGCTGATTTCACGCCTTTGCCCCAACTCAACTGGTGCTGAGCTCAGGAGTGTGTGTACAGAGGCAGGAATGTTCGCTATCCGTGCCCGACGCAAGGTCGCCACAGAGAAGGATTTCCTGAGTGCAGTGGACAAGGTTATCAAGGGCAACCTGAAGTTCAACTCTACTGCTACTTATATGCAATACAACTAGACGGTTGGGAAGGGTTGGGAGGATGTATACTAGCTGGCGTAGGTGTTTCGGATAGCATTCGGATCGGGCAAATGATTTCGCCTGGACCTTGGCTAGGTTCATTCATACAAGATCTCATTGAGTGCCTGTGCCTCGGTGGTCTATTTTACAGTTAGCAGGCATGTATCAAGACCTCGTGTAACAAGACCTGGACTTCAAGAAGACCCTCCAGCGTGATACAGTTCCATGCTTTCGGTCGACTTCGGTACTTCACGGGCACGGAGATCTGATCTGGTTCATTAGATTGCCTCGAGAGATTCGACGCGCGGAATGAGATGCAAGACCTACGCCCAAAGTCCTCGATCCGGAACCACTTCTTCACTTCCGTTCAATCATCCCATATCTTTCCTACTCCGTCCACATGGTCAACCATTCTTGCCATCGTCTAATTGTCTGATGCCAACATATCATCCTCCCCGCTGCCATAGTACTTTAAGCTTAATGAAAACCCCCCGCAAGTCTGCCCACTACCCCAGATTCTGCCACATATGGCTATATTTCCCGGGGACCTCTCCTTGGCTACATCCCATGTGTATAATATACGATGCAATTTGTTTTCTCGCGAATGCATTTTCTAGCTCAAATTTGTAGAGCTATACGTGTTTGTGCAATATGGATGAATTGCCTTTTCTTCCCTTGGCGATTAGCCTGTAGATTCCCCATCGCGATCTCTCTTAGCAAATTTGTTTATCGAGAGGAACGTGAATCTAGGCTTGCCAGGTATGAAAATAGAAGTCAAAGTTGGCTCGCGGCAGCAGTATCGTGGAAATGCCTGCTCGGATGGCACTTGATTCTTCCATAGTACCAATCGTCACCTGCTAGATATGTATATCAGACTCCCTCATTGCTTGCGGTTCGTTCTGTGTTCCGTTTTCTTCGCTTTTGTTTTACTTGAAGCTTGAGTCGTATTGCTTTTAATTTCCTCGGTCACCATGAGGTCTCATATTCCAGTTGCTGGTGTGCTGCTTCAAGCCGGGCTGTCACTCGCTAAGCCGTACCTTTATGCGAAAGATGGTATGGTCTACAATGTCCTGCCTAGGGAAGGCGCATTTGGGGAGAATGAAGCTGCTATTGAAGCCCGAGGGATGAGCCTGGAGCAAGCCAATGTAGCCGACAGTGCGTGAATCCCTCAATACATCCCATGCTATACTGACTGAAGATCAAGGTTGCATGGGCTCCTACAATTTGATCGCAACGGGAACAGGCCCTCAGCCGACGGGCAGGCCGTAAGGAAAGATCTAGGCGGTATCAAGCACATTGGACTGATAGTTAACCAGCCGATACAGGGATCCCGATTTCGACTTTTTCGATTTCTGTTCTTCATTCATTCGCCCAACGAAGACTTATACTGTGACAACAAGAACCAGCACTCCAACCCCGCCAGTCGTAACAATCACTGTGACTGCTACGAGGTCCTCAACTTCGACGAGGTCGACTACGAATAGTTCGCCGCCTCCACCTCCGACGACGAAAAGCACGTCTACGCCAGATGTAGTGACGGTTACTGTGACTGCGACTCGGACAAGTACGAGCACGAAACCAACTACTACTCTTCTGCCGCCAACAACAAGCACTACGAGCAAATTCTCAACACCAACAACGACTTCTACAACCAGCTCTTCATCACCGGCTCCATTACCACCCTCAACAACAACTACCTCAACGTAAGCTTCCCAATACAACGTCCCTCCTCTCCCTCATCACAACTAACACCCCTCAGACCCCCATCAGCAACCGGCTCCCTCTGCCCCAGCGCGGTCGCCGGTCAAATCTGCGGCGTCCCCGGGTGGGGCTACGCCGAAAACAATCTCTACAGCGGCTCCCCCATCGACGCAGCCACCTGCCACCAACTCTGCCTCGCCAACCCCGACTGCAAGAGCTTCCAAACACAGGATAGCAGCTACGAGGCACCGCAGTGTAATCTGTACAAGGTAGATGCGTCGGGCAATAATACGATTCCAGGGGCGGCGCCGTATTTGTTTTATGACAGAGGATGTCCGGATTATGCGCCTGTAGGTCTTGTTTCTCTCCTATATTCCGCGTGACTTCAGGATTCTTGCTTGAAGATATCTCTCTCTTTTGTGTTTTCAAGTGCCAATTGGCTATGGTTTGAGATTATGCTAACGTGGTTTACCTCTCTAGGCTGCATGCACGAAAGTCGCATCGCCAGCCACGACCGTGAAACCTACCCTGACCGTCGGTTTTGGCCTCGCTGAGCGTCAATGGGGTGGTGGAAAACCTCAGTCTGTTACTCTGCCTTGGTTTTTAGATCCATTTGGACCGGAGACTATCAGTGAGGTGTGTAGTTGTATCATCACCTTGGCACCCCCTGCGATTGGGTATACGACCACGGTTAGGTGGTAGATGGGAAGTTAGTGTGATCCATGGAAGTGAAGGTAATGATCAGTACCCAGGGAGCATTGTAAACATTCTTAATTCAAAACCTTTTGTGCCCAAGCATTTTAATTTAATGTTTACGTTGACGCGTTTGGATGTCTCAATTGAACGTCTACTCTAGGGAGGTGTCGCTAGTGACTAGGCGTAAACGCATCGCTGGCGCTCCTCTAGCGAATCCGATTTTTTATAGGAAAATTGGTATATTTCTTATCTAGGTTTAAGAGCTGACAGCCGAACCCATTTCACCATCTTGAAGGGTTCCAACACGTTGGCGGCGCAGACAAGGCAGCGTCTCTCACAGCAACCCGGCCTAGCGTAAACAACAACATCGCTAGCTCCTACAAGTAATCAGATGAGCAAATCTCAACAACGACCGAGACAGCAGATCCGTAGTAGGCCCTGTCTCGGTTGTCCCAGTCGCCAAATCGATCGCATACGAATCGGAAAACGTATTAAATTACGTTTAGTAGACGGAACCTCACACGCATCCGAGTGTTGAGCTTCCGATCGAGTTTTGCTAATTTTAATCTTATAATTCATTTTTACGCGGAATAATCTCACTTTTAGCGATAGGTTGAGCGATCGCGTGTTGGGAAATGGTGGCCATATCTTTTTGAGGTTTTTGTTGTTGTCGATGTTGATTTTGAGTGGGGCGATTAAGCGAAACGTTGCTGTCTCTCGCCAAGCAGGAAACTTCTCACGCATCAACGGAAGTCGGCTCTAGCGTTATAAATATAATGATCTAGTGTAGGCGTCCTGTGGGATATTTAAAGACTCAGAATAAGGATGCGAAAGCACACATTACACGCTGCTGACTTTTCATCGACAAAAGCCCTCGGCTCCGTCAAGATGGAAAAGCAGTTCGGTAGCACGAAAAAGCCAGCCACATCACCCGCAGTGGAGGGTGTACACAAGAGGAAGGAAGAAGATACAATCGAATATATATATCAGCTATGATTATGCGTAGAGGGATCAGGAACAATTATCAAGTGGTGTTGCGCGTAGCGGAAATCTTATCAGCTAAGAGTTGTAAAACTCTCTTGCAGAGGTGGTACTGGCGAAAATTGAAGCCGGAGCTGTACAAAGTGCTCTACGCTGAGACGGACGATCAGTTAGAGGCGGAGCCGAGCCACTCGAATTATGAGGAGGAATGCAAATAGTAGTCTATGAATCTTGGTTAGTGTCTGGATCTATTATTCACAATTTGGCATAATCGATAAGGTTTAAAATTACGTGCACTAGTTGAACACAATCTATTCCTTCTGGAAAGTATGTTTGGTGGTAGCTGAATGCTGCAGAAAAAACGCCCTGTACAACGCCCAGTATCCATGCATCAAACTTCTTCCATATACTCAATTTGGTATCTCAGCCCTGAACTCCAGCAGTAGCCCGAAACGGGAAAACAATGCAATCTAGCCCTGCCACTTGAAGCGGCTCTCGCGGAACATGCTGACCATCCCAGTAGGCAGCAAGCCCTTGTCAACAACGTTCAAGCCTCCGAATCTAGCGATCATATTCGAAGCGTATAGCTGAATGACCCACTGTTGGTACGGGCCCATGGAGCGCCACTTCGGACCAATGACAGTAGTAACCTCAGCAGTAACCTTGACCTTCTCCACATCAGGCTCCTTGGTCAACAGATCGTAAGCTCTAACCAGGTTCTTGGAAGTAAGCTCCTGGTAGCGAGTGAACTCCTCCATGCTCATGAAGTCCTGGTCTCCGTACTTCTTCTTGAGGGAGTAGTCGACGTTGAAGCCGCTACGGCCGGTCCCATGCTCGAAGTCCTTCTTTGCGGCGCGGTAGTCGGCGTCTTCGCGGGTGAAGAAATTGTCCATGTAGACGTCTGGTCGGGAGCAGATAGAGCCGCGGATGAGGTAGAGATCGATGAAGGGAGACTTGAGGTCGAGACCGCCCATCGACATAGGGAAGTACAAGTAGCCTTCTGGGATATCGGTCACGCCAAAGCGATCGGTGAGCATCTGCTTCAAGGTAGAAGTCACGCTGCCACCAGTACCAGCGAACAATTTGGCCTGGATCCGAGCGAAAGTCTGGAGCAGCATGTCGACGTGAGCGAGGCCGAAGGAATTGGCCGGCTTGCCGAAGTTGTTGCTAAAGAAGCGGGCACCGTAGATGTTCCAGACGTGAATCCAGTCAAAGATCGACTTGCAAGCATCCAGTTGGAGGCGCAACTCTTCGATGTGGCGATCGACCGACTTCTGATCAATGAGCAAACGGCCAGATTGAGAGTCGAGCTTCAAGAAACCCCAGCGAACATCACCCTTGGGAAGCGAAGGGTGAACTGTGGCTCGAGTACTCGAGCTGTTTCGGGGACGCACGATGCGAACACTTCCAGTTTTCTCCTCGTTGAAATCGAGGCCGGCGAGGTTGGCAAACTTATTCATGATCTCCCAGCCTTTGACACATTGTTCATCGGATCCCCAAAACCAGATGTCATCATGTAGGCGATACAAGCGGAGGCCTTTACTCTCTTGATTAAAAGCGAAGTCCAGACAGAACAAGACAGTCTCGGCCAAGAAATCACTGAGGGGCCCGCTGATGGGAGTTCCTCGCTTTCGAATTTGAACGGGTGCATCGGGACCATCCTGAACAAACTTCATCGGTGCCTCAAGTGACCGGCGAAAAAAATCAATCCAGCGCTCGGAAACCTTGAAGAACTTGAGTACGGCGAACATGGTCGAGTGAGGCAACGAGGGCCCAAACCAAGCGAAATCGGTACGGACCACCGTCATGTCCTGGCCTAGGCGAGTCTTCAAGATGATCTCGGCTGCAAGAGTATGCAATAGAGTTTGAGTAATTTGCTGTCCAGACTTTCGGGTGTCTAGCTCATCCTCGCTATCATCACCGTAAGCCCCTCGTTGCTCCTCGATTTCTCCTTGGAGCTGCTCCAGGAAGATTTCGTTCTCGAAGTGACTCGAGCGATGAGCCTCCACACCAACATCAGCAGCACGACCCGGGCCGATGAAGAATTCGCGACGTTCGCGGTCAGTCAAAGTCATCCGTGCAAGTGATGACTTCCATACAGATTCTGCTTGCTGGAACTTCTCGAACGCATTTTTGAAGAAGACCGACCACTTGACACCGATGTAGCGCAGGAGGATGGTTTGAAGAAGCTCCTCGTCGTGGTAAAAGCGGTAACGTCCATTCAGTTGGCGTCTCTGTTCGACCGGGGTTCCGGCAGGATCCCACTTCCACTTGTCCAAAGCTGACATGCGCATGTTGAGGACATCGGCGATCTCATCAAGCACTACCTTGTTGTTCAGAAAGTCCTTGAGAACCTTACGCTTCTCATCCGTAACGAGGTCGCTTCGAAGAAGTCCCTTGATAACCCATGTCAAGGAGGCCTGACTGAAATGCACGTCTGCAGCCATCTGCTTTTCGAAGTCTTCGGTTTCCCTGCGGAGGATGTAGTAAGCGGACTTGATATCCTTCGTGGAGGTAAAAAGCTTCGTGAGGTAAACATCGATGGCAGCAGTGTCAGTTTCTCGGGCCGTGAACACCATGTCCTCCCATTTCTGACGCTGCTCATGCATCTCCTTCCGTCCAACGCTCTCAAAGGCGCTGCCCATGTCGACGTCCGAGTCAGCCTTATCGACATTTGCAGAAAGCCATTCGTTGACTAGCTTGCCGTAAAGCGCAGCATACTCGTATTTCAGGGAGTGAATATCGAGTTGCTTCTCCAGCTTTGCTTGCCATTCTTGCTGAATCGTAGTGGAGACCGAGGGATCGAATTTGGCTTGCTCCAAGAATCTGGTGATATTGTCGAAATCGGTGGATGTATTGGCATCAATTGGGCCTAGACCTGGCAGGGTTCCATCATTGATCTTGAGCAGGGCTTTGACCTTGTCGGCCTGATCTGTATTGTTTCGAGCAGTATCGAGGAGCTCGACCTTGGCACTCTCGAAGCTACTTCGTTGATACGAGATCTCATCCAGTTTGATGGTGGTAATGGAACTGAGAGTCTGGGAGAGAATATCGGCGGAAGCCATGTTGGCAGAGATCGATGGTATGGGTATGTGTGAGAGATTCGGTGATTTTGCAAAGAAATTGCAGAGTGTCGAATGACCGTGTATTTGCGATGTGTTGCGTTTGACGAGGCGAAGTCCAGTGCAAGTCGAAATTGGAAGATGCAGTTTGTGAAGTCAAAATTAGGTGGGAGGATCTCATGCTCTTATAGAAGTATCCAGCTTTCTACCGGAGGTATTGTTCTGCTTTATTTCAGGCATGAATGGAATGTGAAGCTCAGTACCTGAGCCTTTCAGGCCACAAACCAGTAGAGTCACGTGGTGAGTCACCGGCGATCAAAGAGGCCCCCAAGCGGCAGTGCAGATACGGCTCGCCGAACAAGGGGCCTCACTAGGCATCCACAAGAACAACTGCAAATGAGATAAACAGTGCGTATAAAGGGTACTGTAACGAAGAGTTTCTTTCTACTTTTTGGCTTCAGATTATTAAAAAGGTGCAAAGAATCAGGAAAGACTAAGGGACCAGAATGAATTCTCAGACAGTAAAGACCATTCATTGTTCGACTGAAGACCAAACCCGTGGCCCAGAACAGTGTGACATACGTTGAACTGTAGAGCAGGACATGGTGTCCACTCTGCGTTGTCTAGCTCTCAAAGACGCAATTAAGCAAGAACAGATACCGACATAAAGCGGACATCAGCATAGTGATAGGGATGGCAACAAAAGAGGTCAAGAGAGCTCAAACGCCCATAAGCAGGGACAGCAGTGAGGAAGTCATCTTGGCTGGACGCATAAAGAAGTTGGTGATTCGGAATTGTACTACTGGACAAGGCAGAACAGCAAACAACTACTGCACAGGAGGACGGTTTTCTCAGGACTATCTGGCAAGGAAAGCAACGTAATGCGGGAAGCAGGGGTAGGAGAAAGGCAAAGTCCCCCTTGACCCTTTTGGGCTGCATCCTCCTGGAACAAATGGGCCACTTGCCTGCCAATGGATGCACGCAGGCATGACTGACATATGGCTTGGGTTGATCAAACTTTAGCAACATAGGCAAAGCCCGAAGCTGAAGCAGGGAAATGTACTGGCATTACCAGCTATCCTCGCCGATTATCTTTATTCTGGCATCCTTCTTATCTGAGCTTTAAGAAGCGTCAGATCGTAGAGCCTTTGGTGTATCATAGCACCGGAATGGAAAACTCCTTGCTGGGGCAGCTTCAAGTCTGGACCCAATATGCTCTTCGGGTATTCCAAAGACTTTGCGATCCAAGCTAACTAGCTCCCATGCATACTTCTGATATTATGCAACGTCCTGAGGCTTTACGCGCTCTCCACCGTACTGCTCGCGCTCGAATAGTGGTTCGAGGAGGAAATAACGCGACTTTCCAGCAGCGCGTGTAAGGGATAAATGCAACGAAGAACAGGCCATGATATTATCCTGATAGACTTAAATGGTTAGCAGATTTGGAGATCGAGCAGTGTAGAGTATACTAGAAAGTGGGGAGTTCCATTGAGGTTGTGGTGTGCGTGGTCTTTCATGCCGAAGGAGCAAGCAGCTCGAGGTGATCGAGTCTCGAGTCGTGAGATGATTAGTCATCCATTGGTCTTCTCTCACAAGCAGGTCTCTTTTTTTGAGTGGCATGAACCAGAACGAGCATCCGCTTACAATGTCGTTGGTATAATTGTTTGTACAACAGCTCAACCAGAAATTTAAAATGCCTACTGAGAGGTACTAGGTTCTTGTCTATCCTTGTTTCTTGGGCTCAGGGCACATTTACGAGCAGATTCGAATCTGGCCCCCCCCCCTTTCGGACCACAACTCATGCTCCGAAGCTTTTCTAGAATCAGGCGTCCCAATGCCTCAATCCTGATCTCGTCACATCACAGCTAATCCTCGGTCTTTTCGGCTTCACATTCTCACGAACTGCTTAGTCAAGGATCCTCGATCATCTCTGTGGGGTCCCCCAGTTGACCCCGCCCCTTCGGAAGACCACTCCAAGATTTACTTGATCCAAAAGCTCTAAAGGCCCGTCATCATAGGCGGAATATTTCCAGCAAATTTAGCCTGTTTGTTTTATCCAGGAATATGCAGGTCAAATATGCAGGTACCAACGCGGAAGGGGAGTACCTTTCTCCATCAATTGTCAAGTTCTTTTGCTACCCCTCGCGTCTGAGCCGCAAGCTTACAGCTTCTCAAAGCGATCTTCAACGTCAAGGTCCTGCAAAAGTGAGCAGAGTGGCTATGATAGACCACTAAATGCATCTTGTCCGATGTTCTCCCGCCACTCTTGAAGTCAAGTTTGAGGAAACACGGCGCGAGAGCCGAAGACTTCTATGAGCTGCAAAGTCGTCATACCCCGAAATTGATTGACGTTATTGGGACTATATGAAAGCTATAGAACTTGTCCCAAATTTTGAATTCTTTGGTAAGGCGATCGTCGAAGTGATCAATCACAATGGTTTCTTTCCGTTTACTTGCATTCGCCATTGCGGTCTTAAATTTCGCCTATGGCATCAATGGCGCCCCATCAGAATCTTCTGGAGGAGCAGGAACCAAAAGCTTTCAGTACAAGTACAATGCGGTAGCAATCACAGGAGGAGGCTTCATCACCGGCATCATCGCCCATCCCAAGGAGAAAGACTTGCTCTACACCCGTACAGATATTGGCAGTTCTTACAGATGGGATGCTCCAAACGATCGATGGCTCCCCTTGACCGACTTCATCAGCGAAGCCGATGTTAACTATCTCGGCACGGAGATTTTTGCATTGGATCCCACGGATCCAGATCGTATCTACCTTGCTCAAGGACAGTATATCACACAGAATAATTCCGCATTCTTTGCATCGAACGACCGAGGAGCAACATGGAAGATCTATCCAGCCCCGTTTCCCATGGGATCCAATGATCTCGGTCGAAACAATGGCGAGAGACTTGCTGTCAATCCATTCAAGCCCAATGAGCTGTATATGGGGACTCGAACCCAAGGATTGTGGAAATCGACAGATCGAGCGAAGACCTGGACCAATATCACCAATTACCCTGACGCGTCAGCGAACGGCATCGGTATCGTCTTTGTAATATTTGACCCCAAGAATGAAGGCACGATCTATGTTGGAGCAAATGTACCAAATGGCCTTTACTCTACCACGAACGGCGGCAAGACATGGAAACAGCTCCCAGGCCAACCCAAGGACTGGAGCGCTGTCACAACTGACCTGGAGCACCCTCCGCAAAGCACTGGACCGCAACCCATGAAAGCGGCTCTGGCTTCCAACGGGGTCCTGTATGTAACATACGCAGACTTCCCCGGTCCATACGCTGTTCAATACGGAGCTGTGTACAGTTTCAACACCAAGACATCGGAATGGATAGATATCACACCAGGAGCAAGCAATTCCTACCCCAAGCCATTCACACCACAATCATTCCCACCTGGAGGCTACTGTGGATTAAGCGTTGATGCAAAAGATCCGAACACTTTAGTCGTGGTCTCGCTGGACCGTGATCCTGGACCAGCACTTGACAGCATGTATCTCTCCCATGATGGCGGCAAGTCATGGAAAGACGTCACGCAGCTATCAGCACCGTCAGGCACTGAAGGCTACTGGGGACATCCCATCGAACAAGCTGCCTTGAAAGATGGCACTCCTGTTCCTTGGCTCAGCTTCAACTGGAACGCTCAGTGGGGAGGATATGGAGCACCTTCACCTATCCTGGGCGTCGCCAAATTCGGATGGTGGATGGCAGCTGTACTGATCGATCCTTTCAACAGCGATCACGTTATGTACGGCACAGGAGCTACGATTTGGTCGACTGACAACCTCAGCAGGGTTGAGTCGAACTGGTCGCCAAACTGGTACATTCAAGCGCAGGGTATTGAGGAGAATGCTGTCTTGTCCATGATCAGTCCAACAGAGGGTGCAAATCTGTACAGTGGACTTGGAGACATTAATGGCATGCGACATGACGACCTCACCGTTCCACAACCTATGTTCGGTACCCCTGGTTTCTCCAACCTCGATGGACTTGACTGGGCCGGCCAAGCTCCAAATGTGATTACACGCTCGGGAGGCAGTGGCACAGTGTATGCCGATGGTTGTGGCAACGGGGCTTACTCCACAGATGGTGGGTATGGATGGATCAAGTTTCTCACTTGTGCACCGGGTGTCAGCAATACTACCTGGGTCAACGGTTTCATTGCAGTCGACGCCTCAGCAAAGTCTTTTGTCTGGGCCTCTCACTCATCTGTCGCGCCAGCAAACACCAGCGGGCCTTACGCTACCCAAGATTTTGGAAAGACCTGGACCTCACCACGCGGACTGTCCGTTCAGACGGGTAACTTCAGCGCCGATAAAGTCCAAACAAAGACCTTCTACGCATTCGACACCGGCGTATGGCATATCAGTACCGACGGCGGAGTATCCTACACCTCGAAAACATCAAAACAGACCGGTTTGCCCGCCGGCGCCGGTGCCGCGCCTGTAGTCAACTTCCTCAAGGCAGGCGAGATCTGGCTTCCTCTCGGAACAGCTGGCTTATGGCACAGTACCAACTTCGGCGGCAGCTGGAGTAAGATCGGGGGCTCCAGTATCGTAGCCTCTCAATTCTCTGTGGGAGCTCCGGCTCCTGGCCGCAAGAACCCTGCGCTCTATATGTGGGGCAAAGTGAGTAAGAATGGGGCGCAGGGTGTGTATCGCTCTGATGACGCTGGAGACAGCTGGGTCAGGATCAATGATGAGGCGCATCAGTATGGAGGGCCGAAGTTAATTGTGGCTGATACGAGGGTTTACGGACGGGTGTATCTGGGTACCTTTGGAAGAGGTATTGTGTATGCGGATATTGCTGGGGAGGGAAGTGGTGTTTTGCCTGGTACCTTCGGCATTTAGATATAATGGAAAAGTGTGATTCAGATAGAAAATCACATTTCATGAGACTTTAGAGAATATATCATGGCTTGGCAAGCCCCTCGCTTAGCGTGAAGAGCCCAAAACAATCACGGTCCATGGTGTGGCAAAGGGCCACCTCAAACCATTAAAGTTTTCAAGGAAACACAAATATCCACAAAAGGAAATCTACACAGCGACATCCGGCCTTGATCCTGCAAAAGGAGCCGCGAAACCATACCTCTCCCAATCCATAACCATACCTGGCTCCCTTTCTGCTCATCGTTAGCACCGAAACATCCACTGAAATCAAAAGATCAACAAGTTAGCCAACGACGTACCATGATCCGGCGGGAAAGTGGCCCGTCTGTGCTCATAATATTTATCTCTCAGGTTTCCCTCCGCAGTAGCTGCATATGTCGCGTAAACCATCGCGCGGGGTTTCGGCGTTTTGTTAGGCCCAGAGCGATGAGCGAGATGAGAGCCGAAAAACAAGATGTCCGCTGCCGAATTTTAACTTCAGTCTTTCTCTCATCACCATCCTAAATCTAAGCAGGCAGCTAAAGAGTAGGAAGAAGCGAGACTAAAGCTTACCAGGTTCCAGCGGCACAGAAATCCACTCATGAGCATGTTCCCAATCTGGATGGATTTGCCCGCCAGTCAAGAAGTGGACGTCCATCTTGTGCGAGCCAGGCACGACCTGCAGGCAGCCATTCTCAGCTGTGGCGGGATCTACTGCCAGGTTGGCTGTTAGGTGCTCTATTTCACCGATGTGGTCGTAAGCTGGCGCGTCGAGATGGGCGGCGAAGCCGTTGCCCCTGTAAGAAAGTAAACAAGTGATGTGGGAAACGGGATGAATTGGCAGGGTAGGATCCTTACCAAGCAGATTTGTAATTGATCTTGTCCTTGAAGAGTGACATAGGCTGATAAGTATCAGTGAATGGTACGTCCATCTCAAAGTTAAAGGAAGTCGAAAGAACTTACCACTCCAGCAAGTCTTCCCAACACCTCAGCAATTGCATCGCCTCTTAATAATCCATCGAAAGCCGGATGATAATCCACGAACTTCTCCGTTCTCATGAGCTGTCTCTCACCATTGACGTTGATCTCATCGTACGGCATCCATTTACCCTTTTCCTTTGGCCACGCATGCACCTGCCCTGCCCATAGTTGAAGGTCTTTACCAGTGACGAGACCGTGCTCGGCTGCGCGGACGACGAGGAAACCTTGCGAGTTGTACTGGTCAACTTGCTCTTGCGTGAGTGTGAAGACCATGATTGCGACTTGAGACTTGAGATGTGGGGTTAAGAATTGAGATTTTGTTTTGAGATAGCACTGAAGCGTGCACTTTAAGCGTGCATGTGTTTTATATCGTGGTTGGTTGGTTCCTGAGACCGGACTTCCCACCGATGTTGTGAAAGTCGCTTACGACGCCGAGCATGGATGTTGACACAACACGATTGATTGGCCGTCGGAGCGACTAAGAATGGTTGGACGTGCTTCTCATTCAGTGCGGGACTTGAAGCCGATGCGTAAGGTGGTGACTGACTAGATGATAAGAATGGGAATTGTCTTTCCCCAAATATACAATTTTCATCAACCCGTTATCACAACTATGGCATCCACAATGCTGCCTTCTGTCGTCTCCCGAGCCGAAGAGACAATTGCAACTCTTTTCTCGTTCATCACCGCCCAAGGCAGTTCAGACTATCTCGGCGAATCTGTGTCTCAGCTTCAGCACACCTTGCAAGCTGCACATCTCGCGAAGCAAGCAGGTGCTGACGACGAGACAGTGCTCGGCGCCTTACTTCACGATGTCGGACGCTTCATCCCACAGAGTATAGAAATGCCTAAGATGATTGCTCCCAGCGGCACGTTCATTGGACGTGCAAGTCATGAGGTCCTAGGAGAGAGGTACCTCAGAGAGCTGGGATTTAGTGAGAAGATTTGTCAATTGGTAGGAGCGCATGTCATGGCCAAACGCTACTTGACTGCTGTGGATGGGAAGTACTATGATGGGCTGAGTAGGTCGAGTAAACAGACTTTGGAATTTCAGGTAAGAAAGTCATTGAGATCCTCTGGATATTGCTTTCTGACTGCTCAAGGGAGGCATATTTACCCCGGAACAGGTGAAGGAGGCTCAGAAAGACCCCTGGCTTCAGCAGAAACTAGCTGTTCGAAGATGGGATGATCTGGCAAAGGATCCGAACTTGAAGGTCGAGCCACTCTCGGCTTATGAGGATATGGCCATCAAGTCTCTTCTGGGTATGTTCCTATCGTGTCACATTCGAGCAACCTCTAAAATTCTCAGAATCTTGGTCATCCGTCACTTTACACGGAAGAGAGTACTCGCTTCCTCAGAAACGAACAGTCGTTGTTTGTGTTGATGGTTTCGATCCCGAGTATCTGGAACAAGGTATCAAGGATGGAATCATCCCAAATCTAGCCGCATTTGTCAAGAATGGCTTCCACACGAATGCCAAGAGTTGTATGCCGTCCTTCACAAACCCAAACAATGTCTCCATCATTACCGGCGCACCACCTTCAATCCACGGGATTGCTGGGAACTACTACCTCGATCGAGCTACCAAAGAGGAGCATATGATCACCGACAATACTTTTCTGAGAGGCACCACTATCCTTTCTTTGCTCGTCAGGAGGGGAGTTCGAGTTGCAGCAATTACAGCAAAAGATAAGCTTCGCCGGATCCTAGCTCACGAGATCGATGGATCTATCTGCTTCTCAGCAGAAAAGGCCGGAGATGCGACTCTCAAGGATAATGGAATCGATGATGTCGAGTCGTGGATTGGCCGACTAGCCCCACCTCAATATTCTGGAGAGTTATCTCTCTATGTTCTAGATTCGGGTGTCAAGCTGCTCGAACAAAATAGAGCTGATTTCTTTTATCTGACTTTGTCCGATTTCATTCAACACAAGCACGCCCCAGGTAGCAAGGAGGCGAATAGCTTTATGAGCGATCTGGACCGTCGCATCGGTCAGTTGGTTGACCTTGGTGCTGTTGTTGCCGTTACCGGAGACCACGGGATGAGTGACAAAGCTGATGGAGATGGCCATCCCAATGTAATCTTTCTCGAGGACCAGATTTCTAGTCGATGGGGAAAGAACGCAGTGAAAGTCATCTGTCCCATCTCCGATCCTTTCGTTCGACACCATGGCGCCCTCGGATCATTTGTGCGAGTCTATGTGACATCGAGCGAGCTACTGAAGCCTATCTTAGACTTCTGTAAGTCAATCTCTGGCGTTGAAGAAGCGCTGTCGGGTCATGATGCAGCACAGAGGTATGAACAGCCGCTGGACAGAGAAGGGGACATTGTGGTGGTTTCCAAGAAGAACTTCGTCATTGGAAGCCGGAAAGAAGATCATGATTTATCTCAATTGGAAGGGCATCGGTTGAGATCGCATGGCGGCTTGTCTGAACAGGATATCCCGTTGCTGTTGTCTCAACACTTGGCGAGCAGCCGGCCCATGAAGAAGAATTGGAGAAATTATGACATCTTCGATCTGGCGCTGAATATAGACTGAAAGGTTGTGCATAGATTAGAAGTGCTGCCCGGAATTATGGTCTATCGGCCAAATTTCAAACTGCTGATTCGACAGAAAGTCATAGTTCCCAAGCGAGAATCCGTCTAGTGTAGCTCCTACCGACCAATCAATTTGGTCGTGCACCACATGCGTCTGATCCGATGTATCCATGTTGTGATCATGATTGGGTACCTCAACTGGATTATTGAGTCTTGTCTCTTGAAACTGTACCAGAAGCCGCCTTAATCCCTCTGTGATTCGTGCTAGAAGATGACTGGATCTTATGGTCGAAGCGATGCTTTCAAGAATGACAACACTCTGCCGAAGAAGCTTCAGTATCTCCGTAGCATCAACTTGTAGGACATGGGAGTATGTCGTCGAGATCCGAAACAAGAATATGGACGCGAAGGCAATCATGGTGTCGAAATACAGGGGCAGATTGCTCATGAATGATTTGAATTCGTCATCAGTGTCGATGCTACGGAGTATCGATGTAGCGGAGCGGACCGCGCTGTCTGCGGTCTCCTGCATTTCTGGAGACAGTATTTTGGCATTATCACCAGCGTCGGTCGAAACGCCTCGGAAAGCATGAGAGCAAAGGTAAAGCTTTGCGAAGTGATAGTGGAGCCCGACACCTTTGCGAGGGTAATTTCCTATGGTGGCATGTGGTTTGAGCTTCTCGCTCCATTCCAAACGCCAAGTATCGAGAGCTAAATTAAACCGCAGAACATTTCCGAAATCGTTGTCGTGGATTGCCTGACGCGTATCTGTGCCGAATGAGGAGAAAACTGCAGTCGAGATCGTCCAAAGCTTGACTTGACTTATGAGTCGACTATCATCTTCTGTGGCGAACTGGCATGCAAGGAATAAGTCCACAGCTGCCACAGCCTCATGTTCACCAGTCAAAGGAGGTCTCTGAAGCTCCAGTCAGCTTAGCGCTTGACCTAAAATCTGAGCAACTTACACCGTACGCAATGGAGAACTGGTGGTTGCACACATGGACCAAATAATATAACCTCGCGGCGACATACGATGCTCGATCACCCGCTATAGCTCCCCGGTAAGCACAATGAAGCTGCATCTCGGTCGCTAGACGGACAGCTATACCGTGATCAGACACAGGGACACTCATTGCAAGATCAGACCTAGCAAACTTACCGTTTCCGACCAAATTCCATGAAACGTCGGGCAGCCAAAACGCGCCGATACACAGAGCGCGAATGTCCTNTAAAGAGTTCCTGTTCGAGAATAAGCGTGCAGCACTTAGCCGAGTAAATTCCTCATAACATCTCTCGTATGGGATATCGGCGGACACAACATGCAGACTGACAACAGCACAAATCGCTGCTAAGAGAAATGAAGAGCTGTTTCGAACCGAGTCGAAAGTAGATCCTTCTTCCAGTACACGGTAGATGTAATTGTCATGCTTGGTGACATATACATCAAACATCATCTGTCCTTGCTCCACTGTCAGAATTCCACGTGAGATGATGTCGAAAGTCGGTGCTCTTGGTTCTCTTCGAAAAGCTGGAGATTGATGCTGAGTGACTTCGGAGACAAAAGAAGCAGGAATTGCCGCTGGACCGCGATCATGGCTTGGGGTCGGATTCCAAGAATCGCTGGTATTCTCGGTTTGGGGAGTAAGATGACTTGCTGATCCGCCAGCCGAGCTTGGCAGACCTCCATCTGCCTGCAACAACTCTGGCATTGAGAATCGATCAGCCAGCAATGACATGGAAGACTTCAGTCCCGATAGTTCACTTTCAATCCGATCTTTCCATCTGGGAAATGTAAGTAAGGCCCGGAAGTCTGGGACGCTCAGCAGCTCATTACTTACGTGGCATCACTTTCCAGCAGCATCTGCAAACTTTTCTTCACAGCACAAGAGAGGCCCCTTCTTTTGCATCTTGTGCACGGATTACCAGTCTGCTGTACATCGCATTTGACCTTTTGCTTCCGGCATGATACACAGGCTGTGATCTTACGTGAAATGTCTACTTGTACCTGACCTCCCAACTCTGCTTGCAGAGAACTTGTTGGCACAGGGATCCCAGATGCTGAGGACTCTCTCAAGTTTTGATTCTCCATAGAGTGAGGGAGAGGAAAGGAGGAGCTAAGGAAGACGTTTGTCAATCTCGATCGTTGTTGGTCCTATTGTCGCGATTCCGCGTCGTCAAGAATGTACCAGACGAGAGCTAATATTACACGTGATATTTAGGTACTGTACTGCACGTGAGAAGACACTAAAGCACGTTGAGATCGAGATCATTTGATTGGCCAATTTCTTAGATCTGGTCTTCGCACCGATTAACATAAAGGGCTTAGATTTCTTGCGGACTTCCCACCGACAAGGCCGAGACCCAAGAATTGAATGCTATCGAAGTTTCAACATCCTCGCATTAATCGCCGTTCACTCCGATCAAGAGCATTCTATGTAGATTATATCGAAATTCGTGCTCGCATGGTTTTCACACGTGGCTTGAAAAGTACCTTCTGTTCGCTGCTGACAATAATCTCTGATGGATTTCTTGCTTGAGCTTTGCGGTCTTCGAAGCGACCATGGCGCAATGAGACGTCTGTCAATGTCTAAAGAAGCCTGTATATAAGATACAAATAGCTTCGTCTAATATCGTTACTATGACAAGGCATTATCGACAGCGCGTTATAACTTGATACTCTTGGAGAAAAATTTCTAGCCAAAATGAATCCTGACCGCCGAAGTGATCATGAGCAGCGGGCCATCGAGCAGAAAGTGTCTTGGTGGACAACTACTAAATTCCTAATGATGTACGTATGTTTCTTTGCATCTATAGAAAATTTCATCACTCACAGCTTCAAGGGCAGGAGTTGGCTTTTTCGCTGATGGATACCTGAACATCACGATCGGCCTCGGTCAGTATGCCCACCCGTCTGAGTAACAACTTTCTGATGAAAAGCAGTCGTACCGATGCTCGGCTTCATCTACTTCAAGGATGACAAGAATGCGGTCCCAACTGTCAAGTCCTCCATCATGAAAGGTGCATTGAGCTTGGGGATGATCGTTGGACAACTTGTGTTTGGGGTTCTTGGTGATGCACTTGGCCGCAGAAAAATATATGGAAAGGAACTTATGATCACTATCTTCGGCACACTGATGGTGATTGTAATGCCAACAAATCTTTCTCACGAAAGTGTTGTCGTTTGGGTGACAATGTGGCGGCTCTTCACAGGTGTTGGCATTGGAGCTGGTGAGTCCGACAAGTCTTTGCCCTTATTAGATTTAAACTGACTCTGCACTTAGACTACCCCATGTCATCAACCCTCTCTGCCGAACATAGTCCCTTTCGATCTCGAGGAAAGATGGTCCTTGCCGTATTTGCTTCCCTTGGTCTCGGAAACTTCACTGCTGCAATCGTATTCGTAGTTCTGCTTGCCGCGTTCAAAGGGTCGATCTCCGACAACGTCAATCACCTGGAATGGGTGTGGAGGCTACTGTTGGGGCTGGGAATAATTCCTGCCGCTGCAACATTATACGCTCGGTTACGGATGAAAGAGAGCATACCCTATGAGAAGTGTAAGTTTTTTAACTCAAAATATACTTCGAGGTACTAACTGCGGAGATGTCGATCCATCGTCGGGCTCTCGTGGCGTGCGCCAGCAGTGGGTCGAATTCAAGGAATACTTCTCGGACATCAAACATGCCAAGGTCCTGTTTGCAACATGTATGACATGGTTTCTCTTGTAAGTCCTAGTCGCTAGCCCTCTTTTGATTTATCGAATTCTCTCTGACAGAAAACCATAGTGACATCGCATTCTACGGCGTCAATCTCAATCAGAGCATCATTCTGTCGCAGCTCGGTTACGGGAAAGGCAAAACGGCATGGGCCACTCTCCATAATCTGGCAATCGGAAATATCATCGCATCTGCTGCAGTGAGTACAAGCAAGTCCTTAAGATCGACAGCATAGCTAACAACATCAAGGGATTCATGCCTGGATAGTGAGTACCCTTTGCTGCGTTCCTTGTTCGCTCTCTACTAAACTTCAAAGCTATGCCGCAATTCCTTTAATCGATGTTGTTGGTCGAGTGCGCCAACAGTTTATCGGTTGTATCTTAGTCGCAGTAATTTACGCGATTTGGGCAGGTGTAGTGAATATCGCTCCAACTGGCGCTCTGATGACCCTATTCACACTTTCTCAGGTAATGTCACAATTTATTCGTTTCTTCTCATTGTCCTTTGCTGACACTCATAGTTCTTTCTCAACTGTGGCCCTAATGTTACGACCTTCCTCATACCCGTCGAGGTCTTCCCAACCCGCGTCCGGTCTACCGCTCACGGCATTTCTGCAGCAGCAGGAAAAGCCGGTGCAGTGCTTACGACCTTTGCTTTCGGATCTGTCACAGAAGCCATCGGTATTCGAGGCGTACTCGGTATCTTGAGTGGAGTCATCTTCCTTACTGCCCTTCTGACTTTGATGATTCCCGAGACCAAGGGAAAGAGCCTTGATGAGATCGAAAATGATACGATCTATGGGAGAAGCATTGAGAGATCCTCGACCTTTGTAAATGGTACACAGAAAGCCACTGCAAGTTCGTTGAGTAGTGGTGATGTCTTTGTTGCGAGCGCTATCGAGAGTATTGAGGTCACGAAGAAGTGAAGATGGACACGCACGAGGACTTATGAAAGGAAGGAAGAATGGAAGATAATTCGGATAATCCGGTTTTGCTTGTCAATGAATTCTTTTCTATGTAAACTCGCGTTACGCGCCAAAATGTGATTCGCCTCTCGTTGCGCCAATGCGAAGATAGCCCCTCTTTGTGCTGCAACATTCTGTTCCAATGGTTGTTGACATCTCGCTTGCCCCTATCGCTTAGGCAGGCGAGTGCAAAAAGCTTGGCACAGCTGTCACAAATGCTTCGCCAGTCCAAGCCTTGTAGAAGCTCGTCAATAAACGCGTAGAGGCAATCGCAAATCATTTTCCCAGATTCAAGGCGTCCCGATCACTGACGCAGTCGGTTTGCCACCACCTGGTTAGCTTCGTAGTAGTGTTGAGGCATTTTGTCGGCGGGTGAGGTCCCCAGCGAGATTCCGATGGGCTTCAAAGGCATTCTAGCTGGGCCGTGCTCTCCTACGGCAGTGCTACAGTAGTAAATAATGAACCAATAGAGAGCTGTCATTTGAATCATTTCTAGTTCTTTATAGTTTCCAGTCATTGGGTTGCAGGGAAAGAGTTTGCGAAACTTTGATTCTGCACTTTAAATGTAAGTCCGCTTATTAAGTAACGCATCTGCTAACAGGCCATTGGAAAACATCGTGATATATTCAGGTATGTATTTGTACGTAATAGATAAGTCCATCAATGGGATTCCAAAACTTCAAGGTCCGGACTGTGTCTATTGCCTCCAATCATCCTGCCCGTTACTACCAAACAAACATATCGGCCTCAAAGCCAGCACTCGAAAATATTGAGCCATCAGCCATGTCTGTCAAATCAGATAGATTGGAAAACCAGTCTCCCGCAGATGTCATCGAATTCTGTGGACCAAGCATAGCTGTGAAAGCTAACTCGGTGCTGGGAAGATTTGGTGGCCAGAGGCCATCGAGGTAGCACGGTTGTGAATTCGAGCTCGATCCTGTTTCCACAGACACAATCTCGAAGCACAAAGAAGTTGGAGATCTTCGATCTGAGTGTTTAACTACTATCTAGAGTTGAAAGTGTGTGGTATTAAGTTGATATTGGTAGAATAGTGCTAACTGTATCGACGTTGAGCGACTCGGCAAAGCGTGCCGAGAAACGCTACTAAATGATAGAGCATTTCTACTTGAGGAACCATCAACCACACAACCGGTACCCCTACAGAGCTCTACAGTAATCAATACGAAGACCATACGCGTATCGATCATACCACTAGTCTGTAAGGCTGCAGAAGATCGGCAGCGTCTGAGGGGAGCGGCCGTGTAATTTGCGGGAGTTCTGAGGAGACAAAGCAGGAGGAATACCTGAACTTTTACTCAAGACGATTGCTTGTTCTGTGCTATTTCCTCACTTAATGCGGATGTACGTATGATGGCGTGTGAAAACACTGACGGTATGGAGAATTGAGGTATCAAACTCAGGAGCCAAAATCATCGCAACAGGGTCCGAAATCTATTGGTTGATGATGAAGCTACAAGAACGGGTAACACATTCTTGTTAGAACATCGAGTGATTTACTAACATAACAGGGTCCGAAATCTATTGGTTGATGATGAAGCTACAAGAACGGGTAACACATTCTTGTTAGAACATCGAGTGATTTACTAACATAACAGGATACACAGAAATGGCTCAAGCGATCGACGTATCTATGAGCAGACACAGTCTTGGTTTGCTTAACTCCATACGAGAAAAAATTACTCTTTCAATGAACATCGCATACCATTCATCGTTCCAGAATCCACTTTTCGCATCGCAGCAACCGGCCGCAGTTTTTATGAATAGATTTGTTGTCCGTCCACGTATTGGTCCACCACCTTCTCCCCGACACCTGAGCATCCATATATTTTGATATCTACCATTTCATCGACGTGAAGAGGGACAATGATTAATGTTGACCAGTAATTAACAGCCATACATATAGGAGGAAGCTCAATAGGAGTGGCGATCTGCTTGTTTTCCTTCCAGGCTTTAGCGAAAATTCTCAAACAAAATAGTAAGTAGTCGCACCACGAAGCTGCTTCTTGCGACAAACACTCACATTTCGGACTGATCTACAGGCTGATCGTCATTTGGTACAGATTTTGTCCAATTCTCTGGGGGTAGGCCATAAATCTCGTTAGGTACATCACATGGATGAAGTGTAGGCGACGACGTGCCGGGTCTCATGGCCTCAAAGTATAAATCTTCAGAGCGATCCATGTCCGTAGCAGTCTTGCAATGAACTTCCTAATGCTGAGATCGAAGCAGAGGAGAAGTTCTATAGAAGATATACTGACTCAACGATGATTTGCGTGTGTGTGTATTTTTATGGTTCCTCGGCGTGAACGGATGCGCTAAGTGATGATCGTCCCACAGAAGTTCTGGAAGTGCAACAGAGCACGTTTCTTCGATCAAATATGAAATTGGTTGACATCAGGTCCCAATCATTTCCCATCAGAGTTCCAAGCCTGGATCACAACAGTCCCCGTGTTTCCGTACGCCACTCACTGCCCATACTTATTTCCGGCAATCGAGACTTAAGCGAAGGGGCAAAACAAAACACGCCGAAAAACACACCAGGATTTGCAACAACTACCCTTTTCAGAAAAGCTGGAGAAGATTTAAAAGGCTACAATTTGAACGGAGACTGACGTGAAGCGAGTGTCGAAGATGAGCCACTTATTACGTATCAATGTAGCCTGACCGTGCGCCTCCGCCCCTCTACTGAGCGTCGTTCCTTCTCATCGTAGATTTCCCCATCCATGATGCCATCAGCATAACAGCAACCCACATATCCAAAGTCATCCCGAATATCAACTGCTTTCTGCCTGATGGTGAAAGGCATACTGCTTCCATCGAACACCCAAACTTCATCCCCTACCTCCGTCTCCCAATGTCCCAAACCCATCGTCCCATTCTTCGTGACGAAGAAAGTCTGATTTTCAACATATCTGTGCCAAAACTCAAGACCATTGATTGTTCCACGTCCAGTCTGTACAAATTTGGAGATATCCGTAAAGTCTTGATTATTGGGTTGCCGTTCCACCCACTGCTCCCCGTCTCGAATCTTGTTGCTTACTACAACCCTGAAGAATGCTTTCGAGAAGCTTTCGTTGACGAGACCGCCCGCTATTGTCGCATGGTACTTGCTCCCTATGTTCATCCAAGATCGTAATGTCTCTGCAATCATGGCAGAACTTTTGGCGGCGCTTTCGGTGAGCCTTGTGCCAATGATCGCGATTGTGTCCACCGCAACACCTGTCAAATTTAACGTCGTGATGTCACCGGATGACTTTGATTCCGAGGCCTCAAGCTCACTGAGAAGGGATTCTTTGTCTAATTCTCGACCAGCACATGCATCGCACGCCTCGTACCACCAACGGAGATACCATCTATCGACCTGATGAGGCAATTGGCGTCCCTCACAATCGCCCATATCGCAAACCCAAGTTGGCAAACCACCTGTGCCTTGACCTCGAAGAGCCCGCTGCTGCACCACAAGAGGGAGTAGATTGCCATGATTCAAAATCACGTCCAGAGTAAACGCGGTATAGATTTGAGCTACCGACGTTCCGTAATTGCATTTGTCAAGGAAAACACGATCCATAACAGGCGGCAGCAAGCCTAATAGACCAAATACTTTGTCCTTAGGATCGGTGGCCCTGCGTCCGCACCACTTGATAACGGTCTGAACTGGCTCTTCGTATTGGGAGTGGGCACTGTTGATCCAGATCACGTTGCAGAATAGCCAGCCAAAAGTGCGATCCATGATTGCCGACAAGTCAGGCGTAGTTGGCTTCCACATCAGATCGGACAGCTCAGCAGGCAGACCTGTGCCAGTCCACACATGAGAACACTCGGTCAATGTCTCCCATGACAGTCGAAACGGACCCCAAAGAAACATCTTATTGGACGGCAAAATAGCTTCTTGTACTGTCCAGACACGTTCCCACCAATGATGAACACCGACTCCAATACTGCTTAATGCGTTGATCGGGCCTTCGAACGCAGAAGCAGAAGCGGTACATGGGGGTACTGGAAGGCTACGATCCACCATCCAGCTGAGAACATCTAGAATAGCTTCTGCATCCGCCTGACGAACATTCTCGCTGACTTCATCCATCCAAATGAGACATTGATGGCAGTTTGAATAAACCTGTCCCATCAAACGCACCTGTACTGCCTTTTCCTCCTGATTTTGCTGGTCGATACACAACTGGTCTATCCATATCGTCTTCTTCTCGTCCTTCTGTCGCATGCGAAGAAGTGCCGCGTAGAGATTGTCAGTAATCAAGCACTCTCGATTGTCGACGAGTATGCATTTTCTGCTTCCTGAATTGCCCCATCGATACGATAGAGTATCATAGATGGGCTTATCTGACAAGTTGACGACTCGAATTTCACATTTCAGAGGAGCCTGAGTGCCCTCGGAGCCGCAAGGAAGGATTTCCAGGATCCGGATCTCATTCTCGAGCATGGCGATGTCGATCAAGGGGGAGTCTTCTGGTCATGCACCGTACGAGGCTCGAGTGCCAGAATGTTCGAGATGATAAGAAATTGGAGTTGTATACCCAGTGGTGGGGTCGAAAGGCTAAAGCGGGCTTTCCTGGTTCGTACAGTAAAATCTGACAAATTTCCTGCCCATCCGCCGACGTGCATTGGAACTTTATGTACTGTGATTTAGCCGGAACAGGGGTCTGTTGTTCATTTACCTCAAGCTAAAATGAATCCCTAATTCCGTAGAAAGTAAGTTCTCTGTTCTTTTATTCGAGATTAGTCTCACAGATTAAATACTTTAAGTGACAGACCAACGAGTTGACGAATACGGAGCTTCACGATTTCGTATCTCTTGCACTGTCTTTCGGCCTTCCATTTCTGACGACGGGAAGCGTGTCAAGCTCGCTGTCATCGGCATGAAAGTCTCTTGAGCTATTGTAAATGCATTTCCCAATCGACCAAGCTGCCCCTGCCTAGGCATCTGAAAACCAATCAAGGTGACAATAAGACCTACAAATTGACTTATGTATGACCTTCCCACACCTTGATTGTCTCTCATATCTCAGTCTACAGCCTCTTCAAGTTCTCCTTGAACATTCCGGCGCCATTCTCCAAATCATGTCCCCAACCACTTTTCTCCATCCACCCATTACTATTCTGAGTAGCACCACAACAGCACAGACAGGTACAAACCCGTAGTCTCCTGACCTTTCCACTTGTTACCACATGATATGAACCCCAAAACCAGCTAAACAACAGCATACCACTAAACATAGCTACGTACTGCCACTCCTCGTCCACCCGGTCTCCGGAGAAGTAGACTTTCACATATGCGAGGAGTAAGAGAGACATGGAACCCGAGAACAAAATCATGGACAGAAAAATAACTGCCTCATAGACTCTCCTGTCCATGGAGATTCGTGGGTGTTCGGGATCTGCGAGCAGACGGTAGATGTTATGGAGCGTACCATGGCGGAAGAAAGAATCGGACATCGTGGAAGTCTGTACGTGTATAAATGCACTGAAAAGGTTTTGAGAGATTTCTGAGCAGTATACTTTTCGGAGTCTGTCTCCAAAACAATTTGACACAATATAGTAGTGTGGTGTAAAGAGAATGGTCCATGGTACTAATCGAACCTAAGAAGACCCGGCTCCAGTCCGGCCCCAAATCCACAAAGCGCACAGTAAGATCCAACACCTCTACAGCAGCCCAGAGACCTCGGATTTTCAGCTTCACAAGAGGAAGTAATGTCCTTCCTACCCATCTCAGGCAGAGTCAAATAAAAATAATATAAACTTTCCAAACTGCCCTTTTCCGCAATTCCCTCCATACTAATCCCCTACTCCAACTTCTCCTCCCCACCCCTCCCACGAGTACATGCACAAAAAGATTCCCCAACCTTTCTCTCCTCATTACCACCATCAAAAGCGCGTCTGATGAATCGTGAGAAACAATTTGACGCCACAACAGACGTAACAAACAGCACCGCTGAAACACAGCCCACAAACCACCATTCGGGATCGACCAACTCCCGGTCTTCTCCAATCTTAGCCACCGCGAGACTTGCAGAAAGGCCGAAAAGTATGACGTGGGTGTAAAATCAAAAGCCGAATAAGTAGGCGGCTTTGCGAGTGAGCATTATTTCGTGTCGTGGGGTCTTGCTGTGCTGGTGTGGGGGAATGGAGGGTTGGGTTGGTGATGACATGACGAACACTTTGACTTGTGCGAGTGTGCCGGGCGTTTGATCTGTAAATGAAATAGAAGCCTGGCCTGAGAATGACAAGGGTCTGTCGTGTTAAAGTGAAGTGACGCAGAACAGGATCGAAGCTCTCGAATAGAAGTGCTTCAAAGGCGAGAGAAGAAGGACGGCTATGTGGGAGAATCCTGAGTGTTCAGATATTGTTCCAGAAGGGAAATTATAAGCATCAGAAATAATTTGAGAGAAATGAGGCAAGATGAATAAATGAAACTCGGCCGCGGGAGTCCGCTTCATTAGTCGCCGCGCACAAGCTCCTTTCAAAGCAGGGAAACTTCCCATAACGATATACGTACTGCTGATGGAATATCACAAACGTGCACCAAGAATACGATTGTGGGATGAAAAGACGTTTTGCCTCGTTTCTATTCGTTGGTGTCGGCATGCGACAAGTCTATTGCCTTTAAGCCAGCGAAAGCCTCTTTTGCTCTCTGGCATGGTCATCTGACATCGTGATGCCCACGAAGTAGCAGTCATACAGCTTGCAATACAAGCGGTATGTTGCGATTGATACTAGGACAAGTTCTACCGCCATCAATACATCACTTTACTCCGAAAAAACCCACACCATCTCTCGCGACCTTGATAGCCTTTCTCAAAGCCTGCTCCTCCGTATCAGTCCATTTGACAGAAAGCTCGTCCCACTTCTTGAACTTGTATTCTCTTTTGTATTGAGATTGCATAGCTTGCATTCTGCTCATCTCTCGTGGGTCGCCTGAGCCGCTGTAGATCACGAAAGCTGTGCAAGGAGGAAGTGCCTCGTAAACTTTAGAGATGCGGCGAGTAAGATCTGCAGTAGCGGTAACAATGCTTGTTCCGTCCGACTTGATTACCGGCAGTAATGGGTCGCCTGTGATCGCTGTCAAAGGCTTCTCGTTCTCAGAAGCCACAACAGCAGCCTTATCGAGCGTGCTTCCTTGCATTTCAGCATCAACGACAGCAGCAGCCTCAGCAGCCGCAACCTTATTATTGTTCCACCATCCTTTCACAGCTTCGAGTTCTCTAAACCGGGCCCATATAAAGTCGACTCCACCGCCAGGGATCTCCTTTCCATCATGATCGCCTTTGACAGCACGGATGACTCCTTCCATAACATCTTCATCACTCTTACAACCGATTGGGAAGTTCGCTGCTGCACCTGGACCTTTTTTTGGCTCTCCCCAGTCGATAGCTGCACTGGATTTGCTGTTTATTGGACTTGGTATGGCAGAACCGCCTTGGCTTTTGTACTTGACACCCGCGCGAGCAACTCGCTTGAAGATATTCTCCCCTTGTGCATCATTGGTACCCCACTCCTTTCCCTTTTCGCACTTCTGCTTCAGAAGATCGAGGCAGCATCTCGCGTCTTCGATAGAATCGTGACCAGCTCCTGGCCCAGTGGTGCCATGTCCTTTTTGTATCTCCCGATTCAAGTACTTCTGTGCTAACCACTTGAGAGACGATTTGAGAGGCGGACCTCTTGGATGAGGGTATATTAGTGCAGTGTCGATGATGAATGGGTGTGTGATCTTTAATGCATTCAAGTCGGAATTGAGTGAGTGCCCAACGAGGATAGCTCGAGGGTGAAGTATTGACAATAGCTTCTTCTGAATGTCAGCCAGGGTCGTCGTAATCGGCTCAAGCATTGCTTCTGTGATACCAGAATATCTGTACAATGTTAGCTTCTTCTATCAAAGTTCAATCGAAAGCTTACTGTGTAACATAGTTGATGATCGGCTTGTCTGGCTTCACGAGCTCGTCAAGTACTACCGAGCCATCCCATCCCACGATACTGATACGAGTGAGGGACAGCTCGTCTTGACCTGAGGCCTGTTTTCCTGTCACGCACATCTCGCAATCCATTGCCAGGACCTCGCGACCTGCTGTGATCGAACCGGATTCAACCTCGTTGTATGGGGTAGTGCCATCTGCGAAATGCTCGACGAGCGTATCGACCCATCCATCATCGGTAGAGACATTATTCGCGCGACGAAACTTCAAAAGGTTGGCTTTTCCTTCTTCGTCGTCGTATGATGCTGGATGAAGTGTATAGTCGTTCTCTAGCAGCTCTTCTGGGGTATGTACGAAATCTGGTATTGGTACGCGGACGTTCTTCCAGCCTTGTGGTTCCTTCGCCGGCGTAGCACCCTTTCTTGTCTTTTGCCATTGCTTTTCCTCCTTGTTCTTAGGAGCAGGCGCTGTAAGCATTGCATGAAGCGGCGAGTGCATCTTTCCATATTTATCATCTCCTGGTGTTTTGACGGGCCAAATATGCTCGAACATGTCCGCGAATGGCTGAAGTGCCTCGGGAAGTTTTTCGGCCTTGAGTCTGTTTGGGAAGTAGTCATCTGGGGAGCCATAGTTTCGATCTCTCCGATCTCTGTCTCTCAGATCCCTTCGGTCTCCGTCTCTATCCCTGTGGTCTCTGTCTCTACCATCTCTGTGATCGCGAGAATCTCTACGATCTCGATCTCTGTTATCACTTCTCGACTCAGATCTCGGGTTCTCCTCAGTCATCTGAGAACGGAACATCGACATTTCCAGGCCTGGAATCATAAGCACAACGACCTTTCGAATTTCTGGTCGATGGCGCACTGCAACGAATGCAGGAGCTGTGCCGTCTGCAAGAATATAAAGAACCAATTGCTGAAGATCGCTGATCTTAATTTGCGACTGCAGGCGGCTTTCCTTCGAGAATTGGATGGCGGGGTAGTTCTTGGAATCTTGCTTGGGTATCTTCTTCTTCTTTCGTGGTCGCCCTTCAACTGTCTGCCATCCTTCTGAGTCGGCGCGCTCTGCTCTCTTGTCCTCGTTCTTTGGAGATCCAGCATCTTGACTCGTTCTTCTCGTTAGGTTGAATTCTGGAAGCTCAGGCTGGCGAGGCAGCGCAGGCGCTTGGATTTGCGCATTCTCTTTGGAAGCCTCGTCGTCCTCGTGTTTGCGCTTTCTGCTACCATTGCCATTGCTAGAAGAGTATGCTGAAGACTGTCCATCCTCGGTGGCCGCCATCTTGCCTAAGTGTTGTAAAGCTTTTCGATTGAAGAGGAGAGGCTGGGTTGAAGCAGCTGGGCAAAACCTAATCTAGAATTTTGACGATAATGACAAGGCTGATCTAGGCCCTATTTGGATATAGCGCGAGGCTGATAGCATACCACAACCTCCCCTCAAGCTGCGAGACATATCTTAGGTGTATTCAGTTCCGATGGTATGACTCTAAAAATGGACTCGCTGCGACACCTACAATCTGAAGATCTGCTGGCCATTTATCACAATTGTATGTTTGGAGAAATTCCTCGGATCCACTTTGGGGACCGTGTCGTCGGTTGTGCAACCACTTAATTTGGGAGCACGAAAAGTCGCGTCAACGCGTCACATGTATTCGAAGGTTATCGGATGAAGACACCGTCTGCAAACTCGCACCTATAACAAGTTATTTCTACAATTGTACCAGCCAAAGGTATGTGAGATGCTCTATGACCAAAAGCAAAGGAAGAAGCTTACCAGGGTGTTAAGTCGATGCCGATACCAGCTCCTGTCCATGATGGAGGTTGTTATTGCTCTCTGCATTCAGTGCCATACTGAACTAGGCCGTTTCAGAAACTCCTGGAATGGCATTGGCAACAGCTATCATAGCCCTGTTTATCCTCCTGTCTCAGTGAACGGTCTGGAAGCAACTGGACCCATTTACAATGGCGCCAAGAACTCTTACATAGAGCATAGGTAAGTTCTAAGCTCCAATGTATACACTTGAGCTTTGCTAACAACGAATAGTCATTTGCAAGATATCACTTGTATAAAATGCCAAGCTGTAGTCGGATTAAGATGTGAAAGTGCTCCTGAAGGACATATGCTGAAAGAGTGAGTTTTGATGCTTGCCTACGTTCTTACAGCTTGATGTCTCCGATTACACATGGGTCAAAAACATTCTCGGTTCTAAATGCGATTTGCTGACTTTCGTAGGAATCAGCTTATTGTGAGGCTCACTAATATGTATCTGATCAGCAAGGATGATGGCGAAATGGCAAAAATTTCAATACTCAAATCCTTTCCACTCAGCATCACCTCTGGCAAGAAGCCCTCCGGATGTCGCAGAGCAGCCACCGCTCAGCCCTCTCACAGAAACGCAATTTCAGCACGTAGTAGTCCATCGCAGCACCATAAGTCTATGGTATCTAGAAAATCTACTCCCAGCAATCGTCTGTCACTCCCTCCGACCAGTGTCACTACGTCGCAAGTTACCAAGTTCAAAAATTGGGCCGAGGATGCCATCAACAACCAACAAAAGCAGATTGATCGGATTTCTGGTACTGTTGGTAGGATTGAAAAAGACATCGGTCTTTTCAAGGACTTCATGCTCGAGGTACGCTCCGAAATCGGTTCGACTCGACAGATTGCCGACTCAGCCGGCAAGGAAGACTTATCAAGTCTGCGAGAAGAACTTCATGGGTTACGCCAGCAAGTGGCAGAGAGTGGTCAGGCTGTCTCGAGAGCAAATGACGACTCTTCCAGAAGTCTCGAATATGTTGCACAACACGTTGAGCAAGTTGGTCAGAAGGCCGATGAATTCGATGAGCTGAAGCTGGAATTTCCCAGAATGAGAGCACGAGTTGGGTCTTTGGAGACACAATCTGAACTTCCGCCAACATCGAACCGCCAGCTTCTTCCAGGTCCAGGACGGAACAAACGTAAACAGAGTGAACTGGATAGCCTGTGCAGCCCCTCGGAAGAATCGCCAACAGGGCCCTTCCAGAAGAAGAGTAAGATCGCCTCCAGCTCGTCGAGTGAAAAAAGTTCCAGCGCCAAAAGCGATGTTGAGAGGACTTCAAACAGGCGAAACGCGCCAATGCGTGAGATCATTGAGATCATATCATCAGAGCACGATTCTTCTTCACCAATTCCAGGTGACGAGTATGAGGATCGACTCAACATCACAAATAACGCCGAAAACAGCCAACGTACCATCCCAAACTCCACCTCCTCCACGCAAATTCTAGGAGAATCAAGTGGCAATCGCCAGCCCTCTACCTCGTTGCAGACTCCCACATCCGATATGCCCTATTCAGAAATTCCTCGACCAAGCACACCTCGCATTGAGGTCCGCGTACCTTATTCAGCCTCTCTCGCCACGTCACTTCAACACCAGGCCCGGCGAGTCCGAGATGAAAGCGGCGTACTCTTGCTACCGAACGGCAAAGTTGACGGCCGATCTCTCCGGTTTAAGAAACGCACGACAAGCAAGGAAAACGTAACACCAGATCATCAGGAAGGAACTAGTTTCTTGGAAGCTGGCCGAGAATGGACTCCCATTGCGCGTTCCAATAGCAGAGCTATGAACTCAAGTCCAGCACCGGGAAGACAGGATTCTGTCTCCACTGGCGAAAGTACAGATAGTCATTCAAAGCGAATCTTCAAGTGCGAGACATGCAACAAGGTGTACAGTGTCTCTCAAAGCCTCGAATATGTAAGCCCCATTATCCAATCATATTCCAATGACTTGAAATAGTCCTAACACATGTCATTTGTAGCACCTCAAACACTCAAATTGCAACTCCGCCGAATTGGAAACCTCATCCGTAGATCCCATCACTTGCACCAAATGCGACCGGAATTTCAAAAGTGTGTGGGGTTTTTATGCTGTAAGTCCCATATTTATTGTATATCTCGTTTCTGATCCTTTTTCCGTACGTGGGCTAATGGTGCCAATAGCATAAATGCATGAGAGTCAAGACGGCAGGCCAGAGCGATACTGCGAGAGAAGCTGTACTTGCTGAGAGAGAGAGGTTGGTTCGAGCTACGCTGGAGAGGGAGATGGGTTTCTAATATCAAAATTGTCCAAGAAAATGGCATCAATATAAGAGTGCTGTAAGATTACAAGGGATAGGGATAGCGCCAAAGTGCCTTTTTGGAACAACGGAACGAATGGTCTGTGGAGATGTATACAGGGTATTGCATGGGATAGCTTCCGTGACTGGTACCTGGTTAGTGACAAAGCGACTGCAGTGTACAGATCGACTGATTGAAGAAGATTTTGCTTTTCCGTACACAATTCGTGGCCGTGGCGAAATGTCTCTCGAATCCACATCTCTGTACATTGCCTGATGTTTCAACCGCCTCCCTTGAATTTCAACCAGGCCTGTCAAGGAATCTTATAACCTACACACCCCAAAATCCTCCCCATCAACCCGGCCAACGCCCTCAGCCCACCACAAACCCTCTCCACCTCCTCCCTCCCCTCCAGATCCCCCGCATCACCCATCCACCTCTTCAGAACCTTCCCAGTCTTCCCCCTCAACCTCTGCACCTCCTCCACATCCCTAATTTCCGCCTCAATTTCCTTCACGAATCCACTTCCTTCGCCATGGCTTTTTGACGCTTCGCTCCAGACGATGATGGCTAGGATGTGGAATGCGTTGATAAGATCTATTGCTTGGAAGGTTTTTACTATGTCTTCTTTGAGATGAAGATCTGAGGCTGAGGATGAGGAAGAAGGTGAGGCGAGTTGAATGCTGGAGATCTCTTGGAGGAGTTCTGTGGGATTGAGAGAGGCGATGTGTTTTAGTAGTTTGGCGATGGTCCAAAGACGTACGACGCGGACTGGATGGTGTTGTTGTGGGTACATGAAGACGTCGCAGTTGAGGAAGAGGAAGAGGAGAGTGATGAGTGCGGGCGTGAAGGTTTGGGCGTCGATGTAGAATAGGTATAGTTTGTGCATAATCTCGGGATATGGCGGTAGAGCGAAGATTCCGTCGTCTTTGTATGATGAGAGGGATTTGAGTGCAGCAAGTAGGGCTAAAATGCGGTCTTGCTGATTGGTATGCCCTTTTTTGAGAAGTGCGAGGGTCTTGGAGGAAGTGACAGGAGGTATTGATGTGAGGGCGGGGTTTTGTTTGAGGGTTGCTTGACAGCGCTCTGCTATTTTCACCACTTCTTGCTGTGGACAAAAGACGTCCAGCCTTGCCATGGCATTAATATCGTGTGTATCTTCTGTTCGACAGCGAAGGAAATGTTCGTATGCGTTTTCGTTTTCTTCACATTTTGGGCACTTGCAAGTGAAGAAGTAGCGCTGCTTTAATGTCGATTGTCGTTGGGCGATTTCCTCGGTGGGATCAATGTACGAGATGAAGATCTCCTCATCTTTCTTGATGGGCCGTAAAGCTCGGAGAGACACAGTGCGAGAGTCAAAGACGATGAAAGCGTTTGAAGTACAGGAGTGGTTCGCTCGGGCGAGTGTGGGCGAAAAGCAGAGTCCGACCGGCGTGTTGTCTGGAAGCGTGACCCGGAAGGCATTTGTTGATAGCTATACACCGTATGTCAGTATTACAAGTTGAGAAAGTAAATGACAAGTATGAAAACCGATATGGTCGGGGGATTTACCACACACAGCCACCTCATGGCCTCCTCCATCCTCTCCGCCCCGGCCTTCGTAAATTCCACCCCTGCTCTCGCCTGCAAAATAATCTCCTCCCACCTCTTCACATCGCATTTCAACTCGCCCACATGACTCTCCAATCCTTTCCAATCTCTCTCTTCGTCACCATTTGACTCCTCTTCTTTCCTCAACAACATCGCGATCAACGCTCTCACAGCCGTAGGCGGTACACCCGGTAAAGTCTTTAAGATCTTACACTCTCGACTGTGCACCCCCTTCCAATGCGCATTCTGACAGGCTGTTGAGCAATAATATGGAACCTTGCACCCACTGCAGCGCTTCAGGGATGATCGCTCAGAAATGCAGAAAGAGCAGACGCTTTGAAGACTGTCTTTTTCGATGAGAAGGAGGTTAGGCTTGTGTAGTTTTATGATGAGTGAGCCTGGTGTGTGGGGTGAGAACGCAGCAAGCCCAGTGCCATATGGAGTGCTGATTTTATGAGTGTTGTTTACATCGAGCGGACTGCTGGCCGAGGCGCGCTTCTGCTTGTTGGGTTCAGTGGAAGCCGACATTGCTGTGGCCAATGCGATGCGAGTCGATAGCAAATAGAGAAACGGGTTTGGTGTACAACGTCACGAGTAGATCGACTTTTTTTGTTTATGCTCAAACCAGTCATAATTTGATAACGTGAGCGAAAATGCATAATGAAAGAGACGTGAGCTGGTGGGCGAGTCGTGAGATGGGTTTAGCGAAGAATCTGATAATCATGTGATGGAGTATTCTTCTGACATTAAATAGCTGCGGGGACGATCTGATGACTGGAGTATAGATCTGCATAGATGGTATTTCGAGTCTCCATGCTGAGACTAGTGTGTTCCTATAGGGCAGAGGAAGAACAAGGTGATGATTTAAAATGTCATGTGACAGGGAACCCAAGCGAATATTTACTTCACAAATGACTTCTGGGAGGGGTTCAAATTGGCTTCCAGCTTGACCGAGAATTTGCACCAGATCCGAGGTGCCAGGTCAGAGACGGAGTGATAAGTCGTGGAAACCACTGGTACCATTGGTATTGGAAGCTCGGGGTTCCAGCTGGACACGGCCAAGCCTTTGAACTCTTGAGGGTTGCGAAGCTTTTAAGAAAGCTTGACAGCCGAATGCAAATGACCTTGACTTGGAATATATGTAGTCAAGGAGGTGGATGAGGCTCAAGCTTCAAAAGTGGAAGGATCTGGTCTCATAGAATAATATTCAGTTTGGACGCAGTGCTCCAGTGATCTGCTGAGACAGCTGCGAAAATTGATGAATCATACAAAGCAAGTCAGTAGTGTTGCAATTTTGCATTCTCTCTACTCGTACACAAAGTCTCCAAACCATTCCGCGACAATGCCGAATTGTCTTCTGTCCATGCAGCCCCAAATATGTATCTTTATCCATTTTATACGCCATGCCATGCAATGCACTATTCCCTTGCCAATGAATCCACCACCAGCTAGCTAAACAAAAGAACCCGGATCTAAATATGATGCCATCCATTCTGGAAAAGCACCTGCATCTCATTAACCAAGCACTCCATGCCCGGCTCCCTCCTCTCCTCAGACGGATCCAGATTCCTCCCCTTCTCAATCCAATTCTGCACCCTCCCAAGCACCATCCTTGTCTCGCTCCAAATCTTCACCTTCTTCAACCCCCTCGCCCACCTATTCGCCCAAGCACCCCTTACAACCTCCCATCCACCCGGCCAAAAACTCCCATCGCCTCCAGGAATCCCCGTGACCACATTCGCAATACTACTCTTAATCTCCATTCCTCCATTGACTGCAGAATACGGTGCCGCTCTATATGCAACGCGCACATTTGGGTTCATCCAGATGCCTTTCTCTTGACGGAGTGGGTTGTCTGCGTGAATGAGGCAGCATTCTGAGCCTTCGAGGTGTTCGTTGGCGAGGGAGTCGGAGATGCCGCGGAATTTGAGAGGGTGTGTGGCGTAGAAGGGGGAAGCGTCGAGTGAGATGAGACCGTTCCAGCAGGAGGCGACGGGGATGGGGAGGTTGTGGTAGAGAGCTTGGCGGGAGACGGGGGAGAAGAAGTATGGGTAGCGTTGGGAGGCGGTCTTGAACCCGAGGCTGTCGCGCAGGGCGAACGTGTCGTAGTAGATTTGGGGGTCGTTCGAGAAGTCAAAGGCGCAAGCTGCTGCGTAGGCTCCGTCTCTGGTTGAAAGGAGGGTTGTTACGTCTTCTGTCTGGAAGATCGAGAGCGTTAGCAGGGCTGGATTATTCTGATATCACGTGACACTGGACTTTTTGGATCTACTTACTGAGAAGACAACATCGTTGATCCATAAAACTCGATCAAATTTCAGCTTGTCCTTCATCTCTTCCAGAGGGTCCATAGCCTGATTTCTCAGTGCTGCCAGATACGGAATTCGTCGTACCTCCCACCCCTGCTCTCCTCTTCCTGTGAAGATCCACCCAGTCCTATCTTCTCCCTCTTTGGGTACTTTCTTCAGAGACTCAGTTTGCTCGGTGACATTGATACCTAGAGAGATTCTATGCTCTACTCCCAGAGCATTCAGCTTGCCCTCAAGCTCACTCAGCGCTCCTTTCGTGTCCTCCTGTGACCCGGACTCCACAATCGACACGAAAACATTCTGGGGTCCCAAATGCTGAATAAGATCCGTAAGGCGGTCATTGTAATACAGACGAAGCATGTAGTCTGAGTTTCGGAACATGGACGCTATGAAGATCTTCTGGTCCTTTAGATGGGAAGGGAGAGATGATCGCCTGATCGGAATCGGTCGCGATGTGATAAGTGAGACCACATCGAGTACAAATAGGAATGCTAGAATCCATAATAGAGGTTTTGGTCGAAGATATTTCCGCCGCATAGAACGAGTTATGAGAGCCATGTTGGAAGGACGGGATGGGAGGAGTGGTGGCGTTGTGGGGGAGAAGCGGCTAGGTCGCGGGTTCAGGGGATGCCTCGTCCATCCAATCCATCCATCTCATGCCTCGTGTCGACAGACAAGGCTGAGATAGAAAGCCACGTTAAGGTTAGGCGTGCAATCAATAAATAAAGTTCGGCAATCGTCCCAAGCGGCTGGGGGAACGTAAAGCAAAAAGTATGTAAAGGAGTGTGGAGAGGGGGAAGGAAAGAGGAGAAAAGGAGCGACAGCTGATATCGTACTACTACCACTACTACCACTACTACTACTACTACTGTAGTACGAGCGACGTCTGACGAGAATTCAAGGAAACACCAACACGACAGGACACGACACCAAATTTTGTTTGATGCACGAGTTTGACGTGAATACGGGGGAAACTGACCGGGCCAAGCGAGCCAAGGGAAGTGCCGGACTGCGCCTTGTTGGCACTACCGAGAAGGGCAATTTACGGGGGTCATTTCATTGGCAGATATTCTACGGGCGAATTGGATGCGAGGGATCTCCCTTAGGGCCACAGCCGGGCTGCCGGGTGATTGTCAGCCTCGTCACTGACGACATGACTTCATCGGGACAATGCATGTTCACATTTGAGGAGAATCAACTCCTCATAGCTTTAAGAGTTGTTTTAAAAATCTGTTGATATTGGGAGCAATGAATTGCTTGCAGTTGTCCAGATTCCTGCGTACGTATCTTTAGTGAGACCCGAATGCCATTCATGACTTCCACGAGTCAGTCTTATTGAACTTGGGGTACCTCGGCTCTATGGTGAATATCTCTCGTCTGGCTTGAAATCTGGTTAACCATTTAAGTAATTTGATGGCATTGACATATTTCAAAGATTCCGGCTGCTCTACCCACAGTAAGAGGAAAGAGCATGAGACATTGACATCAGGATGTCACTACTTGAACGAGAACTCTAGATGACGGATTCTTTGGATGCTCGCCCTATCTGCTCTGAAACGAAGTGATAGATTTCCCTACTTATTTTATTATCACGATTGACCCAAATTTTCATCACCAGCAAATCTACCAACCCATCACCCTCCCACGATACGAAACCATTTTCCCACCATGCGTCTCCTTCGTCGCCTCCCCTAGTACCCTCACCATCCCATCACAAGACTCATCAACACCAATCATCACCTTCTCCATGGCTGCCTCCTTAATTCCTAGCATCTCAGCACCCGCAATCCCCATATCTGTTTTTACCCAGCCAGGGACCATGACAAACCCATTGAGCCATTCATCTTCGGCGTTGATGCGGATAGTGAGCCAGTTGAGCGCGGCTTTGGAGGGACCGTAGAGGCCATTGGGCATATTTGGCTGGCTTCTGATAGTTTATCAGTACCGATGTCCTGGAAATAAAGCACGACATGATAAATATCAATGTTAGGGACATCATTTCCGCTTTTTTAAGGCACAAGGAAAAGCAGTACCCACCCCAAACACCCAGCAGTCGATCCAATAGCCACGAACATCGGTCCGCCTTTCCTCTTCGATTCCTTCAACATCTCCCTCGTAGCCTGATACAGCGCCACCACCGCATGTAAATTGATATCAATATGCCCTTTCAATTCCTCTATATCCACCTCTGCTACCTTTGGACATGCTGTACAGATCCCTGCGGCTGCAATGACGACATCTAAATGTGCAACGCCATATTTTTCACGGATTTCGCGAATAGCAGCTGCAGCATCAGATGAGATCGATGCGTCGAGTTTGAGGACGATGAGGGTGCTGTTGGGACCACGCGGGAGGGTGGTGAGGGAGAGGAATGTTGGGTGGGTGGGAGAGCGGACGCAGGCGATGAGGGTGTGGCTGGGAAGGGAAAGGTATCGCGTGAGGAGGCCGAGACCGAGACCGCGGTTTGCACCGGTTATGAGGATGGTTGTTTGGGGCATTGTGAGATGTGTGTTGGGAGAGATGGGTTGAATTAACCTGTGGCCTATAGTCTTTTGGGCGAGTAGGTGAAGGTAGGATATTGGTAATGAAGGCTTCCAATACTGTGAAGCTGCAAGACTGAACAAGCTAAAAGGAGACTAGTTATGCGATGGGTGTCAAACACACGGTAGGAAATTCTTTGGGGAATAAAGGAGTTGTGCTTCTATCATGGTTTTAAGAGCATAAAGAGTAGAGTAGACTACTCTGCCTCTCCACCTCAAATCTGCATATCAGATCTGACATGCATCGCACATCCTCGCTTGTCGTATTTATGTCCCAGCAGATGTCCTCGGCATGCAGGCGCTGCTGACTTGCAAAAAGACTTGCCGTTTGGTAGGGGAACTTGAATCTCTGCTCCTGAAGATTTCCGAACCTGCGGAGAACTGGCTAGAGAAGCCCCCCCCCCCCCCCCCCCCCATTAACTGCTCGCATCGATTATTGGTGATGAATCTGCAAATGGCTGTCTAGGGAAACGGCGCAGGATGAATTTCGTACAAAGAGACATCAAGATGTCCAAAGCTCGAAGGAAACTTGATGGATTTGGAAAAGGGTCCATCAAGTGGACAGACTTGAATCTTGAACGCCGAAGTAAGGAATATAACTTGAGGCCAGAGAATGGCCGGAAGAAAGTAGGAAAATGCGAGCACTGAAAGGGAAAGCACAAGTTGGAAACATGGCACGATCCGTCCTTAATGATAAGAAGGGATCAGAGGAAGCTGGATGCGTTTCTGCTTCCATCTGTAACAGCCCATGATAGAATACAGTGCCGTAGCAAGTCAACCTTCTCAAAAATAGTCAGGCACGTCGTTCGAATAAGAATGGCATGCCAAAACTTAAGGTTCTGACGGGTGGAAATCGAGGAACAGGAAGAGTCTTAGCTTCGCTCTCTTCAGCCGTGTAGTTAAGAGGTTGAGCGAGGAGAGCCGATACGGCCGAGCCAGCTCGCCAAGGTCAGGGTCCCGCCGTCAGGGTTCTGGTGGTTGCTGATGAAAGCTTGCCGAGTTTTCTGCGTGGAGACTCTGCAGAACCTCCCACGTCATCAACGATGTTTTACTTTGCCGATTTGAATTTCCTCGATGATTTCTCATCATCGAAGGTCCCCCTACCATGATCTTGTTTTACCGGACTCGTGAAAATTGTGTCGAAGTGTGGATTTGTTGCGTATCCTAATTACTAAGCATCTCCGAAGGATCTTTGGTGGCTTGGGGTTTCTCCGACGTCAAGCCTTGAAAGCTGGCTGCTGAACAATCAATTAGCGACGACAGTTGCAGACCTCCTGGTTTGATGATAGGCACGCCATGCATCCTAGATGCCGAAAGATGGCGCCGCAAGGTAGGTGGGTAGGTACATAAAGCTTCTCCCCTCTGCAAGTCGAATTTTATTTCCTCATACCACTTTCTCAATTGCAATTGACACCTCAATCATCCCACCATCTACCCCTCCATACCCCTCCACACACTCACATATCCCAATATGTCGTCCTCCAACCTCTTCAAGCCTCTGAAACTGGGCAACGTCGAGCTCCAGAATCGCGTCGTCCTGGCACCACTTACTCGATTCCGTGCAGACGACGCCCATGTTCCTCTCCCATTCGTACCCGAATACTACGCACAACGTGGCTCCGTTCCAGGCACGCTCCTGATCACCGAAGCGACATTCATCGCTCCCAAAGCAGGCGGTTACGGAAACGCCCCCGGAATTTGGTCGGCAGAACAGATCGCTTCCTGGAAGAAAGTCACCGAAGCCGTCCACGCAAAAGGCTCCTTCATTTACCTACAACTATGGGCGCTTGGCCGTGCTGCTGATCCCACACAACTGAAGAAAGAATTGGGACCAGACGCTGAAGTCAAGAGTTCAGGCAATGTTCCTTTCGAGGGCGGAGCTACACCTACACCTTTGACGGAGGAGGAGATCAAGGAATACATCGGGCTGTATGCTCAAGCTGCGAAGAACTCGATAGAGGCTGGCTTTGATGGCGTGGAGATCCACGGCGCCAATGGCTACTTGATCGATCAGTTTACTCAAGACAATGCGAACAACAGAACGGATGCTTATGGTGGAAGCGTAGAGAAGAGAGCCAGATTTGGCATTGAGGTCGCCAAGGCTGTGGTCGAGGCTGTTGGTGCGGATAAGACTGGTATCCGATTGAGTCCATTCTCCACGTTCCAGGGAATGAAGATGAAGGATCCTAAGCCGCAGTTCTCGTACCTCGCGCAGGAGCTGAAGAAGTTGAAGTTGGCGTATATCCATGTCGTTGAGTCGAGGATATCAGGAAATGCTGATGTGGAGACGACGGAGAAGATCGACTTCTTACTTGATATTTGGAACAACCAGAGTCCAGTCTTGGTTGCTGGTGGATTCAAGCCAGATTCTGCCAAGAGGGCTGCTGATGAGGAGTACAAGGACAAGGACGTCCTGGTTGTTTTTGGGAGATATTTCATCTCGAACCCGGATTTGGTGTTCAGACTTGAGAAGGGAATTGAGTTTACGCCGTATGATAGAGAGAAGTTCTACAACAAGGGAGAGAAGGAAGGGTATACCACTTGGCCATTTAGCAAGGAGTTTGAGGCGCAGGCAGCAAAGTTGTAGATTCATAGACAGATTTGTTAGAATAGATCGTTAGACCGGATACCACAAAGAAGTTTACATTAGCTCATTGCTAGAGCAATGTTCATGTTATCTCTGTTTTTTTTTTTTGGTCAATCTTTGCTAGCGTGTTTCGTTTCGTGAATTTCGCGAATGTCTTTCTGCATCGTTGATTTTACGCGACTTTTCAGCTTTGTTACGAACCCGGGCCACAGCCTCGCCAACACGCAAAACAACAAAGGTGCCACGCCTCGAATAGCAACCACAAGCACGATGAGCAACCTTGAGGGAGTCAGGGAGACTTCCGCTATGTTGACAAGAGTCCCTGTTGCTAGCAGTGACCCGTCTACAAGTTCAATACGCATCACCGATATGGTCGATCTCACTTTGAGCGACGACGAGAGGAGACCAGATGGCCAGGAAAAGTACCAAGATCAGGACGACAACGATACCAACGGCGATTCTGATAATGATTCTGTTCTGGTCATGCCTGACGGCCCCACGCCTCCTGCTCCAATCTACAATGCTCCCCTGGACATGGACGCCTTTCAACCTGACCTCATCCTTCCATGCGAGATCGAATGGCCATTCATCTTGAAAGTCAACAAAGATACTCCCGGTCACCTCATTACACTTCAGTTTGTCGACCCATCACTATTTGGACGCCATCTAGAAATCTTGAACCCTCAAATCCGCTTCACCACTGCTCAGTACAAAGCTGCCTGGATCTACGCCGTCAATCAATGTAGAGATAAAGTAGACTTGACCGCTACTCTTGCAGCCAACCCTGGTTTAGATCAGTCCAGCTTTGTCAAACTGATTGATGATGAGTTCGAAAAGGTGCTCGTTAATGTACGTATCAGCAGAGACAGGAAACCTCGAAATACACTGACTTTGACCTAGGATCATGGAGTCGACTACCAGACTCGAGCAGAAGAGCTCGAAGCAATCCGCACCGAGATCAAGCGTACCACAGGCAAAGAACACGAGAAGATGCTTAATGTAGAGAAGAAATTGAGCAACGGAAGCGTACTCCAAAACTACAACACCATACTTTCGACACAGACACTGATATCCTTTAGACCAAAGCCAAGAGAAGAATGAAAAAGAACGAGATTAAAGCCCTGAAGGCAGCTGCCGATAGCCAAGCTAGAATCCTTGGTCGCGGATCTCCCACTTGACACATTGCCAGAGTCATGTACGAAAACTTTCGCGCCAGCAAGTGGGTGAGGCACCTTCATTTCACCAAGCTAGGAGAGTGACCTTGGACCCAGATGGTACGTGGTATACGGTAGCCAACACCCAACCGCTTCCTCGCGAAAGTATGCTGGACTCGAACACCGGCGGTCATTCTTCATTGTCAACCGCGGCTGTGGATCACCCTATGTCCGGTCAGGCCTTGCATCGAGTTCAAGCAGCTCCTGCACCGCCACCAACCCTCATCCCCGCCTCATCCTGGTACTATCCATCCGAATCCCAAGTATCCCGAAACGTCAGCACCGGATCCTCAATCCCAAGCACCATGGATTTCACCCCCTTCAATCCCTACACGCCAACCCGCTTCTCTCGCAACGATATCCTGTACAACCGCCCAGCGTCAGATTACACCTCTGCTTCATCGAACCACGATCCCTACCGTCCACAATACAACACCAACTCTCTACCTCGCCGTCCCCGTTCTCCATCAAGTTGTAACTTCAACTTACCTCGCCGAGCAAATCCAGATTCAAATATAAATCTAAGATCAGGACACACTCATCCCATCGCCTACAACTCCTCGCCATATTCTCTTACACTCACACCTACACCTGCTTCGTTGCCTCCTCATCCTCCTCCTGGTCTTAGTCATACGCAGGCTTTGACACCGATTTCTACGTCAATGTACTCGAAGTACGCATCTCCTGCTTATGATATTCCAGGACGAGGAATGGGCCCGGAATTTGACAGGGGCGTTGCGGGCAGAGACAGAGGTCTAAGAATAGGAAGTAGTATTCGTAGTCGATGGGAGGAGAGAGATGATGATAATGTGATTGTGAAATTGGCCAATAACGAGGATGGAGATGTTGCGATGGGCGGCAGTGGGAGTGGAAGTGGATATGAGATGTTGCCGGAGAGTAGAGATGAGCATGAGAAGTATTATGTTAAGAAGCCGATGGTGGGCGATGAGGATGAGGATGAGGATGGCGGGTCCTATTCTTGAGGTCGGAGAAGGGCTGGAAGGGTGGAGTGGAGATGTGCTTTAGCGATGTTTTGCTTTGTTCATTTTGCTTTGGCGCAGATTGGTGGTCTGCATGGGGTATACCTAGGTATTGCGTGAATGGATAGATGCTTGCGTTGTACTTGAAGTGGGTGGAATTGTTGTTTTGTTTGCGAATTAGCGAGCGAGCGAGCTAGTGATACCCAGACTGAGCATTTGCATGATGGACAACGAGCAATGAAAGAATCAACGAATGATGTATGGATAGAATCTCTTCAAGTCATAATAGAGCCTGGGGAGGCATGAAAGACATTATTGCAGTTTTTGGTGAAATTCTGTCAATTTATTTGATTTCTTCCTTCAGCATGCAGCTTTGTGATGTGACGGGTGAGAAAACTAGGGTATATGCAGCACAACACAAGAATACAACGCCGCCATATCTAGGACAGCCAGTCACTCCAATCATACCATCTCCCCGCCGCAAGGCCACTCAATCTACACACCATTCACACCATTGAACACCCCGGGCCCAGCAGCCGTACTCTCCAATCTCGCAACCAACTTCTTAACATTCGTCCACTCTTCATTCCTCGCGCTCTCCTTCCCACCTAGATCAGGCCCAACCTCAAAAACAGTAAGCGTGCCATCAATCCCTCCTGTAGCGAGTCTTTTGCCTTCCGATTCTTCCCAAGAAAGTTTATTTAGACTCTTAGCCATCATGCTTCTCCCTCCCTTCCGACCGCTAGGCGATACCTTGGCGAGCGGGACTTCCGTATCCACAGTGATATCCCAAACCTCAAGATTTCCAGCTCCGTCAACGAGGGAGAAGACACCGGGTTTGACAGGCGACCATGCTGCGTCGTAGACGACGTCTTCGCGAGTGAAGTCGAGAATAGGGACCACGGATTGGCTTTCGCCTGTGATGCCAGTAGTGGAAGTTGCTGCTGGGGCGCGGACTTTCCATAATTTGACGCTCCAGTCTAGAGAGGATGAGAGGACGAGATCACCGAGATCGACGGGTCCGCGAGCAGGGTGGAAGTCGAGGGACATGACGGGCCCTGCGTGTCCTCTATAGCTGACGCGCTGGTCGACACCTGCCTTTGCGCCGGCGCGGTCGTACCGGTGGCAGGGGAAGATGGTGCCTTCTTCGGAGCCGACGAGGAAGTAGGTCGGGTCGGTTTGCGGGAAGGCCATGCAGGTTGGGGAGAGGTCTTCGGTTTTCGCGGGAGGCGGTGTGGTTAGGGTGAGGAGTTCTTGGGGTTGTGCGAGCATGTCGACTGTCCAGCCACAAACAACGCCGTCGGTCGAACAGGAGATGATGTTGTTTGCGTTTTGGGTGCCGACGATGTCGACGGAGTAGACGGGGTGAGTGTGGCCGGTGCCGGTGAGTGGTGTTTTTTGGACGGGCGCGGATTTCATTCGGGTGTCCCAGAGGAGGACCTGCCCACTGTAACATCCTCCTATAATGAGATTTGGGTGGAAGGGTGAGAATTTGGCGGCTAGGACATCTGATTGGGCGTGGAAGACGAACTCGGGTCGGTCGTGGAGATGCATATTCCAGACTTGGACGAGGCCATCAGGATCATGGGGTGCTGAGGGGTTCTTCGTATATGCTGCGAGTACCAATTCGGGGAACTTGGGAGAGAAATTGATGTCGCTGATCATTCTCTTCTTCGACCACCGCTCATCGTAGAACTGAGCAACCTCTTTAACACGCCGCCGGCCTTTGCCTCTCGTGTTTCCATACTCATCATCATCGTCTTCGACTCCGTTTTGGCCACTAAGTGCATAATCTGCCAAGATATCATATTCTTGATCCAGGGCCCTTTCAATAACCTTGCTAGACCTCTCCACAAAATCCATAAAATCGTCTGACGAGGTGACAGCATTGAGTTCTTCGTTTGTAAGAGCTCTTGCGGGGAAATTTGCTGTTCCATTTGTTGATGTGTTCAGGGGTCCATCCACAACTAGGTCTCGAGTTGCTTTGAGCTCTTCCTCAATCTCCCTCCTTAGGTTCTCTCGCAACTCGTCTTCCCGATCCCGCTCTCTCCTGCTCAGCCGTTTACTGGGGGTAGATGTCGCTGGAGTCTCTCCTTCATCATTGTCTGAATCTTCAAAAGCCTTGGGCCTAGACGTTTGGGTGCCCCATTCTTCTGTCGTTTGTACCCCTTTACTGTACGAAAAGACCTCCTTGACTGGTGATGGTGGGAATTCGTAGACTGTGGCCAAAGGAACGGTGGAAAGTGTTTGTGTGGAAATCGAAAGTGTCTGTGGTTGATTCTGCAGTTGACTGATAGATGGTTCTGAATTCTCATTGCTGAGTTCCCCTGCACTTAATACACTGTTTGGGCGACTGCCTTTTCCAGCCGGAGAACCAGCACCTCCAGGTCCCGTTGATCCAGGCCGACTCTTGTCTACTAATATTGAGGAGATGTATTTGTCTAGTTCCTCGCGATTCTCTGCCCGGCTTGGAGTTGGAGCTATTAACTATTGAAAATCAGTACCTCTAGGCCGTACATTGGGAGAGATATGTACATCACTCGAACTTCCTATACTCTGGCGGCTTGACGATATTTCCCTTGTGCGAAGCTCCCTCTGCCTCTTCAACTCTGCGAGCTTGGCCTTCTTTGCCAGAATCTCATCTCTGCGTTGTTGCATCATGTCTGCGACAGATGCCCATCTCGGGGCAGGGCGCTGTTTGGACTCTTTGAATGATCGCAGGTGAGTTTAGTCCCAGATTTCGAGGAATGTAAGTCTGAGAGGAAGGGAGAAGTGAAAGGGCGCAGAACTCGATAGTGTAGAATCGGAGCAGAATATTTGTCAAGATCCCCTTTCTGTTTGCATTGTCGCGTTGTCGAGACCCCTTCAAGTGGTTTCGCGTGCCATTAAGTTTGGGTCACCGTAGTTCGTAGTTGGCGTTCGCAAGATCCCGGGATGAGCTTTGAGATTCTCCGACCAGCCCAGTCTACGACAAAAACATCTCAGCTTCGCATCGTCCACAACAACACACGGCGACTCCCACAGCTGCGACAGCCTGTCAATTGATTCACTTGAACACATCGTATTTGTGTTCACTCTTCGCCCTCCGTTCGCTCGTTCCCAGTCACAGACCAGCTTCTCCGATGGCTTCCACCGGGGTAAACGTACGTTCAGAAATTTTGCGCCTACCATCAACAACCTCAATGGCATCAAAATCTGCCGCGCTCTCTTTACAAAGTCCCAGAGAATTGTGCTGACATATTGGCTCCTCCAGGTTCTCCGGTATTCAGCACTAGGTGCTGGTATCTTCTACGGAATCTACCACCAAGCCAAGCTTTCCTCCGCATCGAAATTGGCCGCAATCAACAGAGAATATGAGCATAAGCAGAGCCTGATCAACCAGGCAAAGGCAGAGTTCTCGAAGAAGAACGCACCTGCGTCGGCGAAGACAGCAAGTGGAGGCAGTACGTTCTACTCCAGAGACCTCCCCTTCCTTTCCGCATGCCCGAGCAGGAAAGGGACAGCGATTGCTGTACAGTTTGGATAAACAGCTTGTAAATGGTCTTGCTAGAATATGTACTGACGGTTGGAACAGTTATTAGCGATCCTAACGACTCACGATTCGACCTGGAGGCATACTTGAATGATCTTGATGCGAAGACCTCGTAGGAGACTAGGGATGGGTTATGGTTGTAATGATGGGCTAGAGGGCGGGAATAGACGAACGGCATCAACTGGTGGACCTTGACTGGACATTGGTCAGGAGCTTTGGAGGTGCGAAGTGATGGAAACAAAAGCTTAGAGGTCACTTAGCATACTTCTTGTACATTGTACTCATAGTGAAAGGAACAGTGGAGTATATTCGGACTAGACCGGTAGTAGTGATATGGAAGTGATGTACAGGTATTCATCCATCGGAGCCTTTTTAGGTGTAAATGCTTTGGTGTACTAAGTATTTATTGACAGTTCTATGAAGCAACACCACAACGTTGATTCTAATCCGACACAGAGCATGCATGACCTAGCCACTATCTCTAATTATCGCATCGAATAAGCTACAAGGATACATGGCAGAATGGATTGCATTCAATCAAGTGTATTGAAAGTTGTCAGCAAAGAGATTCGCGAAGTGAAGCATACTTATGTAGCTACCTCGGCCTTATAAACTCGACAGCATCGGACCTTCAATCCAGAAAGCGGACCAGAACATATCAAGGCTTCTTCGGTCTTTGCTTATGTACTGATCAAAGTCAACCAAAAGCACATCATTTAATAGTAACATACTTCTCGCTCCCTTTCTTCTTAAATGTCGAGGTAAATCGACTTACATCACGTGAAGCCACAGAAGCTTAGCTTCAACTTCGACCCCTGTTCAGCCGCGTAGCTCCAGAGGAGCCAGATATGCGACAAGAGACAAGTCCAACATCATCGACAACTTTTCTGTTCAACCACCAACGATGGCGGAAACAATTTCAGAACCCTTCTTCAAGGGAAGCACAGGAAGAAGTTCAAGAGGTCTTCTTCGATTGATCATTTTGTGCTTAATTGCAGCTGCGTACGTATCCCAGAGCCGGACAGGAAGTTGACAACTACTGCTCCTCCAGTTCCGTCTAATCGATGGGATGACACTTGGCAGGAAGAAGTTATACTAACTGGCATACAGTGCTGTAGCATCGAGGTTGTTCTCCGTGATCCGCTTTGAGAGTATTATTCACGAATGTCAGTTGCCAATTCTCGAATGCCACATCTTCCTCTCGGCACAGTACCCAGTTTCTCCAGGACCTTAGCTAATTAACCTGCAGTCGATCCTTGGTTCAACTTCAGAGCAACGAAATACTTGGTACAGCATGGCTTCTACGACTTTTGGGATTGGTTTGACGACCGAACATGGCATCCATTGGGACGAGTTACAGGAGGAACATTGTACCCCGGATTGATGGTGACCAGCGGGGCCATTTACCACGCCCTCCGGGCCCTCACGATTCCAGTCGATATTCGAAACATTTGTGTGCTGCTTGCACCTGGATTCTCCGGACTTACTGCTTTCGCAACATACCTTTTCACGAACGAGATGTCGACTTCTCCTTCCGCTGGCCTTCTCGCCGCTATCTTCATGGGTATTGCCCCAGGTTACATCTCGAGATCAGTTGCTGGCAGCTACGATAACGAGGCAATCGCCATTTTCCTACTCGTATTTACGTTCTACCTCTGGATCAAGGCATTGAAGGTTGGCTCGGCATACTGGGGTGCTCTCTGTGCACTTTTCTACGGATACATGGTGTCAGCTTGGGGAGGATACGTCTTCATTACCAACTTGATCCCGTTGCACGTATTTGTGCTTGTATGCATGGGTCGATTCAGCCCAAGGCTATACGTGAGCTATTGCTCATGGTACGCTCTTGGAACGTTGGCAAGCATGCAAATTCCTTTCGTAGGCTTCTTGCCAATTCGCAGTAGCGAACATATGTCCGCTCTCGGTAAGTCAGCTTCTAATTCAGTACTGAGTTTATGCTAAGTATTTTAGGTGTTTTCGGCCTTCTTCAGTTGGTCGGATTTGTCGAATTTGTCCGCTCCGGAGTGCCCAGCAAACAATTCGCTACCCTGCTTAGGGGCTTTGTGCTTGCTGTATTTGTTGTCGCTTTCGGAGGCTTGGTTCTCCTGACAGTTGGTGGCGTGATAGCACCATGGACTGGCCGTTTCTACTCTCTCTGGGATACTGGATACGCAAAGATTCACATTCCGATTATCGCCTCCGTGTCTGAGCATCAGCCAACCGCATGGCCGGCGTTCTTCTTTGACTTAAATCTGCTCATTTGGCTTTTCCCAGCAGGTGTCTACCTTTGCTTCCAGAAGCTTGCCGATGAGCAGGTGTTCATCGTCGTCTACTCCATCTTGGCCAGTTACTTCTCCGGTGTCATGGTTCGACTTATGCTCACACTTACCCCGATCGTCTGTGTTTCGGCTGCCCTCGCACTGTCTAGCCTTCTGGACACTTACTTGACCATCCGATCACCAGAGGCACCTGTCGAAGGTGCTCCAGACGCAACCCCTAACGGCAAATCAGCCAAGGGCGGTCTACGCTCCATGCGCCAGCCACTTGTCGGTATCTATACAACCTTCTCCAAGGGAACTGTTGTTGGAGCTTTGACTTCGTACCTCTTGATCTTTGTTATGCACTGCACCTGGGTCACTTCCAACGCCTACTCTTCTCCCTCCGTTGTGTTGGCAAGCAGAATGCCTGACGGAAGCCAGCATATCATCGATGATTACAGAGAGGCATACCAATGGCTTCGCCAGAACACTGCTGAGGATGCTAAGATTATGTCATGGTGGGATTATGGATACCAGATTGGTGGTATGGCCGATCGCCCAACTCTTGTTGACAATAACACCTGGAACAACACGCACATCGCCACTGTTGGAAAGGCCATGAGCTCTCGCGAAGAGGTCAGCTACCCAATCATGCGCCAACATGAGGTCGACTATGTTCTTGTTATCTTCGGAGGTCTTCTTGGCTACTCTGGAGATGATATCAACAAGTTCTTGTGGATGGTTAGAATTGCTGAGGGCATCTGGCCCGACGAGGTCAAGGAGCGTGACTTCTTTACCGAGAGAGGAGAGTACAGAGTTGATGATGGTGCCACCGAGACCATGAAGAACAGCTTGATGTAAGAAACGCACTACCAAGGTAGAGGACTTATGCTAACAAAGTCACAGGTACAAGATGTCATACTACAACTACAACTCTCTCTTCCCACCCGGACAGGCACAAGACCGCGTCCGTGGTGTCAAGCTACCAGACGTTGGCCCAACGCTAAACACAGTAGAGGAGGCCTTCACCAGCGAGAACTGGATCGTCCGAATCTACAAGGTCAAAGACCTTGACAACGTAGGCCGAGACCACGCCTCAGCCGCGTCATTCGAGAGGGGGAACAAGAAGAAGAAGGCAATCAAGAAGAGAGGACCAAAAGTATTGCGGGTTGAGTAGATGGGACAGAAATAAATATAGCTGCTTGTAAATGTATCATAAAACACTTCTTTCGTTACTGGGCAGACTGGTAGGCAGGCAGTCAGGGACTAAAAAGTGTAAGAAGCGAGTCTTTGTAGAGAATGTACTCGTAAATATGGCCTGGCTTGCAAGTGAGTCGGTTTGTGGTGTTGTGCTGTGATCTGCTACCACTTCCAAATTGACCCCGTCAACTTGTTATACCTCGCGTTCTGTTTTCTGGTTTTCTGCCTTCTCCTTTTTGCACTGTCCTCAAAACGACGAGCCTGGTTCAAATATTTCGCTTGATTGTCTTTGTGTCCTACCCAGATAAGAGGTTCCTCATCAACTCTGAGTTGGTCTGGCTCAGTGGTAAGATCCACGGAACGCAAGTTTCAAGGGACAGTAGACATGTAGGCAGGCCTGTGGGGGTGCCCCCTAGAGGGATAAGCCCCGTGAAGACCATAAAATCTTCTTTTGCTTTTTTTTTTGATATTTTTGGGGATTGGGGTTCAAGTGTAGTGATGAGGCGAAGGACTTTTTGCCTCATGGAGCAGAATGCATGAGTTGAAGAAGTGATTTTGTATCAATTGGCTTTTCGCTTGAGTGTGGATTGGATTGTGGCTGCATTGACTTTGACGTGCATTCTCTACTCGCTTTCTTTATTCCGTTTCGTGTGGACTTTTGAGATAGGTAAGCTATGGATTATGGTCTTCCTCTCGTGGTTGGTCACATTATATTGTAATTCCCGATATGTTCATTGAGTAAGCAGTGCGTGCGAGATACTTCATTGATGTAGGTATTTAAAGTTATGTAGACCGAGGATTCTTTGATTGCATTTTGATCCTTGGGTGAATGCCACTACTACATGGCAGGGTACCCCAAGGCCAACCTTGATCCGCCACGAATTGATTCAAGGTATGTGATCCCTAGCAAGGAGGACATCCATCTCGCGACGTTTCATTATTTGGCATTTGACCTCGAGCGTCGGCGCCATTCGCTTGCACACGATGGCAAGAAGAGCTATTGGCTCACTACATGGCCTTGATGCAGACTTAGCAGTTTGAACAATGCCCACCAAAGGTCTTACATCATGACTGAAAGGAGTTATGGTAGTTTTTCAATGTGCACAGAGCACGCAAGATAGTCTCCATTTCAGTCATCATGGGAAGCCAAACTCTTTCAACTAGGTGGTCTATGTCTCGAAGTCTGAAGTTCAGCTTCAAGGCTGAACTTCAACAGCTAACGTCGCTGGCGAGGTTTGTTTTGTTTGTGCCGAAAGCGGAAACGGCGAACTTCTTAAAAAGCTCCGCCGATAGTAGGTATACTCCCCGCAAAATTATCAAAATCGACCACAACGTTCGACAGATTCTCCTCGGTCTCTGTTCGTTGGAATAGCCACAACTCTTTCTCCTTGGTCGTTGTCACCAATCGGCTCGCCGAAGCTCGCGTTGGCAAGATGATGTCGATGTAAGTCTCGATCTACACGTTCAATTGGGTATCTCGAATAGCTTTGCTGACCTCTGAACTCAGCTTCCGACCTAATCGAGTTGCAAGCAATAGCGATGACTCTAGTTCATCGGACAACGAGCGCATCTTACCTCCTGGAACACCATACCTCACGAAGATCAATGGCAAGTTGGTGTGGGCGCGCAAGAAAATACCCAAGCCTGTGAACCCTGTGCAAGATCTCTTGGGAGAGGCGTTTGGAGGTAGAGCTGTCATCGTCCGCAAGCGATCCAAGTCCCTCGAGCGACCGGTCACGAAAGTGCTTATTGGAAATGTCCCAGTTGTGCACCAGGTTGCCCATTCAGCTCCTCTCCCACAACAGCCGTTTCCGACTGTGATGCCACCGATGACGCACTATCCTCACCACCATCCTCAATTTCTTCTGCAGCCAATGCCGCAGCTTGTGCCTCAGCCTCCGCAGCTCCCACAGCTCTACATTCCCCAGCAGCCGCCTGCGGTAGCCCCGCTATTCGTCCAGCAAAGCCCGACAGAGAAAGAGAAGGAACAGCTCAAGATCTTTGATGCGCACTTCAATAAGACTGTCAAGCCAAAGGCTGTGCGAGTCACGTCAGCTTCGAGCGAGCAATCACAAGAGAAGACGCAGGACAAGCTGCAGGAGAAAGCCCAAGAGAATGTCACAGAGGAAACGACAACAAAGGTCAAGATCGCGATAACAAGACACGTTTGTGGCGACTGCGGTCGTTTGAGATCTCGAAAGTATCACCATGATCATCCGCTGAAACCAGGAGAGATACCAGAAGTGACATTCTGTAGAAAGTGTCAGAAGAATGCTAGTTCCACGAGCGAATCGAGCGAGACTGAAGACGCACACAAGAGCAAGAAGAAAAGGAAGTCGAAGAAGAAGAAGACGAAGAAGCCCAACGCCCCGCGCAAGGTAATGACAGGCAAATACATTAGCACTCTATTCATTGCGCTTACTGATAGTCTACAGAAGTCAGCTGAGAGCTCTGAGGATGACAACGACGACGAGTCTTCCGATTCCCCAGAGCCAGCACCGCCCAAGGAGCCAAACCCAGATGGTCCAAAGCCTGGTCATCCCAAGAAGGTCCGTCTTTTTGCTATCTGCTTAATCTCGAGACAATCTGCTGACACATCTAGCAGTCAGCGGCAAAGAATGTGATATCGGAGGACTACATTGTTGTCGAAGAGGAATTGTCGGATCGCGAGAGGCAGCCCAGAGGGAGATCGCACAGTCGAGTATCTCGAGGGTCCGATGGCCCAAGACGCCCTCTGTCCCCTTTGGCTAGTCAGCTTTCTGCGCCTCGATCGAGATCAGAATCATACGCTAGACCGTCTCGAAGAGATTTCCAGGAAAACATGTCACACCCAATCGAAGTCCATGAGGCCTTCAGAGAATCCGTCCGTCCACGGTCCCCACACATCCAATACAGATACGTTGAGGTTGTCCCAAGCCAAGTAAGTTTCGAACGGAATGAGCCGACATATTCCCGAAGACCACCAAGTCAGTTCGTCGATGAGATTGTCTATGAGAAGCCAGTATCACCCAAGCACTCTCATTATCAGCATAGGGATCGTGAGAGAGCTTCGTCAAGCAAGGCATATAGCGTGGAAGAACCAGAGAGTATAACAAGAAGCCACCGTGCAAGAGTCGAGGATTATGAAGAAGATGCTTCAGTCCGAGATTCGCGATATGACACATTTGAGGTGCGTGAGGCGTCAACTCGTGGGCCTCCAAGCAGGGAGAACAGCTTCGAGGTCCCGGATACAATGAGCTCAATGCGCTCCGGTGAGGCACGACGACGCCGAAAACGTGAAAGAGCACCCCCATGGATAACAGACTTTCTTCCGTGGGAGGAACCACATGTCATTCATCCCTATAGCGATGATGAGGTTGTCGTTGTGACGGAGACTTTCGAATATCGGAAGAAAAAGCAGGCTGAAGATGAGGAAGAGCGCCGGAGGCAAGAGTATATCGATCGAGCAACCTTGAGTCCCCGCACGAACTACCAGTTCTCTAGTGAAGAAGCAGCAAGGTACTATCACGATGACTGGTCGCGAGCTGAGCCGGAATTTGTGCTACTATCACTCGTCGGAAAGCCATACCAACCTTACCAGCCTGCCAAAGCGAAGAAAGGATATCGAAGAGACAGACATCCGGACTCAGAAGTCACTGAATCGGAAGCCAGCTACGATTACGGCATGTCAGGTATGCATCCAGTTTTTATCACTTTCCCATATCATGCTAAAGTATTGCAGATCCATATCCTCCTCCACGAGGTCCAAGTCCACCATCTACTATTTTTCAAAACAAAATCAATGACTTCTCAGGACTGAAGCATACTGATTGGGGCGATGAGCCTCCATATCCTCATAGCTCTGGGTCCGAGCATGCCGATAGACGGGGAAAGGTGGTTCATATGCCTCACATCGATGTTCCACGCCGCGACCGAAGCAACTCCAATGCTCAATACGGAACAGACGGGAATCCAGAGAGAGCTCTAGTAGTCTCGCCAAGACACTCGAGCGACAGAAATCGCGATTCATACTATGATTCCTCGGAGTCGGATGTTACTGAGCGACAACATAGGGACGAATCTGACGACTTCTCAGTTTCGAATATGACGGAGCTGGAGAGACAGGCTGAGGGGGAGGCTAGACATGTTACTTTCAGAGACACTCCTTCCATGCGATCCTTGCGTGATGAGTGGGGTACATCGGAAGGGCATAGCCAGCGTTCAAGAAGCGACTATGATCGACGCGGTGGAGGTGGTGGATGGGAAGACGGCGGTGGCCTTGGTGGTGGGAATGGTGGTGGGAATAGTGCAGGTGCTTGGTGAAGTACAAGATAGATCAAGGTCGGACATGGCGAAGAACAGCAGGACATGGGTTTGAGTATTTTTGAAGTGGCAGAGTAATGTTGGAATACAGATTGAGTGTTCTTGTCAGCTTACAGCGTATATCCAATTTGGTACTTGAACACAATTTTTTTTTGTTTGGTCCTACGGTGGGTTGGTAAGATGGCTGCTTTTACTCAGGCGCTAAATCACCCTCGGCTCACCTTCGTTGTACCCGAACTCACTTGACCTGTTGATAAGCTTTAAGATAGTATAAAAGGGACAAAAAGGCATGTTTTAGCTTTAAACCTTAAGTGAAGTTGTATTGGCTTAAAGCTATAATAGCGCTAGCGTAGCAGCAATCCAAGTGCCATACCTCGTGATATGTATGATGCCGCCAAAGTGTCAGAACTCTGTGAGACGGTATAGAAAACATCACGAATCGCACGGAAAACAAAAACAACTTACAGCCCTACACCAATACTGTAATCCTCTTGTTTATTCTTTTCCTGCACAGAACACCACCCAGTTGCCCCTTTACTTTCTTTGTATCGGAATGGCTTTTGAACCAATCTGGCGCACCGCCAAGTGGGCGTTAACTACACAAGCTGCGCTCTCCCTGTGCGACCTGTCTGCCCCGCGTTGCACAAACGCAGCACAAAGAACACGCTGAGTCCCCTGAGAACAAGAAGTTTGGCTTTCCTTTTCTCATTCGCGACTCTATGAATAAGCCAGGGCATGTGAAGTTTCTCCGTGACCCTCTCTCTCAACCTCTGGATTTGCGTTATAAGCTGAGCGAATTGAGTATTGTCACGTGTACTTCGTTCCAGTTTCATTGGTTCCTTCGCTGCACGCTGCACGCTGCACCTTGATCTATCCTCAACTTCCTATCCTACCCTCCCTCCCATCTTCTGCTCTCTTCCCAAAGAATCCTAGAGGGACGATGATACTACAACCATTGGTTATGCTCTTTCTCTCCTCCATGACCGTCTGATAAAACCCTGCCCCCATGCCTCCGCTTAGCTTCCAGCTGCTCCGCCGCCACTTCGATTCCAACATCCCCGCTGGCGAGTTTTCTGACCAGTGGAAGAACCCGGGCGATGTCTTCTCAGTCCTGCTTATCCTTGGTGGTGATGTTGTCGGGCGTGCACTCGCCCAGCTTGCTGGCTCACCAGTAACTCCAGTAGCTTTCTCGTTTGGTACGTGTTCTTCGTCCCCATGGCTGCCAGCTTGAGCTGCCACTTTGTCCTGCGTCACGAACCTCCTGTGCTAATTGTCTTGTTTTTCGCTCACTAGGATGGGTCGCCTACGCCGTCACAGCCGTCGTGTCTGTCGTCGGTGAGAACAAGCTGATGCCCCTTCCAGATTGCGCGTGCAAGGTTATCAACGCGCGCACCGGCTACGTCCGCGACAACTCAAGCTGGATCATCGGTCGCATCGTGCGGGACTTTGAGAGCTGGATGGATGAAGGCAAACCCAATGGAGCCATCCGCACACATCGAAATCGAATGCTCGATGAGCGTTGGCAAAATGACAAATCCAGAGCGGAGGAGAAGAAGGCTGGGTCAGGCAAGGACGTGGCGAGGCCCATACAGGCGGGCCTTTCCGTTTCTATATACCAACCGGACTGTGCGAATCCGGGATATCCGGGGTACGACTTGGTGTATTTTATCGGTTTTGTAACCAGCGTTGTCCAGCTTATTATTGCGGCTATCCCATGCGGCATATTTGGTGATTGGGGCATCCTCTTGGTTACTGCATTTGGCATGCTTCTCTCATTTGGAACAGGCAGCATTTCACAATGGTCTAAGGAGAAGTGGGCATGCCGACGCAATTCTGATAAGTCTGTCATTCTGACTAGAGGAAACGGCAGCCAGCATGCTATCGTGATTATAGGCAACGGCAAGGGTTTCGATCTCGAGGATCTGGCTGCAGGGCCTACTAGCGTGGATGTATCGACCTCGTACACGACGAGGATAGCGGTGACGCTTTTTGCTGTGTTTTGGATCCTCCTGTTAATCACTGCTGCTGGCTTAAAACAGAACACATGGTTCCTGCTCGCAATCGGCAGTATTGGAATTCTGCAGAATATCTTTGTCGCCGGGTGGAAGCGTTCCCCCAAGGCTTTCGGAGTGCCGCTCAAGTATCAAACCGTCATCGGTAAGCCAAAGGTTATGGATACACTGTTTGATGTCGAGGAAGCCTATCCTGGTTTAGGAAGGAGCATGCTAGACACCTTCTTCCCTGGCAAATTGCGCACCGACGAGGAGAAGAGGTGGGCCCTGTTAGAGGGCATAAATCCAAATTAATACAACTTACTCGGGACAAACGCGCAAAGTAGCAACACTCATTTGAATGCCCAAATTGACTTTCAACACCATGATATGGCCTGTCAAAGTGAGGCACACACCACTTTCTTAATGACCGGCGTCTTGAAACTCCCAGAGACCCAATACTCGGCTTGGCTGTCTTGTCTCTACTGGCCGTCTCGTTAGGAAGGCGACTACGCTACTCTAGGTCGTTTGTTTTCTCAGAACGAACAAATTCCAATATACCTAGCCAGATTGCTACGTAGTGGCCTGTGTCCGAACGAAACGTGATTCGAGTACTACATGAGGATCTTCCTCGTGCAGTTCGGCTGCGTTATATGAGGCTGGTAATTCAACAGCCAGGAAAGCATCAATATTGCTTGAGAAAGGAATTTGAAAAGACCAACTGTGTTGCTAGGTCAAGCCTTGTTTATCGGAGACAAGAAAAAATGCCGCCTCCGCTAATCTGTGTGACCTCCAGTATGTTAGAACGGTCTTCTTGAACTTAATTCAAATTGCTTGGCAGATTCGTTTCTGTCGATCACTTGGATAATGTGGTATACTAAGTCATGATAAACGAAGTTTCCTACCGACAGTCAAGAGTGGCTCAGTAATTGGTTGCGAAATGATTCTGTGCGTGTTTGTGCCAAGGCAGTATTAGGTACACGGGATCTTGGCTGATATTCACCCCTTGACGCAACACACAATTGGTAGCCTTGTCTCGACTATTTTAGTAGCATCAATAGAGAACTGTGAAACCTAAGGTTTTGACGACTCATAGATGACAAGTGTGAGGTATCATGTCTTGTTCTAGTGTATCTTTTTCTAAAAATCAAACCGCTATCAAGTCGCAGTCCAAACTTGGTCTGTTTTTATACTCCTACTAAGTACTATTCCCGGATTCTTCTCTTTCGGTGGGTTGTCCTGTGAAATCGCAGGCTATCAAACGCGTTATTCCCATCCTCGGCGCTTACCAGACTTGTCCCAGCACAATCTGTTGTATTCTTCTTTGCAAATCTATGGAACTTGGGGAACTTGACTGTCAGCTTTCTTGACGTTGGGCAGGTGATCCGGAATAGAATTGAGGTCCGCCTGATGATATCAGCCAAATTACCATAAGTACGGTGAATGAGAAGCTCTGTGAAGAAGAGGGAAGAGAGAAGTAGTAGTCAACCCCGCCTTCTTGTTTTGCTGTGAACACTTGCTAGCAAGACACTAAGCCTCTACTAGTACGTTACTTTTACAATGAAGCCAAGAGCACTTTTAGTTCCCCTCTTTCATTTTTTCTTTTTGCAGTTTAAACATAGATTTGTAAGTTATAGGGTCATAAAGACAGCATTATTGGTGTGATTTCGGCTAAATCTGAGCGACATCTACTATTGAACAGGGCAGAGGACCGATCCATAATTCCTGTGTTTAAACTTCTTGCTTCTCATCTCATCACGCTTGATTTGAATTACCTTCCCCTTGTACTAATTCCGTCCAGTTTTGACAACCGGCTTAGGGAGCCTGAACAGGCTCCCATAGATCCTAATGTAGACGCCGTCCAAAACAAACTTGAATATCGCAACAAGACGAATTCCTATCACCAAATAATTTATTGACTCGAAATTTAGAATCGGCGACAGACTTAAGAAGAAGAAATTGGAAAGAAAACCCCTTAATCAACGCACCAGGGATGTTCCTTGGTAAGTGCGGAGCATCCCATGAGATCTACTATTCCAGAATTAGACTGAAACTTTGGTGAAGAAGACCAAAGCCCCATTCTTCGAACACGAGGCCCAATGCCCTTCAACACATTTCTCGCGCTATTTCTCCAAAATTGCGTCTCTTCAGCTTCATGCTCGAGCTTGCGGACTGTGACAGGGCATACAGAGCGTACAAGGACAGTCTCCTGATCAACACCATAAGCCAGGGCCAGAATTGCATCATGACACACTCGAGAATCGTGATTCCCAGCTTCGTCTAGGTCGAATTGTAAAATCAGGTAAAGTGTCGATTGCGATGCAGGCTCCAAGCTCCAGGGATCCAATGAGCTATCAGGCGAAAGATATTCACGGGATGTGCCATTGAAACACGAGATCATGTACAATGTTTCAGATGTGTCCATAATATAAAATTGTGCCTGGACTTGCAACCCGTTTTTACAGCCGAGCATCCAACCAGGATAGCGAACCCTCAGTCCTCTTGGGGTTAGCTTTGCAGTATCCGCCTCCGCGAAGTCGACATTATGTAAGTCCCTTCCATTGAGAAGGGTTGAAGGCGCCCACCTTAAGCCTTTCTTCTTCAGTTTGGGACCGATCCAGAATATCATGTTCGGTGGTACATTTGGCATTTCAGACCACAGGGATTCCATTCGCACGGCTTCCGGCACACTCAAGATACGCTTCATATCGAGATTCAGCAAACTCCCCAAACAAAGGGCCTCATCTGACGCCCTCGTTGTTGCTCTAAAAGGAAGCATTCTTTGTATAGCCGCAATTGCTCTAGGGGAAGATGCATCAAGGGTGTTTAGTACAGCGTAATCTCCCCATACAGCCTTTGTAACTCCAGATGTGTCATGAGATAGTTGGTGGATTGCAGCGAGACGGTCCAAGTCTTCTGAGAGAATCATGTCTGGAGTCATTCCCCGTAAGATTATGTCATCAAGACACAAGCTCATATCTTCAAATTGGAAATATAGCCTTTTACGGCCGAAAATCTTTTCTTGGAGGGTCCAAAGTCTTCTGTTCCATTTCGAAAGGTGGATCATCATCAGAATCTCCGTCGTCGAGAGCGATGATATTGTTTGAGCTTGGAGGTATGAATCGATTACTAGCACCTTCTCTGCGTCCTGATAGGTTTTCCTCATCAACCTTATAGCTTGGGTTCGCGCACTATATGGCTCCACCGGACAACAGAGAGTATCAATCCAAAATGGAATAGTTGGTTCCAACGGACTATACAGATTGCTCACAAAACGAGCGATGCTCTCGATTTGACAATATGGCAGAGTGTTGGCATCTGGGTTCCCAAGGCCATCTGACCACACGTGGGAGATGGCAACATATCGAATTGCGGGCATGACTGATAAAACTTGACTGCTATCTTGCAGATGGATTGCTGGAATTTCACCCTTCTCAAGAATTCTGACAAGCTCTGCAACACACACTGTCCTGTGCACGCACGTACAAAACCTGGATGTGTGCTTGGTCTTGTATTCATTTTTGTCCCGCTCATAGGCGGAGCAGGAAAATTCCGAGCACTGTTGGTGCTTGTTGGTCAGACTTGTAATCAAGTGACAAGCTTTGACATTTTCCTTCAGAGCTGTATTTTCTGCAAACGATTTACTGGCAAATTCTTGAGCGACGCTCTCGTATTCAGGCGGTTCTAGCATGCTTGCAAAGAGTAAACCGTGACTGAGCAATGTTGAGTTGAGTCGTTGAATATCACTTCTACACCACCCATCTGCAGCCATTCGTTCATTGATTGACTTCTTGCCACTGTTGGACCATTGTCGATTGGTACTGAGCCAATCAGGCACCGTTAACAAGTCGGCTCCAGCTCCCAGAACGTAAGCATTAAGCGCCTTCTGATACACGATTTTGTACCCCTTTTGCAGATATTCCCCCAAAATGGCGAAATAAAATGCCATCCATTGATCGAAAGGGGTAGTATTATGCAAGGCCCACCAATTCAATATGTTGCTAAGACGCCAGAGATTTTTGTCAACTCTCGTAGCATATTTCTCCTGGGCTTTGCGTGACAAATACCGCTCGCGGTCATACCATGAAAGGATAAGTTGAGGAAGCCTGAAAGTCGTTATAACCTTCTGACCACATGTATTTTCCCTGACAAGGTCAGATTCACGTATTGGCACTCGTAGAATATCTGTCAACAATCCCCAAAAGAACCAGGTCTGGAAGAAAGCGGCAATTTCTCTTGCTGTCTTCCCAGAGTTCTTTGGATCACAGATATCTTTCTCTGTCCAGCCTCTGCGAGAGGGAAATGTAATGAATGGACCGCCATCGTACTCTTCCCCTTCTCTGACGTAGGGAATCTCTATTGGAGGGTGCATTGGGTTTCTTGGCAAGGGAAGATGATCGACTGGAGTACCACCTGAAGGTATGAAAACAGCGGGGTTCAACGGCATTCTGCTGATAGGTTTTGCGTCCTATTTGGTTGATTGTAGAAACTGTCGTTGTCAAGAGTGACTCTTGGGAACCCGAATTTTCTTTGTGGGAGAATCAGCTTCCGGTGAAACAGCACGCGGCTAAACGCACTTGGAGCTGCTGTGACTCATTGATCAACCATTATATCACATGACGAACTTGCCCCATATGATCACGTGTCAAGTAAGGCTACTATATATGTTAAGAAATCGTACGCCATACGACAACCAACACGATCAAGTTTCCTGCACCCTAAACTACTACTTCTGTTTATTAGACTTAATCCAACTGCTTCAAAGCAAACTTCTCAGAGAGAAAGCAACGGGTGGTAGCCCACAGCCTGCGAGTTGAGCGGGTGCTTGGACAGCAATGTTACCACCCAGGACAAGTAATATATTGAACGTATCGCCCAAGTCGGCCCACTGGCTTGTAAGTATTCCTTGTTGCAATTGCTGAAGCAGAGGAGACTGATAGCAGCGGCGCCATGACACTGTTTCTGGTCCCAAAGGCTACATATATCCCGGATCGTTACATTGTATCCCTTGTTTTTCAGTTAGTACTTATATCTTTTGACACATGATCTACTTTCTTCCGGGCTGTGGAGAACACCATGTGTCAAGTTTTCCCAATCCGTACAATGCTTTGTAAAGCTGGGTTGCAGAATCATGTGACAAGTCGAGACAGACACAGAGTCGCCAATCACGAGCAAAGCGCCCTTGATATAAGCCAAGCCTTAGGGCTGCGCAGGGGACAAAGTCACCTGGTACAGTACTCCCTGTCTGAAAACTCCTGTGATTGTCAAAATTTGCTAGATGCTGATAGCAGCACCAATCGAGATAAGCCTTATTTGCAGTATAAAAACGCGTGTTATCACTGCGCATTGCTTGTTACCCAGGCATTGCTTCTACACATGTTCCCAAACCTTGATCGATCGAATATCGAGAAGCCAAGGACTACATTTCACTTCCAGATGCGAAAAACAAATAAAGTGGTAGCGACTTGGAAGGAGTCGAAGAAGTAAAGATGACTGCAGGAAGAAGTACGTTGCTCGCCAGCTCTTTCGAAGGCTGGCTAAACAGGGCCGACTATCAAATTTTGGCTTTGTTGAAGACGATTGGTCTGCCCAGTCAAAGTCGCACACCATCCCTGCAACACTGAATATGCCGGAAATTTCGGGCTCATTTCGTCTCTGGTCCGATGACTTCAGACCTTCTAATGTCATGGTCGATGAGAATGATGAGATTCTCGGGGCTATTGACTGGCAATTCGCATACGTCGGACCAACACAATTCGTCTTAGATCCGCCATGGTGGCTGCTGCTTGATGTACCTGAGATGTGGGAACATGGGATCGAAGATTGGACAAGCCAGTATGAGAGACGGCTAAAGATATGGCTTCTGGCAATGGAAGAGGTAGAACGTGATGCGGATATGGACGTATTGCGCCTCTCTGCGCACATGCGGGGGAGCTGGGTGACAGGTCGCTTCTGGCTAAACTATGCTGCTAGGAAGAGCTGGGCGTTCGATACTATTTACTGGAAGTACTTGGATGGAAGGTTCTTCGGTAAGCGGGGAGAAGAGAATGCTACGGGAGAACAATGGAAGTCAAGGGTGCATCTTCTAAGTGACAAGGAACGTGAGGCGATGGAACCGTTTGTGCGTGAGAAGATGGAGGAATCAAAGGAGCGGATCCTGGTGGAGTGGGATGCTGCAGAAGCAAGAAAACGCTTATCATCGTTATTGTTTGAGTGACTCTACTAGTGATGATACTAAATCGCGGACGTAACATCCTGCCAAATTCTGTATCAAGTCATCGGCTGTCGCACATACAATGCTGTAGGCTATACGCATCAATCTAAAGAACTACGACGTAAGGAATTCTCTCGCTGTAGATCGCAGGATTTAGCTGGTATCAAAAACACTGTTGTAGCGGTACTTCGTCCAGTTTCGTCTTTGAGACTCTGATATGCTAAGAGCCAGCTCCAAGACATGGCTTTTCAAACAATTCTTATTTCAAAAATAAAGAACATCCCCAAAAGCTGGCTTTTGCGCATAATCTGTAAGGTCCCGAAAAAGTGGATACTACTAGAGTGATAATGCTCCTCACCCTACTATGTCATACCCCCAAGTTCAGAAACTTACCCTCTCAATTCAAAAATCTGTTGCAACGCCCCTGAAACTCCACAGCAAGGGGAAGCTCTCCCACGGATTGTCGCTCCTTTGCCGCACAAAATTTCGGGAGAAAAAAATCATTTCGCAATGTCGACGAACACTTCAGTCGTGACGGACGCCGATTTGGAGAAGAACGCACAAGCACGCCCAATCCGTCGGGAGCGGACATTGAGGGGGAAAATCGGTTATCCCGCTTGCTTTCTTGCAGCTTGGATTACTGCAATGTACCCTATCATGTGCACTTGTAAATGCTTCGACAATGGTCATGTATCTTGGAGCTCTAATGCATGGATGAGTTTAGCCACATGGACTGTGGTGACAATAGAACTGAGCATCCTCACACTTCTTTCGCACTATATAACTGCGGAGAGCGTCGAGAAGTGGTGGTGCAAGGGAGGTGGGAAGTCAGATCTCGAGGTGGAGAAAAACGAGAAGGAAGGCAATGAAGGCAATGAAGGCAATGAAGGCAGTGGCCCTTATGGACAATGAGAAGGCTGATGCCGATTTGGAGGATGTGAAGGCGCACAGCAAGGATTGAAGAGCTCGAGAAATAGGGCAAACAGTTCACAGGAGTACACATGTATGAATTTTCGACCATTTACTGGATAAGTGCTTTCTGTTATCAACTTCCAAGTTAATAGATGATTGTAATATATTCACGAAGGTTGCGTGGTTGGCGAATGGTATAGGCAAAAGTGATGACTGGCGGCTTCGCGCGGTTTTGAGCTGTAATATTCCCCCAATTTTGTTTCCACCGCGTCCTATAAGAATCCTCCAGAAATCCGCAAAAATAGCACACGCTTTTGTAAATATATTCATGACATTTATCGTGTAACAATTGTGAAGTGACATCAGACGACTTCCTCGCCCGACCGGGTCTGAACGGTCGGTTTCGATGGAATCTAGCTGACGCTTTAGTCTGCGATTGTGTGGACTATGAACTGACGTAATCAATATTGCCAAATCATTTGGTGATTTCGAAACCTCATACAAAATCTTTCACAGCGCTACTCCTGCTTGACACCGTTCGCACCACTACCACTTCATCAATATCGTTCGTTCATGATGGGGTACGGAAACATCCTTTTGATAGTCGTCGTCTTGACGATTATAGCAGCGGCTCTGGCTACCGTCATCTTCTACTTTGTTGACCCAAATCCTCTTGAGCTACATGATTCTATTAGTTTCTATATGATTGGCATTGCCATTTTTGGAGCGATATGCGCGATTCTCAAGCCTCACCTCCTCCGACGTGTTCACGAGATAAAGATGCGGAATTATGGTATGAAAAGCAAGAATTTGGAGAGCAGACTCAAAAGTGCTCGGGTCATGCTTGGCGGAAATTCTCCCCCATTGGGTAATCGGAGCAGAGCCAGTGCAATGTCTCTGCTTTCGGAAGACCACGGCGTGGAGATGAAGACATTCCAGCAATTTCTTGATTGGGAGGAAAGCAAGGAATGTAAGATGAGGTCGATACACCTTGAAGCTGATGGAGATGATTCAGAGAAAGGAAGTAGGGATCGAGGGCTTCATTTTGTGCGGCTTGTCAGGTCACCACTGGATGTCAGGATTCAACTTCTGACTGTGCGAGCGCAATACATCGTAGTTCTCTCGGAATGATACCAGAGATACGATGCTGTTGAAAGCATGTGCTGGGAAGGGGTGCGTTTTGAGGTGCACATCGAGGACTTTTGGAAGCCGGGCTGGGGAGATCTCACAGGCATCGATCGTAGCTTAGAGCATGACAAAGAAGCGCTGCAGGACTGCTTGAAACATACACCAGGCACAATCTCTCACATGGACTGTGTGAGAAGGGACTGGCGTTATCATCGCCGTGTGAGGCTCTGGAGAGGTATCTCAGGGTACGACATCGTCTATGCAAAGCACAAGGATCAGTGATAGAAATCACGACTTGATCTTAATCTCGACTCAATCGTTGGCTGTGCACGCGTCCTTCCTTATTGGATACCCGGAGGACTTTGTGCCTTATTAAAAGATTAGTCTGATATCTAGCAGATTTCGGGTGATGGTTCGGAAATGTCTGAAGCTTGCACTGAGTTCTGTAGCTGCGACGCATATAAGTGTCTGAAGTCAATGTCTTCAGCTGCATTTAGTAATTAGTCAATAAGACAATCAAGACTCCCAATAATCAGAACTACTACGTTCAAGATCCAGTATATCTGAATCAAGTTTCAGTCTGGAGCTATTGACACCGATGAAGAGGTATCAATGCAGGTTCTCCTCGCTTACCCTCCCGCCACAACCCTGCCTACGAATATTCTCACTCACCTTTGGACAATTCATTCACTACACACTCAAACAATTATGACGAAAATCAGAATGCTTTTGTTGCACATCGCATTGCTGTTGACATAGCAACCGCCTTCATGTAAACACACACCTCCGTCACAACGAAGTCAACATAAGCTCGCTTAACTTGTACATACCGTCGTCAAAATCTCACGATGGCACAGTCGTGCCTGTACTATGAAGATCGATTCTACTATGAAGCTCAATCGTTGGTTATGATTTCATGAAGTTTTGGCTTTTTTTTTTTTCCTTAGAGAAGAGAGGATTCTTCATTGTTGCCTTCGCAGTCCCTCAATTCTTTAACTTTATCAGGAGTTTATGAAATTGACAACGTGGACGACAGTCTTCAAAATTAAGATGATATAATCGAAGACGAGCATGATGAAACACCATTCTCCCTGGCTGTGAAAGCATCCAGGATTACCATATCCGCGTTGACGTAGGACGGGCGTATATCTATACAAGAGAAAAATCATTGATCTTACAATGTGCCGTATCTGCCTGAGGGCATATCGTAGACTTTGATAAGAAGCCTGAAGGCCCGCTTCACCAGTCCCAGCTCTAGCCACACACACCCCTCTACTTCTGCCAACTCAAGAGCACTCGAGTGCGGCTCCTGCCGCGTTCGACTTCTCCTTCCTTCGCTTTCATGCCCCAAGCTTTCAAGTATTCATTCCATGAATTCGATGCATGAGATGAGTGCTCAAGCGTAATGAGAAGCGAGGCAAGTATAATCATCGTTGTAACACCCAACTCCCGGACAAATATAGTGACAACGGCAGCTACAGGAAATGATCTGATTGCGCCATTATGACAGTCATGCCGATCCTATTCAGAAAAGCAGCGGAAAACGCGAAGGTCACTTTGAGGTACCTGGCGATCATTTCTTGCCTCTAAGACAGTTTAGAACGGCTCATAGGTGAAGTTGCAGATGCCTGTGCGACATGAGCATTCTTTGCTTGAAGAGCAATGATGAGGAAGAGAGTTTTGAGCATGATGGACCTTCACTTACTGTCACTCGTGAACAATTAAAAGAAAGGTTCCGGTACTGGTTCAACTACGGGAGCTAAGCTGAGCTGATGCCAGCCCGTACAGTCCTCAGAGCATGGCCATTAGATTAGACAATGGTAGCCCAGGGACTCATCAGACACTACTGTTCTTCCTGGGTACGTCTGCAGTAGGAGGTGGCAAAGAAAGAGCCTTAACACATATTTCTAATTGCTTGCAAACTCACATTTCTTGACCAAGAATTCTAACGGACAAGTGAAATTTCTCACGTGATTACCGAAAGTAAACAAATTAGCGAAGAGGGACGATCAAGCCATTGCCGCGAAGCTAGAAGCAGGATGGGGTTACCCTTCTTGATTGTTTGTCTCCTTTCGTAAAGTTACGAGAAAATTTAACGACATAGGCGATTAGTTCTAGCTATCCAATCTACAGGAAACTTATGACGTCAGATTCCTCGTGGCCGTGATGGATATTGAGACGCAGTCCTCCACCACGAAGCTCGAAGTATTTTTCTTTTCCCAATGCTAAGTCTTGAAGTATGCATTCTCTAGAAAATCAAATGCATTACTCAGTTCTACCTAGTAATTGAACAGTTGAACCGGGACATTGCCATAAGTTCGCCACATCTCTCGAAAAATGTGATGGGTAAAGTTCCAAGTCTCTTGCACACCACACGTAACCCACGAACTTCATTCACCCAGCATAGCCAAAAAAGAAAAAAAAAAGAGAGAAACACCATAATAATATCGCACGACAAAAACAAAATGCAAAAATATTCAGCATCCACCTGCCTCGCTTCGCTTCAAATCAACGATGAGCATAATCTCCGCATACATCCTCGTATTTCCCCTCAAAATCCAGAGTCTAGGCTCTCGCCAAGGAGAAGACATAGCTTTGTGAACCCTAATCCTTCCTGGCTTTATGTGTCATTTGGACCCTCTTCATAATATTCTACTTCTACAAATGGAACACAAAATGTCATAATGCTCAGATGGACGTTCAAGATTCTGGGGAACGGGATAGGCTGTTGGAAGAGGGTGTAGAAGGAAAAAGAACAAAGACTGTGGATGTAAAAATGGGGAGCTGAAAGGAACTGCCTCACTCATCTGGCTAGAGGTTAGATGAGGAAAAGAGGTAGAAAGGAATTGCGACATGAAATATCAAGAAAATCTATTCAGAATTTTTGGTCTTGGAGCTTTTGTGTTTTGCAAAGATAAAGATCGCTCAGCGAGAAAGATTAGCTATTAGATGTCCTGTGAGAAGATGTACATTGGAGCAGATGATATTTCCAGATTCAAATACCTCCCTAATATGTCACCAGATGACCTTGCTGAAAAGCAAGCATGAGATCCGAAGAGATGAAAGCTTTCATATTCGTTTTTACACGCACAGACCTTTCCCATGCTGTTGAGCGGGACATTTCATTATTTAGAGTCCATACCACCCTTCAAAATGATATTTCTCTCCATCTCAAATTTCCCCATTGTCTAGAACTCAAAATCTCCCCTGAAAGCCTCAACATCCATACCGACCACCACGCGTTCAGCAAGATCCCTCCTCCCCATTTGACTGAAGACCCTCCTAAGTGTATCATATAGATTCGTACTCTGATTCTGGCTAATCATCCTCTCGAGCTCCGCCTCACTCACGTTGCCATTCGCATCCATGCCCAATCCGCCCGCACCATTCAGAATATCCCTTGCTTTCTCACGGCCTTCATTCTCAACGACTTTATGCATAGCCAGCGCACCTAGGAGATGTGATGCCGCTTCGTCGTAGCATCCGATGTTGATACATGAGACGCCGAGATTGTAGCGCGCGCGGACGAAATTCGTGCGCAGCGTGAGAGCCTTCTCGTACGCGGCGATGGCTTCTTCCGAACGGCCGCTGTTGGCGAGCGTGGCGCCGAGTCTGTTCCATAGGAGATGGACTTGGTCTCTTTGCGTTGAGGCGCCGGATTCGGTGGATGCGAGAGCGGCGGAGAAGCAGTCGACGGCTTTGTCGTATTCTTCTGCGCCGTAGAAGAGTACGCCGAGGCCGACTTGGACGTCGGGATCCATGTGTTCGCCATCTGGGGAGAGTTGGGCGGCGGAAATGAAGAGCTCGGTTACTTTTTCGTGGAGGAGATGTCGGTCTGTGAAGCCGATTTCGGCGTCGGAGGAGAGTGAGGAAGGAGAGATTATGGAAGGGTATTTGACGGAGAGCCAGCGCTCGAGGGTCCGGTAAGCGGTGCTGTCGTATCCTTCGTTGGTGTAGCTTACTGCTAGACCCATGAGAGCTGTGAGGTTACTAGGGTCGATCTTGACGGCTTGCTCGAGAGCGCGGATGGCGGGCGTTTCTTTCTCATTTTGAGCTTGAGCTGAGCCTAGAAGAACCCAGGCATCGATATGTTGAGGATCTTTCTGGACTGCTGCTTCAAAAGCGAGAGCTGCTAGCGAGAGATTGCCTCCCTCATGCATAATCCTCACGCCCTCCTCGAAGGGGTTGCCGACCTCCTTGAATATGTTATCCTCCTCAAACATGTAATCACCCAACTGTGGATCTCTGAATGGTTGATGAGTGCCTAGACCATCAAAGCCATCCCACTGATCGAAATCGCCCATATGTTGGCCTAGATTCTCTTCACCAGCCAACTCCCTAGCAGCAGCAGTCTCAGCTTGTATGCCTCTCCAGATAGATTCGAAATCACCAAATTCATTGGTTTCGGATTCAAGGACTGACCTGTCCATTTGTTCCAACTCTGCCTCTGCCGCTAGACTCTCATCTTGTTCTCTGCCCTGGATATCAATTTGCTTGAATTGTTCCTCCCAGTGCTCATCATCAAGCTCGATCATCTTTCCTTTCCCTTTATCCTGTTGTTGGAAATTCTGTGGTTGTTGGTATTGTGAATGGTTCATCATTCCCATACCCATACCCATGCCCATTCCCATATTCATGCCCATGTTCATTCCCATAGGTGATTGGTAGCCTTGGTATCCATTTCCCATTTGTTGAGCCATAGGACTACCTGTCCTAGCACCCTGATTCATCTGTTGGAAACGGGCGAAATCCTGAGGACTGAATGCCGTGCCTTTAGGAACCTGGAATGCAGCCTCCATCCTCGCCTGGTCTACGCCCGGGTTGAATTCTTGTGCCCAACCATTGAGACCCGGTGATGTCGAGCCCGCTCGCATATGAGGATTTTGATGGAGATCGTGTTGCATGGCGAAAGCTTCTGGGAGTTGGCCATTCTGTTGCATGAAATCATTCATCATCTGGTTGCTAGTTAGCCTGCTTCTCTCATTGTATTTTCCCTTACTCATCCCCACAGTCCACCTCCTGCCTTCTCCTTCCCAGCTCTCATCACAGCCCAAAGGAACAGAAGCACAGCATGCAACCTACATTGTCCTGACTCCCACTCATCCCCACACCCCCCGTACTCCTCATCCCCTGCATATTCCCCCCAGGCCTACCAACCAACCGATCTCTCTGCAGACTCTTATCATCCTGAACATGTTTGGTGAACTGGCTCAACGGATTGCCCGCCGTCGAGCATTCTGCGCCTCCCATGAAAGACATCGTTGCTTGATGCGTTACTGTTCGTTTCGGTTTGCTAGTATGCACTGTATGGCGTGAAGAACTGGGAGCTGCTTGCTTGGAGATGGTATCTATCGTCTTGCCGAATCCCAGAAACTAGTTTGTATACGAGTTCGCAGATATTGCCTTTATTGTGTCGTACGGTACCGTCCCGAGTTCTCGACAGTACGCTCGATCCGATCCCAAATCCGCGAATTATTAATCCTCGAAACAGAACCCCGCCCCAGAATTCGCCCAGTTTCGTTCGCCACGTCAGATGCTGCAAGTCTATCGCGATATCAGTCGTCTGTATAGTGCCGTAGTCTAACAAGCAGTGCAGTAGGTACGAATTCGAATGCGTGTTTCGCTGTGAGATGTAATGTACAGGAGATGTCGAGATGTCAGAATGCAGAACGTGAGAATGGGGCAAGAAGAGTGTGGGGAAGCTTGCAGTGCAGTTGTTCGGGAAGAAATTCTGGCGCGGCTGCGGGCGCGGCGGAGCCGAGGTGCGTGAGCCTGGAGTGAGGTCGGCATTCGGCGAGTGGAGGATCTTGGCATGTATTGGGAATCACATGAAGACATTTTGAGCACTGGTGAATAATGAGAGAGGTGGTTATGCTCTTGTTTACTACACCTACCTGGGTTTTGAGCAGTTGATGGAGGGACAAGTCTGAATTCAAAGAGTCATTATCATCAGTGGTATGCCCATCGAATTGCGGAAACGTATCTCAATTATTCTTACTAGCAAGTACGGTATCATCACTACACATATACAGCCACCGTCTGTTTCTTCAGACAAAGAAATGCTAACCATCCATCAAACCATCGTACAAGCCATGAGCGGAGTAATATCTATGTATCTGTCTTTCTTTCGAATCTCAAGAAACCATCCCGCGCGCCGCTATGCCCACAAGCTCAAGAAAGTATACCCCCTATTTTACAAAAAAGTAGAAATGTAACAAGAGGGCTTCGTGACAAGGGAGCAAGAGATCCAGAAATGCCACACCGAGACCATGCCAGGTTTCCGCATTTGCGGATCCAGTAACTTTTGATACACCACCATAGTTCCCTCATCTCATCTCACACTGTTTTACCATCATACACTGTTCATGCCGTTCCTCGTACACCCTGCCAATTTCGCCCCTGCATCTCAACCAAGTAGTGAGCAGCTTAGAAAGAGGTCTCACGATCTCCTCTTGGCACACCACCATCGCCACGGCTCTCTCTGCTCCCGGCGCTGAAATCGATTCTCAGCTGTCTTCCATAAACCTCCTTTCCAACCAATGCCTCCTTCCCCTTGACGGCACTCTCAACATCCACGAAATCCGCGTGGGCGAATCCTCTCGGCTGGCCAGTACGTCTATCGATAGCAACACGGACATCGATGACATTTCTGATGTCACGGAAGAGCTTGTTGAGATCAGCATCAGACATCTCGAAAGCGAGGTTGCCGATGAAGAGGGTCTTGGAGGGTGGGTTGGTGGTATTTTCACGGCGGGTTGTGTTCATGTAGTTGACGACGAGGCGGCGGCCTTCGAGCATGGACTCGTGCTTGGCTTCGATGGCCTTGGCAGCTTGTTCGATGGATTCGAATTCGACGTATCCGAATCTACATTCAAATTAGCCATCGTTCAGAAGTCTTGTGCCAACTCTGCTTGAATCAAGCAAAGGAGAAAGAAGAAATGCAAACATACCCCTTGCTCAAACCTCTAGCATCAGTGGCAAGAGTAACCTTCTGAATAGCACCAAACTCTCCAAACTCCTTCTCCAAATCCGCAGCCGTGACATCGAAAAGCAAGTTCCCAACATACACACCACTCGAAGGTGCGGGCGCAGGACGAGGCTCAAACGATCGTCCACCGCCACGCTGCATGCCGCCTCCTCGTCCGCCACCGTATGCTCCACCACCATATCTGTCTGCCCCACGGTCTCCTCCGTATCCACCACGATCACCTCCATATCCGCGATCACCGCCACCATATCCGCCTCGTCCTCCGCGGTCCCCTCCATACCCACCGCGTCCGCCACGAGCTCCGAATCCACCTCGTCCACCTCCATTTCTATCACCACCATACCCACCTCTACGATCCTCATACTGTCTTGGCTCGCGGGGAGCGTATCCCTGAGACTCACCAGCCGACGCGGGTGTCGAATCGGAGGCAGCGTCGATAGCTCTATTCACAGCACTGTTCTCGCCGTCAGAAGTTGGGACAGCCTCAGAGCTCTTCGCGGCATCGTCGCTGTATTTTCGGAATGCCGAGGGGATGATTGATGATTGTTGGGTCTTGGAGCGGAGGGCGAAGGGGGTGGATGTGTTGAGGGTGCGGATGCTGCTCGCTGTTGAGGACGACGATGCGGCGCGGAAGACAGAGCGGCGGATCAAATGCCTGGGAGGGAGGTATTAGCTTTGTTCTGAACAAGCCATCTGGTAGTTCGTCGTCCATTGCAGTCAAAGAGAGCAATGGCATCGAACTTGGAGCTCCATTAATTCATCCAAGCATCGGAATCAACAGACCACCCAAGCCAATCCATTTTATTTCCATCGCAACTCCGCAGGCAGTTATCAATACTTACATGATGAAGACGTAAAAGGAGCGGACTCGAAATATTCCCGAGATATGCTGTAAAGAAGAAACGTTGTTGTAGGGAGAGGTATGTTGAAGAGAGGTATGTGAGAGAGGGAGATGATGATTGCATCCTCGATTATTTTTCTTCGACTTTTCCCTTTCCGCGACAGGGTCAGCTCCACTTATTCCCGATACGCTAAGCCCGTTCAAGTGCAGTGTTGATGGACCTTGCGCGAGGACACCTCCTTTCTTTTCGAGATGTTCTCGAGAAGAGCTTTCATGGTGGAAGATTCTGCACTGGAATGAGAGAAATTCTACGACTGTTGTGTTCTTTCGTTTTGGATATGATTGTTGTCAACTGTTGTCCTGGTAGGACTAATGTTACAATAGCTTCAGTCGCAGGTGTAGCTTATCTCGACGTTCAAGAGCTTCTACAGCCAAAAGAACAGACGAGACATTTCAGTCGCTCATCAACTGTGAGATACCAATTTTCCAAGTCTGTACTGGCACCATGCCAATCCGTGAAGATATACTAATCCACCCTGCATTCCAATTACTCACAAGGCATAGCCAGTACCTCGCACTTATTCAGCTGCCGTTCACAAAGTACCTGCCCACAGAAAGACAAATTCTCAATAAGTGATTTTTCATTCCTTTATTTATTTCATCCATGCATCATCTTGATGTCGTTCATCTATAGAGGTCACAGGTCAGAGGCCAATATAAGCCCAATCCCAAGCCCAAGCTAAGCACCCTCTTTCGCTCTCTCGCTCTCTCAATAAGACGCGAGAAGCAAGCAAAAAAGGCAGGCAGGCAGACCATCAAAATATATGTCTCAAACAATGTAGTATCCCAATACAGTCAGCAACACAAAGCAAAAGCGCGTCTCATCTCATTTCATCTTCGTTCTCCATATACCCACCCCTATGCCGCAAGCTCCTCTCTCCCAAACACTCGGACCTTCCAGCCTTATGCAGACATGAGCCCACACCAAATCAGAGACCCAAAGAATAGGACGAAGGGAGGCAACAGCAGAGAAAGGATGAGGACAAGAGAAAGAGTAGAAACATCTGCGCAGGGGTATATCAAAACGCCATGACCCAACCAACCAAGCAACCATCCCAAACCCAAACCCAATGGCAGTTCCAACCCATTCCATCCAACCAGACCATCAAGCACCCCGCCATTTTTTCGGTTCCCGCAGCAGAGAATAGAGAAATGAGAGAGAGATATAATCAAACAAGAACACACACATAGCGCCATTCTCCATGCCAGTCATGCATATTAGGCCGTCGGCTCAAAGTCGTATTTTTGATAAAGAACAAAGGAAAAGAGAATTGAGATACGGCCGAATCTTAAGGAAAAGGCGACAGCGTGCGCGCCATTGAATCTGGCGAATCAGAGAAGAAAGCCGACGAGATGCCATGAGGAAAAGTAGTAACACAAGTAGGCGAAGACCGTGCATCGAAAGAGGCGAATTCAAAAATCCTGGTAAGATGTGGTTGCCCAACATCGGGATGGGATGCAGATAACGAATGCTGCAATGCACGATATGCGCGAGCCACGTGGATGAGATCGCAAGGTAGGGTTGAGATTGCCACGTGTGATCAGCCATCTCTAATATCGTGGTAATTGGACATGTGGCGACGATCAATCTTTAAGTGGTAATGATCGTGCAAAATCGCCCGATAATGGAAGTCAAAAATCGGGACTAGAATCGATCCGCGGGGCGGTATCCGTTGGGTCGTTGATCATGTTGGTATTGCACACCGTTCATGACCTCAGGATCTGGGATGCTCCGGAGAGGTGGTAATTGCTGTTGTTGCTCACCTGCTTGAACATTATGACTGTATTGGTGAGGAATTGGAGCAGATGGTTGATGGTACGAAGGTGCAGGATGGCCTTGGAGAACAGCAATTTCGGATCTCATTTGGGCGTTTTCGAGTCTGAGATCGTTGGCTTCTCTGCGGGTAGCATCGAGTTCGTGTTCGAGTCTCTGGAGGCGAGCATCAACACGTGCGATCTGATTCTTCTGCTCCGCAATGACCTTGGTCTGGCGCTCGTGCTCACTGATAGCTAGAAATTGTTAGAAATTTCAGAAACACACAGAAGAAAAATTTACCTTTTGAAAGAATCTCCCACTTCGAAGCCTTTGCACCCCGCTCAACGCTCTGAAGAGTTCTGAGGGTATCGAAGAGATCCTTCATCTCTAATCTTCGCTTCCGCTCGGCCAACTTGTGAGAAACACGCAGTTCTGGGGTTCGAGAGTATGGTTGCGAGCTGTTCGGAGAACCGCCTTCACCATTGGCCAACTCCGATACCTGTCTATGCTGTAGACTATGATGGTGAGTGCTCATCTGAAATTCGGACGACTCTCTGCCATACTCTCCAACTGGGGCACCATCATCCAGACGACGTTGACCGGCTGGGAGACGCGACTCGGTAGTGTATTGGCTGCTAGCAATCGAATCTGCGTACGAGTTACGTCTCGAATCATCATAGAACGAAGTGCCTTGTCTGCTACCAAGCTCCTCGCTAGGTCTCGCAGCCGACGGGATTCTCTGAACCTCCTCCTCAGGGAAAGCCCAAGCTTGACCTCTAGTAGGCTCAGGAGCACGAGCGATCGCACTCAGAGCCGGACCTGTAATCTGAGGAGCATTGCGCGAGTTGTGAGAGGAATCCGGCAAGCGTTGGAAGTTTGGCTGGTAACCACTGGACAGACGGAAAGGACCAGAGTTGCGATCGGGGTGAGCAGATCCTGGATTTCTCTGCTGTGCCAATGTGCTTTGTAATGAGGTTGTGGACGGGTTGGCGCTAGCATAAGGTGAACTCGCAAGTCTCATGTCACCAAAGTTTGCACCCAGTCTGCTATCTACCGATTCTCTGCGCGAGTCACCCATATGACCATTGTGCTGACCCTGAGCCTGGCCTTGATCGTAGAACTGCTGATTGAAGCCATTGTATGTTGTAGGAGACACAATTGAAGCGACACTCATGGCACCAGAAGCAGGAGAGTTCAATGGCTGTGTGTTCGGACCATTCGATATGGGAGAGGGGGTCATATCAGTCGCAGACGAAGAGTCAGCTCGAGAGAGACGAGGATTGAGGTTTGGGGCACCATTGGTGGATTGTGTAGAGTTATCTGCTGCTGTCAGTGTAGTTCGAAATCATGGGGACGAGTCCTTGCTCACGCTTACTCGAGGCATCCTTAGAAGAGTAGTAGGCGGAATCGCGATGCTCGTCAGGTTTGTTTAAGACACCTGCCAGACCGGCAGGGATTTTCTGGGAGACGTGTGGGGAGGCCATTGCGACTGCAATTGCGATAGGGAGGGACGTTGAAAAGGAGCGTTCGTTGTGAGAAAATAGAATCGGCCGAGGCCAATGAGGGCTGGATTGCCAAGTAGCAGACGGAAGAGAAGGAATTGATCGTGGAGGGAGGGTTGTCAAGTAGCAGACCCGTCAAATGACGTGAGTGAGAAGTTTAGAAGTGCCTCTCGAACGGTTGTGGTGATCTTCTCGAGTGGAGGTGAAGTGAAGTAAAGTTCACTCGAAGTAAAGGTTGGGTTGAGGGACCCGACAAAAGTGAAGTGAACGTGCTCTCTTTCGCTCGCTCGTCTGTTGCTTTGCGCTGCGCTGCACTTCAAGGACCAGGTCAGTCTCCAGTGAATTTATCTAGTGCGCCGATTAGAGCGCTGCGGGCGGGCTCAGGCTGGGGCGTGGACGGTGTCAGGGGAGCCAGGTGGGTTGACGGCTATCGAGTGGAGCACTAAAATATCGAGTTATAGGGATCTGATTGGTCGCTTAGGCCAGTAGCTCATGTCAGGCCGGTGTGGTGCTGGTCTCTTCTCTTCTTTCTCTTCCAGGTTCTGCTCTTGGGTCTTCCTCAGTAGTCTAAAAGCGAGCGTGGGTGAAGCCGTCAAGACTTGAAGTGTGGAATGGAGGGGTCGGGCTTGGGGTATATAGGTATAAATAGGAGACTTCGAGGGTTGCTTCAGTTGATAAGGTTGACGTGACCAGACCATCTCCAGGCCAGCCAGTCCAAGATCAGTGGACAGAAGGCTGTTATGTATGCTGGCTGAAGAGTGCAGCAGTCCAGTCCATTTCTCTAGAAGGAATCCCTCCCGTCTGGCTGTCTTGCACACTGCAGTCTGCCCTGCACTGGTAACGTACGGGGATGATGAAAGCAGGATAGTGTTGTCTAGGGGGCAGCGTGGTGGACTGCCGGGGTGAAGAGTACAGGACGGAGCGTAAAGTGAAAGGCCAGCCAAGCAGCAACGAGAACAGCCAGACAGGCCTGAGGAGATGCAGAGACGCCTGTCAAGGTGTGGCAGAGCGGGAGGTCTTGAGTGGATGGGCGCACGAGATGTCTGGGATGAGGGAACAAGGATTGGCTGCGTGGGCGCGGGAGAGGGGGATTCGATGGAGGGAGGGATACGGCCTGGAACTGGTGGGCTCGATTTGGAAGGGTTGGTTGGTGGGATCTCACTTCAGGGCATGGCATGGCATGGCATGGCATGGACGAGGACATGGGGAGAGGTACAGCATGCATGGATAAATGGCAGGGCCAGAGAGGCATGGCATTCGAGTCAACTTGGAAACTACTGTATCAAGTCAATAAACTTCGCGGCGAACGCTTTTCAGATGAACTTGCAGGACTAGTACGCTAGTAAAGGACGAACAAGGACAGACAAGTCGATGCTTGAGACTGAGGGGGAGGCTTGAGCTCAGAGCCCCATCCAAGTCCTAATATCACATCTCAGCATCACCATGCTTCTGCCACAAACTTGTGTCCTGGCACTCATAAATCAGGAGGTGGAGAAACATTCTGAAGAGCTGTGGTTGAAGCCCCAAACAATTCCAACTACGGCATCTTTTAGCCAGATCGGCTCAGATCGCTCGCGCGTGGCATATCGTACCGTAGCCATGTCCGTCCCTCGATCGGGGATCATCTCTTCATCCAGCCAACAACGTCTCCTCTCTGCCCCGCGATATCGACAAAGCCATCCTAAAATCTACAAAGTCCCCGTCCGCCGCCGTCCCGCTGCTACGTTAGTGGTTGCCTCTTTAGGGCCAGATCCCCTTGTCATCTCATGGCTTGTCCCCCTTGCTCTTCGCCGGAAAAAGAAAGTTGAGAGACGATCTCCAGATGCGAAGAACAGGGAAACAGGATCGAATTGGTATTTGTGTTTCTTTAGTGCGTTACTGCTGCTGCTTTCGGAGTGTGTTACTCGCTCGTCAAAAGTGCAGTTGCTCAATTCAATTTCATCTGGAAATCACGTCCGATCCAGTAGTAGCCGGTGTAGCAAGTTCATGCGTGTTTTCGTCTTCATAATTTCATTGTCGATAACATTTTCGAGATCAGAGGATATTTCTACAACAGTAGACCCGTACCTCCTCACCCCTCTTCGACCTTCCCACTCATTCCCCTCCGGTTCTGTTCCGGTGCAGCTCACTTCTGTCCGTTCATACATGCGTACAGCTGAAGTCACACAAGAAAACGTGTTGCCGTACCGCCCCTTCAATCCACTAGCGGCTAACTTTACACCCTAGCCCGAACCGTTGATGATGAGTTTCGTGAGAGCTGTCAAATCAAGCCCTAATCGTTCTCTTGTTCCTCATCTTGGCCTCCTGGGACTAATAAAGTTTATTCCCGGTCTACTCAACTTGTACATACGAGCCGGAAGTATCAGACAACCAGATCTATTGATCGTAGTATGACTTTCCGTGCTCTGTTCTATACGGTATACGGTCGGCATGACTCCACGGGATCTCTCTCTTTCGACCTCATATGCCACAGGCTGACTAACTAACCACCAACCGGCACCAACCTCAACGGCTATAAGAACATCTCACACATAGGCAACCAACCGGCAGATGAGACATCTCAAACAACCAATCCCGAAAAGACAAAGGTTTGAATTAAACCTTCCACGAAGCTGCACCTGCTCGACATCTGGGGAAGTGCGGGAAGCGGGAAGCCGTACTAGTACAATAAAAGTGAGACTATCAAAAAGCCAATCTCGAGACCTGCATGATCGGACATGGCATTCTTTCAGTCTGTGAACAGCCGTCTGATCCGATTCGATTATTGGGTTCTTCTTGACAGCAGTTGGCGCACAGATTTACTTGCCATCGAGCTCTTGTTCTGTACCTGACAGCTCCAGATCAGCATTCAGATTTCCCCAATCCAGCTCGGCCAAATTTCATACTCCAAGACGGCGATATTCAGCACCTCATTATCGCACAAGACAAAAACAAACCCTCAGAACCAGTCACTCTGTTCACAGTCAGCGTTTATGTTTCAGAGTCCTCACCTTTTTCGCATACCAGATTCATTTGAGATCTTGCACAGCTGAGAGCTCTCTCACGGGCTTCCCAGCATTACGCTTACCTGGACCTCACTCTCCATTCTTCCCCCGATCTAGACCCCCATACCCTACTTCCCCGGCGCTGTGTTCCCTACGCTCCAAACCCCGAGCCTTGCCCTGCAAGCTCGTGCTCGCGGGCGCGCGTGGCACTTACAGGCCTGCTCTTGATTCTTGGGTCTTGGGCGCCGAGATGAACAGGCTCCGGGCTCCGATGGGATGGGATGTTCCCTGAAAACCGGTTGAAAGCGAAGCAACACATCGCCTTGTGCATAGCATAGCATCGCGTCGCATGCTGCAAGCAATATCACCACGGCACCAGCACCTCAATCCTCTCTTGCAGTCAAACGGCAACCTCCGCGAGCAAACCCAGGGCAGGGCTCTGACTGGAACGAGCACATTGAAGAAAAAGAAAAACATCCATCGCCGTAGAACTCTTCCCTAAATTCAGGCTCAACACAAAGTTCACAACCCCAGCAGCCTCGTTCGGCGTCATTCCACGCTGCAAATCACCGAGAGACATGCTCTGCGACCAGGCACTGACTGCCGACTGGCGCGAGCTTTCCCTTACCGAGAGACAACATCAACCATTCAACCAGGTCTGTACGGAATCCGGGACAAACCAATTTACGCGCACGTTCTGATCACCACAATTGCCTCCACTGTGATATTGATTGTTTTATTAATTCACAGAAGGGAAGATACGAGGACGGAACGTTGCAATAAACGCAAGGCTTCCTTACACTCTGGCTCTTCGAATACTGTATGGATCTCGCGTGCTTGTCGCGAAGAGAATGGCCGCAGCACGCCTGTACCTGACGTTCATGCTCTCCGAAAAGCCAGAATCTGCCTTATTCTCCTCGAATCCTCGAAGCTCGCGTACAGACAGTGGCAGCAGGATATCTTCACATGATGCCAACTCTCACCTGCTCCTTCAAGCTTCGCTTCGGTTCACACAAAGGGCAATTCAAAAGGCTTGGGGTACACTGAAGCCGAAAACCCTTGCCCTGTATTCCATCCACCTGCTACCCGAGAGTGGTATCCCTGACCTTGACCTTGACCCTGACCCTGAAGGATCAAAGCCACGGGGTATGAACATGGGTGGGAATGGAAAGGAGATCTTCCATGTCCTTTGCTCTGGGTCGTGACGATCTCTTCTTCTTTTCTGGGATGTCCATTGTAGCGACAGATGCACTTTGGCAACCACAAGATAAATTACTTCTACATATGAAGCTTTCCTGAGTTGAGATTTCGAGCTGCGAGATCTTGCCGTATAAGGGTTGACTTTAGGGTGGATACAGTCGGTACCGTACGATTTTAACTTTGACTTTGGCTTTCAATTGACTCGACACGGCGAACTCTCCTGAAGAGGAAGGTTCATGTGCCTGCTTCTGAATGACTGCGGAGTACGGGACACGGACTTCGATGGATGTATACCTTGACAACTTTTTAGAATCGATAGACTTCAACACCAGTGAGGAGTCTCGTCTTATGATAAGATCCTAAGAAGTGTCAGTTTCAAACATCAAACAGATTTCCCGATTTCTTGCATGATTCCAGCAGGTATTTCGTTAAGTGTATCTAGCTTCAACAAATCCTTCTTCTATCTAGTGTCAAGCTCCCTGAATTAAGGTCTGGTAATAAACAAAGACAAAGCGAAATTTTATGAGACGAATTCAGTCAGCCACCTGCAAAGCACACTCGTGGAATCTCAGCAGGCGAAAATTTCAATCTATCTCCAGCTCTACCAGATCTAATTGGCTACCACCTAGCCGGAACACGCATCCATGATGATCCCATCCCCCTCACTCATCAGCACTGCATCGCCACGCATCAACACCAAGGCTGAATTCCTGCAAGAGCCATGGATATCTGTTCCCTCGTCGCCGACTGGTCGGCTAATCGTATCAATGAAGATCTATGGAAAATCACCTCGCTTGCATTTTCAGTGTAGGCGATACTGTGGCAAGCGAAGGACAAAGGACCCCAACTCCGTCGATATTCTATCAAGTCAAGCTAATGATGCTGGGAAGCTGCATGGCGATTGATTCTCTTCCAACAATCTCCTATCCATACTCCTTCATCAAATTGAAACGAAGCAAGAAGGTATTGGTTCCCTACTCTATCGTTTATGGAAGCACCAGGCAAGCGGTAGGAAAGCTACCGGCCGCTATTTATCTCAGAGGTATCATCGCGAGTCTCCCACCAGCTGATACAACTACTGCACGCCATACATCTAAAGAGGTACAAGCGGACGCAGCTGCAAGATGAGATGAGACCTCCTCTCCTCACCATACCATCTAATCGTTCAGGTTCGTTAAAATACACTAGAATTCCTCACTCACCAGCCCGGCGCACCCTATCTTATACTTCCCGTCCCGCACAACCCGCACACCAAGCCACGGCGCGGAAGTCGCACGGAACAAAGCAAAACAAGCCACCTGTGGCATTTAGTGGCGCTCCCTCCGACACCACTGATTCGACACCTTCACAGCCTTCACTATCTCATGGTGGGGTTGGCGCTGATCTGGATCGCAGGCTGGGGGGCGGGAGGGATCGTAAATCGATCTGAGCCAGCGCTAAACTTCAATTCGACGAACCTCGAAACTTGGATCTGGGTCAGGGACGTTTTGCTACTTTTTGCTTTTTGTGAGTGTATCGCCGACGTTGGGGCTTGGCTTTTGGGTTTGGAGAAGGGCTATTGGCTTGCTGGATTATGGACTAATGGTTGATTGATTGATTATTTTGACGGCGGTGGTTTCAGATGACGGGCAGAAGCTATGTATGGGGTGCACGAGGGAGGGGTCATAGCGGTTTTCTGTCACTCATTAAGATACCTCACATCTACTCAGGACGGAAAGTAATACTCGGGATAGTGGGGCAAATTCGAGTTTGCACTTTTGTTTTTACTTGATCGGGCTATTCTTGACGAGAAAGTTATCGAGTTATCCTGATCAAAGGGAAACAGGTTTTGTTCCAGCTTCGTGGCGTTCGAACGATGTCCTCGAACCGAAGTCTAGCAGCCCAATCACGACCTCAAATCTAAGTTACATTCCCACCAACAATCCGATCTAGATCTAAGAGCCGCATCAGCAAGGAAAACCCAACAATGTTCCAAAGCCACATCTCTGGGAGACCCGACCGGACATTGGTTCCCAATCGAGGCATCACGCCGACGACATGTCTGCTCGCTTCGTTTGTTCCAAATCAACAATGCGAAGCAAAAACCAGCGTCGGGAATCTGCCTCATGCATCCATCCCATCATTCCCTTCCCATGCATCTCCATCCACGTAAAGGCCGCCCGGAAGAAAAGTGTGGTTATACAAATCCTCCTCCCGGCCTGTCTTCCCCGCTTAGTCGCACGCTGCCTAGGTGTGCTACACTGCCTCGTAGGCAGAGCTCACTGTGTATGCTGCGCCAGCTGGAAAACCGGCATTCAGCACGCACCAGTACAGTGCAGCGGAAGCACTCCCCGAATGCATCGTAAGTACACTTGTACTTCGTACATACTGATAGGGAATATAAGGTATGCACAGAGCAATGGTACCAACGTGAACTGTTCGCTGCGTGACGACGGTTTGTGTCTCGCGTTCCAGGAAATCGGTCCGTCCTGTGAATAGCGAGACAAATGTATCACCAGCGATGTTTCCACCCCTGTTTTCTTATTCTGCTTCTGGGGTATACATTTACAGGCATGTCAAAGGTACTACGGAATGTAGGTATTTTCGGCCATTATTTTCGGCCAGTCACTCGAGATGTGCGGACTCCGGCCTATATTGAGGTACATCTTATCTGATGGTTGGTCAGGCTACTTCTCAACACCATGGAAAGTCACTGTGCAGTCCCCCAACACTTACCGTAAAGTTCTCATTTATCATTTCATCCACGAGCAGATGTCTCGGGAGATTCACGAATCGAGAACCAAACCAAGGAATAATACCTCAGCAACACAAGATCAACTACCCCGAGCTTCCCCGATCAAGCACCCAATGCCCGCGTGTCTCCTATGCACGTCATATACAGTGCATGTACGCTGCATATACGGTCCTCGGCCCCGGCCAAATATCCTCGCATGCCCTAACCATCGGCACAAACAGGCTAAAGTGTCACATATATCCCCGCAGATTATATCACAGCTTTAACCGGCGTTGCTGAAAGGCTATCTGGGTGTGGGGTTATGAGTAAGAGGCTGAAATGCTTCGGTGATAGATGTAGAGGCCGATGGGTACGGTATACGACGTGCCTCTGACGCCAGCGAATTCTCAATTCTAGAGATTATGCAACACATGGACGAGAAATTATCGAGGCTGGTTGGCAAACCTGCTCGAGCCGAAGACCAAGGAGGCTTTCTCAAAGAGTATACAAGATACCAATATCTCGATACCCCAGACTTTAGCCAGCATCCTAGTTCCAAGATCTCCAGATCGAAATCTAGAGTGACTTCAACGCCATAGAGCACGATTCAAGCTTTAGCATCACACAGCTGTGCTGGGGCGTGGCTACAGCACAGCACAGCATGGACTCAACACAGTCTTCCATGTCACGACATCGAAATGCATGCCGGTAGCACACACTACCAGAAGGCTTTCATCCGAAGCAACAACTGTGAGCCCTAGGTACCCTATCAAAAGTAGGAGTCTTGATAAATTCTCAGACCTGCTCCGCGAGATGGAAAGCAAGGTGACGAGTGTTCCAAACGCGCGTAAGAAACGGGAGCTCGCATGTTGTGCTCAGGGCTGTGTAGCGTGGTGAAGAAACCAGATCATGCGGGTGAAGAGCTAGTAACGTGGTATGTAGATGCGATGGTCTGTGGCCGGATAGCAAGGTATTGTACTTCCGCTTCGATGTCTAGCTTAACAATGTGTCTTTGAAGGATCCGAGGAGATCTGAGAACCGGGCTGTGGGACTCTGGCCAAATTTTATACGGCGATCCGGTTGGATTAAATTGATGATTTTTTGTAACTTATCTGGCTCTCAGGCTTTTCACGTAGTTCAAGGTCTCAGAGAATTACCTGTGGTTGAAGAACGGCGCTGTCTCACTCCTTGAGCTACGGTATCGATCGATAAGGTGCATGTGCTGTTCGATTTTTGCACGGTAGGTAACAACTTCTTGAGTTTCAAAGTTACGTGGCTTGGGAAGATTCAGGACCTTATCAGTCCTGTCATTCGTGCCATGAGCTTCACAACTCAACGTCCAACCCATTACAACTCCATCTCGCAAGCCAGTCCCAACTCCACGGTTCCCCAACCAAACAATCAGATTCCAAATATCTTCCACACTTTTACCATCTAGCTTCCACATCAAGTCCAGGTCTTTCCGTGCGCTACTCACCCCTTCCCAATGTCTCTCTCCCCACCAGATCTAATTCACCTATGCTTTCCCGCCACCCCATGTATGCCACCACAGCCAACGTACCACACCACGCAGCTCGCCCTTTCCCATCTCGCCTTATACTGTCCCCTCCACTCACTTCACTCACTCCACTTACTCCACACAGCTCATCTCATCTATCTCATCTCCGCTTACTTCATCGCACACTCCACTCCCGAGACACATCCACACCAATGTTCCATCCCAGCGGCAAGCGGCATGGAATCTCATCGGACGTTCCACCCACACCCTTCTGATCTCTCACAAGAGCGTACACGATCACGCAGGTTGAGCGTTAGCGTCAGCGGTTTGTGCACTGCTTGACGGTTGCGCAACTTTCGGAAAGTTGGGTGTCCGGGAGGGTGGGCGTGGAGTTTTGTACTTGATTAGATCTGGTGGCCAGTGTGGAATCTAGAATGGATTGGTGGAAGGACGAATGGAGAGTGAATTGTAGAAGCTAAGATGAGCCCCTATTCCTTTTGCTTCGTGGTCCTGGCCTCCTGGCTGATGAGTAAGATGGTTATTTCTCACCTTATTCTAACTTTGCATTATTTCCACTTCATACAGCGCGCACAATTTTTTGTACATCAACTTTTGAAGTCAAGGGAGGAGGAGTGTTTGGTTCAATCCACTTCATCTTCTGTCAGGTGTAGAAATGGCCCCCAGATAGCGCGTCACTTGTTCCTTCCACTCGTCGGAACTTTGAATCTGTTTTATCTAGGCTCAAGAATTCCTTGCGATTCTTGAATATTTCTACCAATCCCCAATATTCAGACTTGTAAGTCTCTCGGAACCAAACAAATATCTCGTTCTCCCGGTTCTTCGCTTAGCGAAACCTTCTGTTGCACATCGCATCCAGACACGAGCGAAAGTCGGTCCTACATATCTTCTGCCAGTGAATTCTCCCGGTTCTTAAACCTCTTCATACTGTGTGGGAGGTCGGTTATAAGTTAATATTTTAATACCTTAGTTGTTTCTTTATATCCGTTGAAGTGTTTGGAGCATCTTTTGCTAAGAACTCCGCACGGCCGGAGTAAACACTCTGTTGCACGTCGCTCCCAAAGCGGTCAGAGCTAAATTTCTTTAGAGAAATATGCAAAACAAGTCATTGATCTCAGTTCTATCAGATTGGGAGACTGTGTTTCCTTCCCTGACCAGGAATGGAGTGAGCCGGTAGAATGATACCATCTCATGCAGACACTGCACGGAATCTCTGCTGCAGAGCCAGGCACTCACAAATACAATGATTAAGCTCGTCCACGAAAAGTTCATCGTGTAATTGATGCTCCTTCGAGATCTGGGTAGCTTTACATAGAATCAATGATGTTATCTCCCTCGTGAGCGGCTATCCTCCATCCAGTAGAGGCGAAGCCAGAGCGATTTGAATATCATATCTACCTCAAAAAGATGATACCCGAGATGGATCAAATACGGTGTCAATTGTACCGAATAGATCAAATATTGGTCGACTGCCCATTCGAAGAATCAATAGCCGGTTTCCGACTAGAAGGCTATATTCAGATTGCAGATCTATATTCGCTAATGTTGTTTACAATTAAGCATCGTTACATCACGTGAGAATGCTTTCATTCAAACCTTGGATAGTTTTCTCTGAAAGCAAATTACCACTCGATTGAAGCACGTCAGTCTCGCTATGTGGTAAAACTTATTACACTAATTAGGTGGTAGCTGCACCATGGTAGGCCCCCTCCTTAGACCAGTAGACAGTCTTTGCCATCACTCATCTACAAGAATACTCGGTGACAGAATTGATGGTAAATCACATGTTCAACACAAGAATTCGGCGTTCAGTAACTAAAGTTTATGTTAAATTTTGCCGGAGGTAGGTATGAGTAAGCAGTGGCGCAGCTGAGATCTCTTCGGATGTTAGGACAATCATACAAGCGACTTAGGTTGGTCACAGAGGGGTTTCAGTAAGACCAAATGGCATTTGGTATGAAGACTGAATTGCGTTATTCTGGGACATGAACTGATCAACTCAATTTGGCAAGAGATGTTAGTCTGCAGCGCCTGTGCGCTTGACACAGGGCACTCTTCCTGTCAAAGAGGAGGTGGAACCCTGAGACCGTACTGCTTACAAGTTCCAACCTTTCACGATACTAGGTTTCTAGAAACCATCTAAACAGAATAAGAAGTTGCAAAAAGTCATTTGCTTGGCATTTCATCGCATTCGTATTTACCGGAACCAGCTGCTTGTTCGTGTGTCTAAGTGTGCATCCAGTACAGTAAGCTCAAAATCGATAGTCGCGGAGCACAAGAATGCCAAGCAAGAACGAACCCGAGGAGTCTTCCATGATTAGACACATTATCGGGGAAATCACTCAACCCCAGTGTCTTCACGGGATGCACCCGCTTCAAGCGATCCGACGGACCTCCCAAAGGGGCACGTTTTTGTAACCCATCACGCGGCTCTCTTTTGGAGGCTTCAGCTTCCTTGATTCAGCTTTTCACATTCCTAAAGCATGTATATCCCCCGGCTGTGCCTCCATTTGCTCGTGTTCTTGACACATCGTGATGCTCAAGAAAGGAAAGTGTCAACAATCAAGGGGAAATATTTGTGCTTTGTGAGGGTAGCATGGGTTTGGTCGAAGTATATAAAACCCTCAATCCTCCACCTCAATGTTAGGTAGAAACCACCATCTACCAACCTTCTCACCCTTCTTTATACGTCTCTCTAGCCACTAGCTTGTGCTTAAGTCTGCACACTCATCCAAAACACCTTCATCCAAGATGCAACTCTTCACCTCCGTTGGCTTGTTAGCCATGTTAAGTCTGGGCTCCGTTGTCGCGGCTCTTCCCCCAACCACCACGAGCGTCGGCCTAGACATGACTGTGACTTTCGATGTTTGCTCTCCTGATCCTTTAATCCATCATTAAGGTCGAACAACTAACTTTCAACCCAAGGAGTACATCAAGCAATTCAAGCAACCAGAGATCTCGGATCCCGCACTGGAAAAACGCTGGACATCAACCACTTGCGGCGGCTTAGGACTTCCCCTCCTCCAGATTGCCAACCAGGCAGTTCAACTATGCGATGCCGCCATATTGTCCCTCGAGTTCCAGGACGATACAAACCGACGACGATTCGACCGATACTTCGGCTCTTGGAACAACAACCCGACTGGTCGCGGTATCATCAGAGACCGCTACAGAATGATCGTCGATACACTCTTCGCCACCAACTTCAACCTCATCTGTCTCCCAAACCAGACGAATGGTAATGTCGTTGCAGACGTGACATCATCTGGCCAGGGTAATCCGGCAAACGTGCGCCTCTTCCAGGCTTGGTTTGGACTTTCGGATGAGAATCAGTGCGGAGAACAGCTTACGAAGGCGAATGTCCTCGTGCATGAGGCGAGTCATGTTTTTGGAGCTGCAGACCATGGGAATGATCAGGGTAATGATGCGTATTTGATCGGATGGTATTCTTCTTGTAAGATTGTCCTCTACAAACGATGGTAATCGATGAAGACAAAGCTGACAAGTATCAAATAGCTGTTTATAGCAATTGCCCATTCTAATTCGTCTTGGTACGTATGGGATATGTCTCAAGTGATATCTTCCCAAGACGGCGGAGCTTTGACTTCATTTTCTAGTTCCAAAAAATGTTTCATATCAAGTGTTGATATTTTGGTTGATGGATTGACTAGCTTTCTTCTGCTGTGGACTATGGTTGGGTCAGAGTGGTATCATTGGTCTCATGATCGTTATCCAGTAGTAATATGCTCGCTTATCGAGTATACTTGAGTGCTTTTCTAGGGAGCACTCTTTCCACTCGTTACACAAAGTATGGGCATTCCAATCTTTCCTTTCTGGGTGTCATATGGGCCTCAGTTTTAATCACTCTGATTATCGACTTTAGAGACGTTCCAATCTCGTCACTTTCATCTATCGAATGTCCAGTATTGCATAGGCATACTCTAGATGGCAACTATTTATTATTGCGCCTAAGCACTAAAGTTCAGTCTTTATCAATGGCTGAGGACCGATGGGTCTCCCTGCGACCACACAACATTCATCGTCCATTTTTTGATTCTCCATTCCCCCTTTACTTTCACGAAAACAATCCAGTACCTTGCACCAGCCAGGAATTTTGGGCCGTCTGCTTCGGCTCCTCTTCCTGGAGGAGCATGCTGATTCATGGCTGTTGCTGTCAAGGTTGCTGTGTCCGAGCCATCTTCCAGATCAATCCGGATGCCCGACACCATGTGTGTCGTGTCCTAATCTTGTAGTCAGCACATTTTTTTTTCTTTTTCACAAAAATTTAAGAATTGAATTCCAGCACCTGATTTTCTTGCTTCTTAGTAGGAAAAAGACTGAATGTGGAATTTACGCACCATTGGTCCAATATGAGAGAGCAGTGTTGAACGGATTGTCTCGAGCCCGTTGGTGGCATTCCCGTTCAAGACGAAAGATACATCCTTACCGGCGAATGCAGAGTCGAAGAATGAAATGTTGTTCTCATCGAAGGCCATGAGAGCACGGTAAAGCGTGTCGGTGATGGCTTCACGAGGACTGAGAGATTTGAGTGCAAGTGGGTATGACATGATAGATAGTGACTCGATCAACGATGTTCAGAACACTTCAATTGTGAGAAACGAGCTCAATTATAATAAGAGGAATATATTTCTGACCTGATGGCGGCTTGAACAGAATCTGTAGACCTTGTTGATATATATCTGATGATTAGCGCGACTGAATGTAATTTGTCGGATTTAAGCGTCAAAACAAATGGCTCGCTTCGCTGCTCTCGCTACAGTCCGAGATGTTTCCGACTAACCGAAGTGATTTCTGACGTAAACAAGCTCGCGAAGCTAGCACAGTCACCCATTTAAAGTTCCTGTCGGACATCCTGAGATCCGAGCTTACAAATGATTTGAATTTGGACATGCTATTCCTGCGAATTCAGACAAGGATCAGATGTGGTCTTCGAGAGCGTCATCACTTAAGGTTTAAGATTGTGGTGAGAAATGTAGTACGTCCATTCTTGCATTGACCCTTTCATTCCTCGACTCTCTTACCGGTAGACCCTGCCCTTTCGTCTCAACTCAATTGTATCATCAACATTGACTGAAGGTATTCATTTCGGGTCGCGCACAGAGAGAGCCACACATCCATTCTCTACCGCATATCCGCTTAAAACACCATTCCAGTATTCTTCCGTTCCTTTCAAATTACTATTTACAAGTAGCAGGCGCTACGGTAATCGTGCTAGCTGTCCTCAAATCGACAGTGGATTGGACAGTAACAGTTGTCACCGTGCTGGGGATGTTGGATATCAAAGTCGACGTTCCTGACGAACTAGTTTGGTCGGGGTCGGTGCTGTTACGATTGTTAGCTTTATCCTCACATTTTGACCTGTCTGATCTAACTCGGCAGGTGGATGCGGTAGCTCACCTCGTTGAAGACGGGACCGGTCCAGATACGACAGTAGTAAGAGGACCAATCGTCGAAGTGACGATCACCGTGTCGATGGCAACACTATAAGTGAAGTCCGGAGCGGCATAAGTCGCCACGATGATTCCGCGCCTCTTGGCCGTCGGTCGACCGAGACATGTGCAAGCAGACGAGACGCGGGATGTCAGACCGCCGCATTGTGTTGCGTATGTTGGTGTCGCGGTGACCTTGCTCTCGGTATAAAGACTACAGAATGCGGACGCTGAAGCTGTTCTGCCTAGGAATGCACGCAGGCAATTATCCTGGTTGCATTTTAGGAGCGTGGCCTTGGGGCAGCTACCTGTCACAGTGACAGCGGAAGCACCACGCAATGTGCTGAAGGCGACCGAGGTTGATATAATAGTCGTTTGGTAGACGGTCACAGTCTGCGTGGAAGACGGGACAATGACAGTGTTTGTTGGCGAGAGCCGGGAGATTCCACTGGTGATGGTGGTCGATACAGTGGGCGTGGGAGTAACCGTGGTGGTAGTGGATGCCGGTTGTGGAGGAACGATGGAGAAGGTAACAGCTGCACCAAAGTTTGTCAGAGTATTGACACCCGTCTGTCGCACGAAGCGCGTGAAGCCATTTTGGTCAACGGAGACCGTGGAGGTGAATTGCGAGAACGACACCGTGTAAAGCCCCGATGCCAAAGAGGCGCCCGTCACGGGACACTGCAGCGACTGTTGAGCCTGAGGGGTTCCGGATTGCGAGACGGCGAAGGGAGAACATATCAGTGTAGGTGATGCCGCGTTGATCAGGTACGGTGTTATCTGTCCTACGGGCGTGGGAACGTTGGCAAAAGATGCACTGGTATAGATGTAGGCTGCATCAACGCCGAAGAGTTTCGTGTTGGCGGGGGAGTAAGCATAGGATGCTGTTGGTATGCCATTGGATACTGCAGCTGATAGCTGGTTTGATGAGAAGGAAGCACCCATTGTTAACAAGAGACTCGAAAGAGTAAGTGAAATCCACAGATCTTGTCGAAGCACTTTTAGCTCTGGTTACCAAGTTTTTGGAGGTTTCGGTCCTACGATATCTATACCACGTCTTGTATTTATTACTTTAGAGACCTTTTCGTTCATTTCAGCTGAGAGAAAGTAGCTCCATTTAATTTGAAAGCCACAAAACGCCAGAATCCACCAAGGCTCGAAGGTAAGACTGAACAAGAAAATTCGATCGTTTTGAAAGTCGATTTGGACTAGTTCCCAATTGACGAGGGTTCAAGGTTATCTCGAATAGCAAACCCAGGAGTCTGGCCGCGGCCTGGTGGGTATCGTGGCTTTCTTAGCATTGCTTCGAGCTTCTTTCAAGAGCTGAAATCCCCGTGGGATGTACCCACTGAAGCTAGCGGTGTAGCCGATACGCAGCCGCCTGTCAATTTGTACTTTTCATTTCACTTACTGAATGTGTATTTTACCTCGCTTGAGAATTCATTGTATGGTACGAAAGAATGCTCTTAGGCTCCGATACCATATGGTTTGAGAAAGTGCTTTCCAGTCAAGTTCTTCAATTATCCATTTCCCAAGTTTGATGTGGGAAGGAAATCCTTGAAGTCGACCCGCCGAATAGCATTGGAGCCCAGGGGTAAAATGTGCTAGAGCACAAAGTAAATATCTCGGTCTATTGATTGCGAGCTGAATTTGAGTAGCTTGTATTTATGCGAGTCCAGCTCGAGCCAACCAAGCCACCGGGAGCTAAACAAGCCAAGGATCTTCACCCGCGCCACACATGACCAGAATAGTGATAGATCTGTATTTAACCGAGATCCAGACTTTGAACTATCACCTAATACGGAAAGCTTCTCAATGTGTCAGGTACACTTAAACTTACCATACAATTCTGGTCAGAGACCTGTCGATTGTGTACGGACAAGTGGCTTCTGTCTCAGTTTCGATATCTGATAGAACAGATATTTTTTACCATTCAAGTAATTAATGGTGCAATCACGAGGGACAGAAACCTCAAGATTTGGAAAGCATCCCTCAATTTTATGGTCGCATTTTCGAGTCCGGAAGGCTATTTTGATCACAGCAGGATGGAGGTCATTGATGAAGCTATGGAAACCTTGATTGAGGAAAAGAGGCACAGCTATACTCGAAACCCACATTGGAGCCATGGAACAATTATTCCATGGGCTTTGGCTGCCTTCTTCTTTTGTACCACTTGCATTTCATTGTTCTCTTCATCCACAAATACACTCCTCTCAAGGAGCTCTCACAATTACGAGGATGGGTTTGCGACTGATTTCGGTATGTCCTGTTCCCTTCCTCGAATTTACCTAATGTTAATACGATTAGTTGCCATCAAGCCTGGAGTTCCAATCAAGATAATTCAGAAAAAATTCACCAACGACCTGCTCTTTAACAGCACCTCTCAGTCCCTCTACAACGAGCCTCTCGACCCTAATGAAACAACTTACGTCGGCGCTCCATCTCCTGCCATCGATTTGGCGTGGAAGAAACTCCTACACGCACAGTACATCGCCCTAGAGGATTCAGAATCCGAGCAGATTCCACGAGACCATAGGACACCAATCTGGTACAATGGCGAGCACAACTTCATGGAGCTCAGCGTTTTCCATAACCTGCACTGCCTGAATGAGATTCGGACAGCCTTAGATCACGATCATGGTAACGATGATCAAGAAGACTGGATGCACAAGGGAAGAGCACATTTGGATCACTGCGTTGATCAAATCAGACAGGCGCTCATGTGTCATTCCGATCTGACGCCTGTGCCTATGTCTCATGTCGAAGGGGCCCCTGATGGAGCAGTGCTGGGAAATGGAGAGTTGCATACATGTCGGGACTTTGACGCCATTTGGGCGTGGGTGGAAGAGAGGGGAAAGAAAATGAAGGCTCTTGGTGATTGAAACAGCTAGTTCGATATCGGAATCTCGACGTGAGCAATTTCCATTTCCGTCTTTGGACCTGAGCAGTCGCTGCTATAGCCTGAGCTGTGGGTGAGCCAGGCTGAGCAGGAGGTGAGCCGAGGTGAGTGGACAGGGGCCTGTTTGGGCTCCTCGGCTACGACTGCCGCCGGCTAAAATTGGAAAAAGTAAGTCAGGATTCTCTTAGAGCCAGTTGTGGATCCCTGTTCGAAAGAGCCGCGCCAAACGACCGGCGGAGCTTCACTTACCGAACTTCGCAAATTCAACTTCAACGTATGCAAGCACATACCGATTTGTTGAGCACTCGTTCAAGTCCTCTCTACTACAAGAATTGTACCAAAACATACAACACTGCCCCGTCATAAGCAGTCGATCGACGATTCTGTACGGTTTCCAAAGGCCCAAAGGACGACTACACAGATACTGGAGTGCACGTTTGGTCCTCACGAGCATGCTACCGATCATACAACGTCACTAGATACTCTCCCTGAGCAAGGTATTGCTTATGCAAGGCCGCGCAACAAGGCGCGGTACGGCAGTTGTATCGAGGGTTACGACAGCTGGTTCACCGGCCCTGCCGCAGCTGAAAGCCTTGACGGTACGGCCAGTTTGAAGCCAATACCCTCGATCTGCCACTCTGGATTCGATCCTCTTGACTGTCGCGACGGCGATCATTCCTTTGGAGGGCATCGCATTGAATGAGGTACGAGCATGTACTCAGCTCAACTCCCTCTTCTCACCGTCGCACCATCACGATCCTCACGGCAATGCTCCCTCGGTGAATGCAACAGTGGAAGCCTGCCCTTGGCATTCCTTTCATGCGATATGACCTGGTCGATGGAAGCAATGCCTCACGACGATATAGCTAGCTTCTGCCTGGCTGCGCCATGGCATTACGCGCCGAAGGAAGGATCTCGGTGAGCTCCTTTGCGCCGCGGAGAAGACGGCATGCGCTGTATGCCTGGATCTGGACTGATCTGTGACGAGAAGGATCTTGGTGAGATCCCTTGGGCCGATGGAGACGGCAATATGTGCTGATGCCTTGATCTAGACTGATCTGTGACGAGTAGGACCAATTTTTGTCCAACGTGGCTGTGGCAGGTGACAATCTGCATGACAATGGCATTATCGAAGCTCCCGCTGAGCATCCTACGGACTAAATACGAAACGCCGGCAGTGGGAGAATGGGTCACAAGCAGGCAGGCTGACATGGAAGATGGCACGGAGGCACGTCATACGACCTCGGGAGGGGTTCGATCGGCGGTCGTTGCGTATGGGAATGATGGATCTGGTGATTGAAGGCTGTTTCGAGGATTGTTCGGCTCCAGGGCGCTGCTATGGCAGGACTGCAATCGCCGCGAGAATTGGCACGGCATAATCTACGCCGCCGAGTCTCAAATCTGTAAAGGGAAGGTCGATTTAGGCTCAGCTCCGCAAGATGACCGCAAGCTCCACGGGATGGGTGTCGTGGATTGGATTTCGAGCAGGATTTGACTGATTACAGGCCGATTTCTCGATCGTCGGTGAAGCCGAGGAAGACTGGGGATTGGCATGATGAATGAATCCTGGTAGGAGTCTGGAGGGGCTGAGGCTTCATGCGCAGGTTTAGGTTGATTTCAGGACAGCATACGGCAGTTGCGAGCGGCAAACTGATCTGTGGATGAGAGCAGTCCGATTCCGACAAGCTCACGGATTACCACTTAAGCCGCTCAATTCCCCTCGCTGGATATTCCTTATATGCTTAAACTGGCTTTCTCCTCTGCCCACTTCGTTTCGTGATAGCTGCCCTTGTGAGTGCGCATTTTGTTCAATTCGCATTCCCCCTATCAACTACAACAGAAAACTCTCTGGTCTTCTGAACCCAGCCGTTCAATCCCTTAACTCAACGCCAGCGGCAGCCAGAGAATACACAGGCCTACGGTCACCTTTTCCCCGTTCTGGATATCAAATTGAGGCGGAGAGAAATACGGCAGCGAGAGCTAAAGGTACGTGGACAAGCTACACCGAAAGTGAATTCGTTCTGTGTGCTCTTGCTGACAATGACGATAAATCAGACGACAATCTTCCATTTCTCGACGAGTAGTCTCGGGAAAGTCTGCGTCTAAAGATCTCAACTGAGGCCACGAACGCTGGATCTCCACCTTCAGCGTCTGGAACAGCCAGCTCTTTACTGGGCCGGACTGCAAGTCAACCGAACACAATCAGGGTCAGGTGAATGTTAGGGTGGTAGTAGAGGCAGGTGCACCGGCCATCCCTATGCTCAGAAGCGGTCTGCTAATTATATGCAGATCAACCAGTGACTCTCGATAATAACGACTCAGATGACGCAGGTGCTTGGAATAAGGCCGAAGGCGTTTCCGGCGATGTCGATACTGGGTGCATTGAACAGGACGCGACTCTGTTTGACGCCTTCGCAACCTCAGAACTCGACTCTTAGCCGCACGGCGTGCCTTCTGCTTCGGCACAAGCCCAAAAGCCCAACCCCAGACCAGAAGTAGATAACTCTCGATATGGCACAGCTCACCGTATTGAGGAGTGGAAGCGGCGAAAGACTGAGGTGGTAGAAGGCGGAGGCATAGCAATGCAGGAACAGCAAGAGCTTGCAGCACAGAAGGAAGAGCTCGGGCTGCCCGCTGTTGGTGGAAATCCATCCACTGGACCTGGTCGTTTGCGTCGACGCGGACGACCCTGAAGGTAAGGAAGCCACCGAGGCTCGGCCAGCCGCACAACCCCAGATCCCCAACGAGCACCATCGTCGTATGCGTGGGATACACATCAGGTCGCTTGCTGGGCGCCAGACAGTCACAACCCAATACTGAATCGTGTTGGGGGAACATCCACACGGGTCAGATACTTGGGTCAACGAAGACGACATGCGAATTTCAATGCTACGGCCGCCTTGGGAACGACCTTCTCGAGACTTAGTCCCACCGGTGGAAGGGATGGCATTCGAGTTCACTGCATGCGCTATGACAACTGCAGCAGAGGCAAGAACAATTTCGAGTACTAGGTTGATAAACCCCGCAGCTGGATCACTGAAGATCAATTGAATATCTCGCTCAGCTCTTATGGTACTCTCTGAGCTTAAAGGTAAGTAGCTGATTTAAGAGAATCCTAGTTTGGAAGAAGTTGAGGAACATATCGTTAACGAAACACGTCTCAAATAGCGCCTCCTCCCCACCCCTTAAGCCAAGCACAGTCTGAGGTCCATCTCAAGTCGCCAGTGCCGTCCTGGTCTTCTGCCACGATTTTTCTTTCTAATATCGATCTTTCTAATATCGAAGCGGCAACCATTTTTGTCACTTCACGAACGTTGCGAAGGTGGCTAAATTTAGAGTTTGGTTCCTGAAATATAAGGGTGGCTTATGTAAACCAATAACCGGGGTTTGGGCCTCGCCAACAATGGCCCTGATGAATCGCTCTGGCTCCTTGTCAATATCAAATTTCTCGGAGCTGTAAGGGCCAGATCTGTCGAACACCCAAAGCCGCATTACGCTTCCGCAGATCGTAAATCCAGGCTGGCAAATGAAGCAGCAGCTCGCATCCTGCCTTCGCGAATAGCTGACAGAACACTCTCCCCCGACCTTGGTATATTATACAGCCGCGTGGATGCGAGCCTAGTGAATATCGCGCCATCTATCCCTCTGGTGGAACTGATTGTCAGGAATGAACCTGGTGCACCGACTCCGAATGACACAGATATTTGGCGTACGGTGTTTGAGTTAGTCGCGGAAACAACTCCTGTCACGCCTCCGACTGCCTTCGAAAAAGCCGTCTTCGAGACGCCCTTACGATCCAGCTCGGCTTCTCAGAGAGGGATTGAGCAAACACACGATGAGGTTGACCAGCGGAAACTTGAGGAACTCACAGGGCGCGTCTACTACGATGTTGGAGGCTTCTATGAGCGATACTTCGAAGAGAAGTCCTGGACGAACAACGCGAGGGATATCTACGAAGAGTCAAGAGCCCAGTATACAGAGTCGCTGGAGTGGGTGGCCAGAACCCTCAATTCAAGGTCAAATTTTGAGTGGTTCATGAAGTTCCAGGACACTGTACTCAGCGGACTTGGCCACAGGTATTACACATCGGCAAGCAAAGTCTTGAGGGACTCGGAGGCTGATCGCAAGCTTGACATTTTCCTCACCCCCGCCAACGCTGCCCCGCCGAACGGCGAGCACGACTGGTCAAATGTACTTGTTATTGGGGAGCACAAACAGAATGCTGGCGAGGATCGTTCTGTGAAAAACTGGTGCAGTTAGCGGGGTATGCGCGCGAAGTGTTTGGAAGTCAACCGGAGCGACGATTCGTGATCTAGGTAGCTAGTCGAGTACCAGGTTTTTTGGTAGCTATATATGTTAGCAAGGAATGTAGGCAGAAGTTGGGCCATTACCTGCAACAGCAGCTGTTGAAAAGACGACCTGCACTGCATCAGAAGTGGTAATAATGCTCAGGTCTGGCATGTCGATTGAAAGAGACGTCGAAAGGCATTTAACCCTTCCTTGATCGGGTTGCTTCTGATGCTTTCTAGTTCTGAGGCAGTAGCCGTGAAGTAGATGATCGTTCAATGCTGTGATAAATGAAAGACGTGAATCGGGTGGAGGGCTTTCGGAATGAAAGTAGGGGAAAGGGAGCCTGCGACTTTGGGACGTCATTTGGGGCTATGCCGGATAAAAATTAGCGGGTAACAATGATCATGTGCCACCAGGTACGACGAGTACTTATCGTACGGAAGGGGGTTACAAATGGGTCTCGTCCGGCCCTGTATCCTACCTCGCCAGATCAGGAAATTCACGACATTCGACACTGTTCTATGGAAATTTGGCCTCGCCGTCCAACATCGGTGGACGAGACCCACTTGGAACCCCTTCCGTACTTCACGCACTAGGCCCACAATCCAAGAGGAGTCTAGTGCAGCTAGGATAAAGGTATTCCCGTTGCTCGCCTCTATCCCAACCCACGTCCATAGACCGCTGTTTCCCAAAGCACGGAAGAGCAAGACGGTACCACAACAACCTCTGCGTCAGTCACCTTTTATTCTACTGCTCATATTCTTCAGCATTTATCACCCTCATGGACTTCGACGAGATTGCAGAAGCCTCTCACGAGGCCTCTTGCGGTGCTTGGTTCGATCTCTACAACTCCTTGCAAGGCGCCCCTCTCTCGAAATTCGTCTCCAAATTCCGAAATGATCAACAATGTTGGCAGCAGAGCATAGATTGCGGGTCTTTCAACTTCTGCTGCCGATTCGCTTTTGCGGATGGGGTACAATGGATGTTACGCTTTCCAATGCCTGGAAGGGTTATGTACCTCGCAGAGCAAGTCAGACGTGAACTTGGCCCGAAAAAGTACATTCTTGGAGAGACAAATATCCGCACCCCAAAGTTGATTGCGTATGGTATGGAGGACGATTTAGGATTGGGCCCATTTGTCATCACAGAGTTTATCAAAGGGAAAACTCTGGATAAGTTGTGGAAAGAAAACCCAAAGGAGCCGAGGAGTGGACTGCGATCAGATATCGACGAGAAGGTCCAGGAAATCGTGTATCGACAAGTCGCCAATATTCTCCTAGAGCTTGCCGAGCATAAGTTTGGTCGGATTGGGTCACTTTCGTTCGACGATGGAGGCTCTTATTCCGTGACGGCTAGACCATTAACTCTCAAGATGAACGAAGTAGCACGAATAGGAGGTGTAGTTAATGATGGTAAGCCTATCTAAGTTCCCACTACCAATTTCAAAGCTTTTCTTACACCACTGAGACCATTTAAAGGCACCCTTTGAAAGCACGAGTGATTATTTCAACCACGTCGGCCAGCAGAATCTTGATCATCTACTGAAGCAACGCAACAGTGTTGACGACGCTGATGATGCACGCCGCAAGTATATCAACCGCCGTCTTTTCCAGGCCATAACCCCTAGCTACATCTCCAAAGAGCATAATTATATTTTCACATTATTCTGCGACGACTTCCGGCCCTCTAACTTCATACTGGACGACGACCTCAAATTGTGGTGGATCGACCTAGAATGGACGTATGCTGCTCCATACCAAATGTTGTATTCGCCCCCGCGCTGGCTCTTACTTCGGAACCCCTGTCGGTGGTCTGAAACACCAGGCCTCATGGACTTATTCAAAGTCAAGTTTGAGATATTCCATGGGATTTTGGTGGAGGAGGAATCCAAAAGACTTATGTCAACCAAAATTAATGCAGAGTCCTGCGAACGAGGCGCGTCAGAGTTGGAGATCCAGCATCTCTGTCTGAAAGAGAGTTTCTCAAGCCTTATGAGAAAATCTATGGCGGACGGGAAGTTCTGGTACCATGAGCTTATACGGGAGAGTTTTGACTTTGATGACGAGTTTCTTTGGAAACAAATCGCAGAGAGTTCGACCTTGAGCAGCAGCGATGTGGAAATTCCTCAAGTAGAACTGGACTCTTTCGTGGCATCAAAGATGGCTGAACTGCGTGAGTATGAGGGAGCATATGAGGCAATGATGGCTGAGGCAGAGAGGGCTGAGGCAGGGACAGTAAAAGAGACAAACCAAGAATAGGGAGTGAAGTTTGACCTCCCATTTAAGAGTAGCGTACGGGTTCATGGGATTTAGTTGATTCCTAAAGCTAGACTTTTGGAATGAGTAGATTTTCTGCTGCCTAAGGCGGTGTTATCAAATAGTCTGCTCCCAAATATTTTCAATTGCCTTCAATACAGGTTCTGCTCCCGTGCGCCCTTGGCCCCGTATGTGAAGGAATCGTCTCGATTTCTAAAGGATGTTAGACTATATTAGAAAAGGGAAATGGATATGGGCATACATTTACGATTTCCCTGCTTTCTCCTTTTCCCTTTCTGCTATCTCCTCCTTGTTCTTCCTCCTCCTCTCTTGCGCTGAACTGCCCATCTCATTAGCCAAATTCTTGGCTGCTTTCTGCTCCGTATCCCTTCGCTCCTGGGTGGACCCCCCTCTCTTCCTTAGTTCCTCCATGTCTTCTCGGGTGGTATTCTTGTGATATGTGACATCATTATCGGTATAATCTGCCATGGTGGTAGATCTTATAGGCTGATGAAGGGGGTATTATGGGAAGGTGTGCCGAGGACTGGTGACTTGTGAATGTGCCTGTAGTTTGTGGGAATGCCAGTATATATCTTCTTGAGTAGCTGCTCTCGACTCTGGAAGTAGATAAGAACCCCGCTTTGCGCGAGGGGTTGCTCAGCTTTCCCCTCACCTGAGTCCACACGCCACTTATTACGGTCTTTATGAGCCCTTCTGCCAATAATTTGTCTCCGTTTCCTTCTCATGCGCACTCACTAGTACGTGCAGGTACATGCGTTTTGTCGAAAATCGTGAGCAATATGTACTTTCGTACAGTACTGTGCTCCCTGCCGGGTGTGGAGTTGGCAAGGCGCCTACCATTGTCCAAGGGTTCCTTATCTTTCCCCCACCTGTTCTGTAGAATTCACACGCCACTGATTTATCTCCGTATCTTCTCATACGCACTGACTACAGTCAATAGTACATGCAGTGCTCTATTGGTCTTCTCGTGGAAAACGTCAGCAACAGCTGTCCTGTGCTCCCCCGCTCTGGTGCAGGCCGATAAGCCTGCTATCAGCTGGCAAAGGGTGGAGCAATGCAGACAAATAAATGGCGAGGCTTTGTTGAGTGCAGCATCCTGTCAATCACGATGACTAGTCGGCTCGGCCCTTCTCCCACACCTCCGGAAGGAAGCGGCAATGACTCACATCGTATTGACTGTATATGGAAAAGACCGCAGCTGGCGCAGGGTCTCGTTTGGGTGATGTCTGATAGTTGTCCAGGGTCAATTGGACCACCTCCTCAGACCTTTCAGGATGCCTAGTTCTAACGTCAATGTATCTGGTCAAATCCCAAATCACCAAGAACGAATCCCTCCATCCTCGACACTTCATCTTTGACAACACGCGTCTGAGCTCTTCATCTGTCTGCACATGTTTTTATACGGTAAGTAATTGGAATGATTTTGGTTAGAGCAAATGATCTCTGTAGCCGGTAACAGCTTCGGCTGACGGGTAAGGCTGAGCTCTTTCGCAGAGCTCAGGAGAGTTAGGCGGAGAATACTTAATCCGGGACGATCTGGCCTGATTCACGTGATTAATATGTCGGGCTCATGGACACAACCAACGAAGCTCCTCACCGCCAAGCAATCAATGATAGGAAAGAGATTCTCAGCTTCGATACCTACTCTCCCAGGATCTGCTAATGGTACACCGCTGGGAAGGCAGATCCTGTTACCTCTGAAAAAAGAAAGAGGGCAAGTCTCGGGAGTGGATATTTACCAATTCCCAGGTCGCACTCGGCCCGCAATAGCTACGCGCTGGAAACATGGTCCAGCCCAGAGTCGAATCGCATTCCCTCAGCGGATGGACAGCGAGCAGCTCGACACTTTGCGAGCCGAGAATCCAATTGAGCGTTTACAGCTGGTGGTGGGAGGGGAATCGGACAATCTCTGAACCGTCAACTCGTTGGGTATCTGTGCTTGCGGAGGGGCTAGTGGGTGTGAAAGATGTGTACATCAGACGGGAGGGAAGGAGAGGTGGGGTTTTCTCGTCAGCTTGCTAGGCTCAGCACCTTCTTTGATCAAAAACAACTGTGGGGTTAACTATACAAATCAGTCATCAGACTTTATAGCAAACAAATGCGCCTAGTCCTAGCCTCGCCTATGTATCTTCCGCCTTCCCAAACAGCCAATCAATCACCTTGAGAGCATTCCCATCTTCAACCAGCGTCACGAGCCTGGTGTAGTTCTACAGGTCGAGCCCTTTTCTTTGGCTTTTTGAATGCTTTCCCGTCGATCCTCTCAGATAGTGAAGTATCAGGGGTAACGTCTCGTGAACCAACACGGCTTGGTTGACTGTCAGCTTCCTCCAGCAGAGATGCAGCATCATGACTTGACTGGTCGGAGAGATACTGGCTTTCTAATCCCTGTGAGAGGCCGGACTCCCCAGCCTCGGATTGCTGTGAGACCTCAAAATTCAGATCAAGCGGCAACTCTTCGATAACTGAACAGATTCTTTTCAAGTGTGTCGGCACCCATATGTCGTAAACATTTTTTGTGAATTTGTACGCCGTCCATTTTTCTTTGCCGTCTAGTTCTGTGAAGCTGAACTCACGGATCGGATGGCGGTAGAAGGTAGCGTTTTTTCCGTCGACCACAGGATAATGACCGTAAATTCTCACCGTCCGGTGATCGTGCGAGATTGAGAAGGCAAGGATTTGCCGATGGAGCTCCTTTTCGCGCTTGACCAGCCTGAAGAGTTCGACAATACCCCTCACCGCCAGGGTCATGCTGTGAGCATTCTGTCGGTCCGCAACATCAAGTGCCGCGGCGCCGCACTTGACCTCGCACGTTAGAAACGGGAAGTACATATAGTATGTACCCATGAAGAGAGACAATTCCGAGAAGCCACCAACAAACGGCAGAATTCTTTTAAGCTGATCTTCAGTGAAGGCGGTTCGCTTGAATCCAACAGCGTAGTCGGGTTGCGGGCGAGGTTTGGTTAGAGCGATAGATTTGTCCCAGCCTTCGTTGACACTTTCGATCAAGGTTTTTAGACGGCTGGCACCCCGTATAGCTAGTGACTGAGCGGAAGGAACGATCAGTCGAGCGATATCTTGAATGACCTTGGCCTCGTTCCTGTCTTGTATCATTTCGCACGTCTCGTCGAAGATATCATCCTCAAACAATGAGTCCTCTGGGACCATCTGCTCAGCTTCAAGAAGGGTCCGGCAAATGATCTTGCTTACGTCCGCGATACCCAACTCCCATTTACGCATAAAGCTACCCTTGGCCTCGAGCAGGATTGTGTATTGCGGGCTCTGATACGGAGCACTTTTGGCTTCTCTCGGCTTTTGATCGCTGGGTGTGGTAGAGCTCGGCGCGGCAGAGCTAGCTTCCGAAAATCTGCCACGAAAAGATGAAGAAGATTTCTTCCTCGCAAGCAGGGGATTCATGTTGTTCTCCGGATGAAAGTATTCCTTAGGCCAACGAAGTTCCTTCCTCCAGTATTCAAGTGGGTTGACCTCGTTGAGACCTACCGCTGTCGTCTCGCCGATTGTGTGCTCGGTAGGAGATCGTGGAGGGGACACTCGCGGCCGCTTCTGAGAGGGAGCGGCAAGAGAGAGGGTGGTTTCGTCGTTCGGTTTTCGTTTTCGTTTTCGATCCTCAACTTGTAGAAACTTGTCCCGAGTTAGCCTTATAGCATAGCAGGAGAGTGACATGCCTCTCTGATGGGAGTGTTGCTGGTTGGAGAGGGAAGCGGGTGCTTTGGTTTGGTATTCCTATCTTTGGATACAGTTCGTTCTAGGCGTGCGCTCTTCCGAGAAGATAGCTGTGATCGTTCCTTCTTGATACCTTGAGGCCGCTTCCCTTTTAATGATCAGTCCAAGTCCACAGAAACGGGATGGATTGGCTTACCTCTTTGCAGTGAGAGTTGCTGCCCAGCATTTCGGGTGTTTGGCTTTGCATGACAAGGGGCCATATCGACTGGAAAGAAGAGGGGTAGGAGATGAATTTATGTTGCCGCCGCTTGGTTTGAAAAGTCGGAGGTGGATGAAAGGATGAGATGCAGGATAGGACAAGTGATGGAGATGAGTGCGCTAAAATATCGCAGAGCGGCAACCATTCCCTCCCCCAGACCACTCACATGTAAGGCTAGCCCATCAGACAACGGCAGAAGGATCGGAGGAAACCCTGCGGCTACCTTTACGACCTGATCTGTAAGGCTCGTCATCGATTTGAGTCGCCGATTTTGGATTCGGTCCCAATTTGGCCACGTAACATCTTTAATGTTGTTTCGATTCGAGATTCATGACCCTGTTAGGCCGTAATCCAAACAACGTAAATGAGTCGGAATCCTGGCACATTGCAGCCTGAAAAGCATTGGAGCCTAAGTGCACGGGGGTGTTTTCGGTCAGTATCGGATCACATGGCATCGAACCCCACCACTTGCAAAGTCCCGCAAACCACAATTTCTTCCCTCAACCTCTCGAACTACAAGAGATCAGACACCATTCAAGGTTGTTTCTTTCGACAACGATGATTCAGTTGTTCTGCCCTACCAGCTCCCCCCAGCTGCGCCAATAGACTTCATCCACCCTGCACTCAGTGGCAGCCGTTGCGCCCTATTTCCCGTCTTCCATCAACACTTCGCCTGGCGATATACTTATCTCTTCGCGCCGTGCGCCTTGACTCTATTCCACACATTGCGGTTGACATAATCTGTCAAAGGCTCAGAGAGCGCATCTGACTGTGAAAGACTCAACTTCACCTTTACGTTTCACTTTGGCTTTCGCGCACATTAGCATCGTCATTCTTCAATCTCCCGACGGAACATCAAGTGAGCCCTCTCTCTCACCTGCAGCACGGGTAGCTACTGATAACTAGCTACTAGTCAACACATTATTATTATCTTCGACCATTTCTCAGCCGTGAGCTTCAGCATATATCCACGGTCGCACCCTCTACTTTACTTCGACGAGCAACAATAGACAACTGCGAGCTCCAGACGGAGTTCGACTTGCGTCCCGTCGATACAACATCTCCGCGGTGTCTTTCGTCTATGAGACATAACTTTGGTCGACAGCACGCCCCATTCCGCACACAACCTTTAACGGGGTGATTACGAGGCCACAGGCTATGACAGAGCAGGAGGGAGCAAAAGCAGAGGGGCAAGGAGAGGGGCAAGCGAAGGAACAAGACAGCAGAGCACTAGTCAGATGAGCCTTGAGTCCTGAAACCTATCTTTCACTGCTAACTCATATTGCAAAATCAGACAGGTTATGATGTGTGGAAACGAGCTGATGGGTTATACGAGGGTGAGGCGACGGCAAAATGGATAACATTCAAACATGGGTTTGTGCGAGTTCGTAAACAGGACTGGGTCTCGATTCTCGAAGAAGGATGGGCTAGCGATAAGGAAAGGTCATTTTACGTACCCTCGGGGCATTCTTGCGAAGTGCTGGGTAGTTGTACGTTTAAATTCACTAGAGCTTAAGCTGTGTGAGGTCGAGTTCACGGAGACTTCGCATCATATCTTCGCGACCGATCGTGATAGTGAAGCAACCATCTTTGTCGCCAGTAGGTATCAGGGCAGTCACAAAGCTTGAGGTTTTGTTCTCTTGTTCCCTTTCCAATTCCCACTGCTGACTGGTTTCAATCCCTTTGCGCATTATTTCAAACAATTTCGGAATGTTTGCAAGTGGTATGTCCGAATACGCAAGCTGGATTTCTGCGAAACTTGAGGTCAATGTGGTTCTCATACTTTGTGAATGCTTCCTGCTCACGTCTGAGTTCTTCTCCTGTTTGAAATCAGCTCATATCTTACTGAAAGATTAGTTTCACAAACTCTGAGGGAATAAAGCCTGCATGAAGCTCAGATAACGACGGCTGCCAGCAAAGCCCTGTTCTGCGGCTGTTGACTCGAAATATCTTTTGGATGCGGAACTCAAGCTCAGGAAATATGGTTCGTAGTTTTCGAGGCTAATCAGCCGGTTCAGAATATTGTCGAAGCTTGTCTTCGCACATTCCGTTGGTGGAATAACCAATACGACAACAAGGAATAGGTGTTCGTTTGCGTCCTGGATTTCCGCGTATGCGCGACGGGCCCGCGTGTTCCGCCACAATGTTGCAGATCCTCTTTTGCCGTCAGTTTTCTCGTTTGCCCAATTGAAGCTGAGACGGTGGTTCAAGATCTCTTGGTCGTTACGTGTAATACCGTTTGTGTTCAATTCCTTGGCCTTCTCACCGATCTTGGTCAGAAATTCGTCGACTAGTGGGTTGGAACTCGGTGTGGTTACACGGCCGGCCTCGGAAGTTATGGAATGATCCATACTTAGGATGTGGAATTGCTGTCTTGTGGTGGAAAACCGGTCCCGTGTGAGATGGAATGAATTAGAAGGAAAGTGAAGGGAAATGAAGTGAAGGTGAAATGAAGTGAAGTGAAATGAAGTGAAGTGAAATGAAGTGAAGTGAAATGAAGTGAAATACGGACCTTTGATGATCCGGAGCGGCATGCCGGATGATGCGTCATGCGGGCCAAGTTTCGTAGGGGTTAAGTAATACTTCGTACTATGGGTAAATAATGTACATTCGCCGCCTGTGCACTTTGTTACAGTCTTACTTGTTTGGGTACTAATGTACTGTGAAACTGGACGATGATTCGCCAGAGTTGCCTGTTTTTGCGGAATTATCTAGAAGCCGCACAGACAGTGAATGTACATTATTTACGGCATGTACCAAGTATCTTCATTCAATTTCATTCCATTTCATTCCATGTCATTCCATTTCACATCACTTCGTGTCATTCCATGTCATGCCATGTCTTTCCATAGGCTTCCCCCTAAGCGAATCAATTGACCACATTTCACTCCTGTATCAATATTCCTAATGGACATGTATTTCTTTTCACCTCGATCCGGACATTGTAGTAGTCAATCTCCCTTCTTTCACCTCAACTGGTAGGAATCAGAGTTCTGTGTACAAGCTATTGAAACCACATCGCTTCCACGAATGCGCTCCATCCATGAGGGTCCTGCATACAAGCTAAGATATACGTTAACCGAAGCTCTGAAATACCCAGATCCAAACGCTATTGATACTTTTGCTTCCCTACACTGCTGCATGATGGATCGGCGAAGCCAGCTTGACCATTCAAGAAGCCAAAAATTTGCACACTGGCATGAAGCCGAGGTGACTTCTCCAAGCTTAATCCGTTTTGAGAAACCAACACCGTCGACATAACGCCGGTTTCTTCTTCCTAGTTACAGCAAGATGCACGGCATCTTGATCAGGGTCTAGGAATATATTGAAGTGAATGAAGCTGTACACAAGGCCCCGGTCATCACCACTTGGTTCCGATTGGTAGGAGCCAAGTAAATATTTTCGATCAGATGAGACGGCTGGATGAGAAGCCGATGTGTAGTTTGTTACAGGAAAGATACATACGAACTTTCAGAGTAAAAATGTATATAAGGGGGTGAACTCCTTACAGGTTTAATCGTTCGCTTCCTCACCTCCCTCAATTCTTCAAGCATCGTCCCAAACTTCACGCTTCTACATATATATTAGAGTTATCTACCAACCCGCCACGTAGACAATGGCTTCAACAGATACGACCGCAAAGCCGAAGCAGCCAGAGTCGTCCAAAGTGGATGACAAACATGAGACTGTCCAGAATCCGTCCACAGACCCATCTACTACCGGACATCTTCAGCAGACTACCACAAACCCGGCAATAGAGGAGACTCTTCAAGAAACCTCACCCAATTGGGAGTACGTGTCCAACGGAGTGCTGATAACACACAGCTAATTAATCCCTTAGCGATCTCCCTGTGACGCTCTTTGAGCCAAAGCCGTTTGTTAGTGAGCGGAAGGAGTAGGATACTGTCATGGATCACATGGCTGGGTTGTTGGATTCAGGATCTTAGTTTTTGGGTCTTTCCAGGTTTGCTTTGAATGTATCAAATCGTTCATATATAGTAAAGTTTGAGCACGACGTCTATGGTGTAACGCAACCTCGAGAGAATCAAAATATGTGCCCCGGGTAGACATCTATGCAAAATATTACTTTTCCAATCTAGCCTCAATCGAGTATTATATGCAGCATCAATTGATCCGCAAGTGACTTGCCAGGGGTGAATCGGCGAAGCCAGCTTTGTCTTTAAGAAGCTAAGACATCATGCTGCAATCATAGGCCCCCCGGTTCATCCAGGAGAAACGGAATCAATTTCCCCAGTCGATTGTCCCGCGTTGGCCGCGCAAGAATAGACCTCCAAATTGTAGGCTACTGGTTCACCCAGGGACGAATAAATTAGCTTCCTGGATCGTCCATGTGGTGATGGTTTCCCAAGATAGATTAGACTGACTCCTACTGTGAAGTGCGGAGAGAATCGATGAATATAAAGGTATCGATTTCCCCTCGATAGTGACCACTATCTCTTGAGCAACATCAGTACTCTCGTACCAAATCATCCTTGAGTCAAGGCTATCTGCGAATGGCAGTTCCGAATTACTGCCACCACTCATTCAATCTCTTGAAATCCGAATCGACACTCATTCAGTGGGTCTGCAACTTATGTCACAGCGGGCCACATTGGCACATCTTTGAGTGCAAGTATTGCAAGCTGAAGGCTTGTCGGCCCTGCACGAACAAAGGTTAGCCCGTGAAGGAGTACGTTACTATCCTTCATCACTCTCTATCCTCTGGACAATGCCTAATGATCTTCATCAGTTGAATCTTACTCCCTATCTCTCCGATCCCGCACGCCGAAGGTACCTACCGACTTCTCATCGATAATGGCTCCAACAGAGATGGTTCAGTGCCATCCCCCAGTGTCCCTACCACCCACCAACACACCACCAGATAGCCCAGGCCGACCACATGCCACCACACTGAATGATGAGCAAGCTATAGAGATGGCAAATGCGGTAGCCGCTATGAAGTTGGTTCCCACAGCTCAACTCTCTGACTTCTCTTCTTGTCCCTCGCCTAGGGACCCGCCACCCTCTCTCGTCACAGAGACAGCTACAGCAGCTCCAAGTTCTCCAACTCTGTGCCATACATGCTTGACGAGCTCTTCATCACAGGTTGCCAGGGAGGTTGCTCGGCAGGTCGTGGAAGCTCTCGAGTCCCTTGGTACCAACCAGGCGCCTCCGTCCGCTGCTGCAGCAGAAGTTGAATCCAAGGAACCGCCACCTCATCCTTCAAAGCTTGGGCTCCAAACATCGACGTTGGAATTCAAAACGGTCGATGAACTGTAAGTCCCCCAACAGTGCGCAAATCTTAGTCAGCTAACAAGTTACTCTCTTCAAGTTGGGATGGGAAAACCCATACGTATGCGATCGCGGAATCTATGAAACCAGTAGGCCAGGTTACTGGACTGGACCAATACATTTTCGTTGTTCGGCGCCGAGTCGGTCAGTATATCAAAACTACCTCATCGTCCTATATTGACTAAAAATCTGTAGACAAGAAAAGCAAGGAGACGACCTGTTACATTGATGTCAAATCTGAGATTTTGAGAGACATTTTGAGGGATGTCCTCAAGGACGTTGGCGGTGTTAGCCTGAATGAAAGCAAGCTTTGTGTAAGCTATGCGCACCCTATTGAGTCCAGACACTCACCCAGACAAGGTCGAGCAGAACCTCCTTTACACCACCCTTCCCGAGCTCGAGTTATGCCGGGGCTGGAACGAGATCTCCCCTCTCGATTATCAGGGTACATTGCGTCTGGAATTACTCTTGGACTATCTGAAAAGCGCATATGCAGACACGACTCAGAGCATGCTCTCGTTACTTTCCACCGGCTACATCACCTATGACCTGCTCTGGGCCCTCTTCACGCCGAATTGCTTAGTNTATACCACTTGCTCCGGGACACATAAGCATCGGTGTGTCAGGTACAGCTTTGGCGAGGAGAAAAAGACCATACTTGGTGGGACATACTGGAGTCTCGACTGCCGTTATCTGGATTTCAACGGTGAAGACCTCGGCTTGCTCCCGATCGAATTGAAGATTGCCAAATTTCGCGGTGCAAAGCGTATTAATGCCCTGGAGGCTTTCCCGCTCCAATATCATGTGCAAGCTACCAGGATTCGGGCAGACCTCCTTCGATGCGGACGGAAGTTTATGTCTTTGATGGGTGCTAATCATTGTCACTGCAATGGAAATGCCTTTTACATGCGTGACGGAGAGCCGGTAGAAGTCCGTATTGATAGTCGGATCATGGTTGATGCTGTCTGGTTCCGGAAGATGAACCCAAACTATTTCAGGTCCACGGCCATGGATCTAGACCACGGGATTGACATCTCGGCCTTCATGTTACCATTTGAGTACGGCTCGTCTGTCGAGACCTCCAGTGAAGCGTCTGATACCTCCAGTGCTGATGATGCTTCGATTGCAACATCTTTCGACATCGAAGGCAGCGTCGTGGAGCAGGCCGAGATGACAGACGAATGTCTCCTTCTTTGTTGTCCCACGGTGCCAGGATTCAGCCTTAAAGACAAGCTGTGGGGTAAGATCCTACCCTTCTTGTAGCGCAAGCGGTTAGGCTGATCCACTTATGTACAGTTGAGTTCGCAGTAGCTGATATCGAGGAGATCAACTGGTCCTCAGCGCCGTTTGACTGCCTAAGCCTACCAGATGACCAAAGAGAGACCATAATGGCTGTCACAGAGACCGGGACCAGTGGCGACCCGGATCCCGAATTTGGTGATATCGTGGAGGGGAAGGGGCGTGGCATCATTGTTCTTTTGCAGTACGACACCCCGATTGTTGTCGTCTGACTAGTACTGATGAGTATTCAAAGCGGCAATCCCGGGGTGGGAAAGACCTTGACAGCAGAGGCGATAGCGGAACTTCGCAGGAAGCCGATGTATTCGGTATGAGGACATGTCTTGCATTTTGATAAAATACCCCTACGCTAACCTACCTCTCTAGATATCTGTCGGAGAACTACCCACCGATGCAAGTAAGCTCGAGAGTCAGCTCTTCAAAATCTTTCGAGTTGCGGGACGTTGGGATGCAATCCTGCTACTCGATGAGGCAGATGTGTTCCTCGAGGAACGTGCACCCAAGGATATGATTCGCAATGGCGTCGTCTCGGTGTTCCTCCGCACGATGGAATATTGCCAAGGGATCATGCTCCTGACGACAAACCGGGTGTCGAATTTCGATCCGGCAGCTCTCTCTAGAATTCATCTGAAGGTGAAGTATGATGACTTGAAGAGCCAAGCGAGGCGTGAGGTATGGATCAATTGCCTTGCTCGGGCGGACACCCTTTATGGAGCAGCAAAAGTCTCCGCTGATGAATTGGAACGCTTGAGTAACACTCATCTCAACGGTCGGGAGGTAAGATCACATGCCGCAGACCTCGAGGGACATTACTGACCGAGGAAACAGATCAGTAACACAGTTGCTATAGCCCGCAAACTGGCCATTAAACAGAAAAGTAATTTGCTTTTCTCACATGTGAAGCAGGCAGTGGCCGCGAGTAAAGAGTTCCTTAACGAGTTCAATGGGTCAGACCATGCCAGTAGCATCTTTCTCTGAAAGGGCTGTGTATATTCAATTTTTCTGTTTGATATGAAGTCCTCTGAATATCTCAAGTGAATGATTATACATCTATGCACGTTGATAATTTCTCCTGGATTAAGCCTTGGCTAGACGCTGGTGCCTTGTGGTGAATTCCATAAAGCCCGTAAGTTATACAGGATAATTTATCTAGTAAAAATGATATCGAATTCTTGCCAGATTATGTAACAGGGACTAAGTATACTCCCTTCACCACCCAATTATAGCTCCGCGACAACCTTGCTAAGGCTGATCCAGGTCTTGAAGAGTCGAGGTCATGATAACCACTTGTAACTGCACCCTCAATCTTCAAGCACATAGATTAACCTGCGAATGGACAAAGTCAAAGGCGCTCAGCAATCCAAACATGTGTGTCAAACCAGCAAAGACAACTAAGAAATGAAATATCTGATGGCTACTTCCGTAAATGTCGTATCGCTGTTGATGCCACCTTTCTGGAATCCTTGCTATATAAACTACAGCTCCCAGGACATTGAGCATTCCCGTAATTAGCAGGGACGTCAGGCTCATCCTGTGATTCTGAACGTCCCAGCCATGGATAATGAGCCCATGTGTAATGAAAATCATAGACTAAAGGCCAAGGAGAGTGTAAGTTAGATGACAGTTCGATATGACCTGAGGGTCGGATGTCGAAACTTTCGCGTTAAGGTTGCTAAGATGCAAGCTACAGCCAATACAGAGACCACTCCCCAGTATACTCTCTGAAGATCTGGGTTACAAGAGAACCTGTAGTAGAGAGGGGATTGTCGACGTCCAAATGAGAATAACGATTCCCAGATAATCTAATTGATTCCAATACGCTGCCACCTCTTCGCTATGGTTTGATATAATGTGGAACGACGCCGAGAGGGAAAAGCATAAGGTTAAACCGAAGAAGAATGCTGCAAACCCAAATATATCATCAAACTTGAATTGTGGCGTGACAGGTCATCCCATTGTGAGAGTAGATAGTGACCACTTTGGCTTCTGTTCCGACTAGGCGTGTCCGAGTGCTCTACAGTCTCTCTCCGCGAGTGCGACTTTATTTCGGAGCTCATGTTTACTCGGATCCTATGTATAAAGTAAAAATTTATCTGAAAAGTGCACCTTTAAAGTTTTCTGGACCTTTATCTGAAAAGCCGTTGCTGGAAAGCAATGGAGCCAAAATGGGATCCTCCAAAAATAGATAACCTAATTTAGGAGTCCGAAAACGGCTCCACACAATCCATACGAAACTCTCGAATATCAAGGATTGGAAATAGGTCTATACCGGGCTTTATTAATAGCGAGCAGCGCAATAACAAAGTTAAGGAGTGACACCATCTATATCCCATATCCCCTTACATTAAGATTGACATAAGCATTGTCAACAACATCATAATCCCGGCACAGATAACAGCCCCTATACTCAGATTACTTACAGGTCCTTCCTCTACCATAATAACAGACTTAAAGTCCTGAATCTTTGATTGGACATGGTGTAGAGTAAGGTAAGCTAAAAGAAAAAGGGCAAAACAAAACACAGACACCAAACAGACCCCTAGTTTCAGCAAACGAGCGGCAAAAGAAATAAATTCGAAAAACAAACAGGTAAATATAAGTATTATTAAAAGGGTGAATATTAGACCAAGAATCAAACTGTCTTGAATTTTCGCGAGTGTGACCTTTGCCAAAATTCCCTCGAGAGGCTGAAGAGATTGGATTTCGTCGCCAATAAATTTAATAACAGCTTTTGGTACTATATTAGAAATATTTAATGGGAAGTCAGTGCAATTTATTTTGTTTTCGAACCCAATACAAAATTGCTTGGTGCCAAGGGAACAATTTCTTGGGATCATTGCTTCGATGGCGGTGATGTTGGTGATGTCGGAGACAGCAGTTGCAGCAGCACCTGCAGCCCCCTGAGCTTTGATAGAAGCAGCGGAAATGGCCGTGTTAAGGAGGCTTGCCGCGCTTTGAACCTCGCTTTGGATTGGTTGGAGAAGGCCACTTGCTGGAATGGCACGTGGCTTGACCAAGGGGTCTGGTAGATGGACATCGGTCAAGTTGAACTGCATTAAGAAATTATTAGTGGAGCAAAGAGCATTGCGAGAGAGACAGGTACGCACAATCAAGGTTGCAATTCCGGCTTTCCTGGTTTTGTCCTGTGCCACTATATGGATTCCTAATACTACACAACAGATAGTAGTAGAGGAGAAGGCCAACAAGGCTCCTATCTTTATCCAGCTTTGGACTTGCGGCATTTTGAGTCGTTAATTCGAAGTGAAAAAGTTTGAAGTTGTTTCGTAGTAGACCAGCGACTATAGCGTATCATATACAGTGTACTAAATGGGGAAGACGACACAAACTAAGATATAAGTATCATTGAAATCGAGGTGTCAGATGCGGTTCCCTCTAGGGGAGCAAATTCTGCCTCCGAAGCTAAAAATATCACATTTAACGTTAGTCCAACGGCCATAAGAGGGAGCCCAGTTCGACACCCAGAATGAAAGGTACTTAACTTATAGTCTATATTCGCGCCTCGATCCTGGCTAATATAGTATATCTTTGCCCTGTTCTACATTCCTACAATTCAACATCTCATTCTTTCAAACAGAGCCTGGTTCGAGTTATTCTTCCATTAATTAGAATGGCAAATAGCTTGACTCAAGCGCAGCCCAATGGTATTGCGAGCGTAATACGAAAAAGCATTTGGGGAGAGTCGCAACGTGGAGGTAATTTGCAGCCTCGAAGAGGGATAGCTAATAGTCTAGCTGCATCTTCGCAAGAACACAGCGGTGATGTCCGTACAAGATGCAAGAAGATGATGTGGAGGAGTGTAAAGTGGCGTCTATGTTTGGTGGGTAGTATTGTCATCCTGTTAGTTGTGACCGTTGTTGTTCCTGTCGTCGTGCTGGTCTGGCGATATTAGCCCACATTGGTCTCGTTACTCTGTTATAGCTCTTAAATGGAGTTGTGAACAGACTACTCTTTTGAGAAGTTGCAATGTTAAATTAATCAGAAAACATCAGACGAGGCATTGCGACATGCTGCTAGCCTACATCCTAAGATCATCTCGCTTCTTAACCGAGTCCTAATTCGGATGTTTACAAACAAAAGCATGAGTTCTATTCACGAATCCCCAGACTGCCCATCGAAATTGTCGATCTCAATATCAGGCTCCAGACCCCGAGTAGAATGCTTTAGGAACTTTTCGGATACAAGTCCAGACATCAGCAGGCCATGTTTGATGGTGTGATGAGAATTCCGACCTCTAGACCCGCACTCCCGCACTCTCAACCTTTTCACGAAGGCAATCACTCCGCTCGAACTCCTTCGAGCTTCGTCTTCAGGCGCCATATCGAATTCCTCGAGGAAACGCAACCTCTCCTCCTGGTCCTCACTTGGCAAGTGCGGTGGCATAAATGGAGTAGTGAACTTCCCAGACCATAATGCTCCATCAACGCACTGCCAGAAGTCGAGATCTGTTGACCACTTCTGCCAATTGTACCTCTGACTACTGTGCGCAAACCGCCGTTCTAAATCCGCAAGACGCTTGAGTACGACGTCCAAGTTGCGAGTTGTAAAGATTCTCTGGATTATATCAAACTTCGCGGCGAAGGCGTCATATGGGGCACCCGCACTCTGGTTCAGGCTGCTAGCAACGATCCAATGCGCTAGTGGGTGATGTCCCTGCTTTAATGCCTACCCTAGTCAGTACTCCTTTCACACGACTTCCATGTTTACTTACTTTCTCAACTTCAACATAAATCTCTTGTGTCCTAGGGCAACCTTGATATTCCGTACGGAGGTTAGCGCGTACATCACATACGGCATCGACTAGACTGTTGAGAAAGTGAGCCTTCGTGTTATATCCGAGGGCAGACTTCACGAAGTCAGAGAAGGGAATTCGGAAGACCGCCTGACACACGGCCGCATGGAATTCGGCTGCAATTTCGGAAGGGACCCCCTCGAGTGTCGGATGCCAATTCCAGTCCCATGGAGCCTCACCACAACCCGGTGGCATTCGAAGCAACCGCCAGAGTTCATTGGCCTTGAAATCAACTGTCAAAGCTGAGGGGTCTTCACGTTGGTCCCCGGAGAGGTTCTGATATTTGAAATGTAGCGCGAAGAGTGTATCGAGATCGGAACGTTCCTTCAAGTAGTCGATCATCGCCATCTCATCCACACCGGGAATAAGCGAGCAGATGACTTCCACTTTACCGATGCTTTTAGTGGTCGCCACCTTTCGCTGAGCTTCTGCCTCCCACCACCTTCGTTCAAAACGAGAAGATGTCGATCCCATATTGGCGAAGGGCAATCAACGGATAGACGTTGCAAGCGAGAACAGATGGTTCTCCAGTAGCCTGGTATGGAGGATAGTGAGGGTTGATGAGGAACGAGGGTTGACAAGGAAGAAGGATTGATAGGGGAGGTCGATGAGGGAGGAGAGGTGATGAGGGAAGAAAGCCAGACCCCACGAACTTATACAACATCGATTCCTCGTAGTTCGCCCACCCTAGAAGGATTCGTATCGGCACCATGGAAGAAGTTCCCCGAGAGCTAAGGAAGTATGCCTTGGTCGATATGATCCTGCATCAAGGCGCCATACAAAGGCAAGGGTGGGTACCTTGGACATCTAGCCACCACACCATCTCTCAAACCCTGCACGCATTATTGTGCCTGACTAGGGGTGCACCTGGCGCTCATGCCGGTGTATGGTGGCCAATTCTGCCTTGGTATAAGGCATTGACGGTAGTTCTCGATATTGGGTGAGATCAAGCTGATCCCGCACCTGGTCCCTGGCACGACCTGCGCAATAACGGGTACTAATCGACTTGCATATCTACATCCACGTCACCAACGAGTTGCCCGGGAGTGGCTGCAGAAGTCGTCGGCGGTCCATGGGGGTAAGCTGAGGGGCAGAGATGTGTGCTAGTCTCCCTCCTGTGACATGTGATGCTATGAACCTGGGAGTATGATGGCCTGAGAATGGAGAAAGGAACCACTCCTCACCCCTTAGTCTAATCCAGCGGCGTGAGCGAGGCAGATTCCGTAGGGAAAGGCCATGTTTGACACATAACTGGCTGCTGGGCTGAGGGGACTAGGAATCTGTGAGGGGTGTTGTAGAAAGGTACGGAATAGAGGGGCATTCCTGGAATGACAAGGCAGCCTTCACATCGGCGATGAGCTGAGACGGGCTATGCGTGCAGCAGAGGCACAAAAGGACAATCTGAAGGCAGACCTCGAGCGGCTAGGAGTTGGAACTGTTTTGGACCCTGGTGTGGAGAGCTCAAGCAAGAGGCGACGGCGTCAAGGGTGAGATAGGGGATCCATCGCCGACGCTTTCAATAGCATTGTCCCTGAATAACCTATGTGGGAAGGAGCGTTCAGCAAGGCTTCCATCTTCAGTGGCATTCGTTTACATTACCAACCATTCATTCACATCCATCTCAAACTCTTTCGCCGTTTAATCTTATTTCATCAGGAGAACTTTCGCAACTGATATACCGCGTTTTAAAAAGGTTCAGTTAGTCAGATCCTGGGTCTTGGTTTTTCCATTGTCCGGGGGCCAGGGGGCTCAATTAGGTGATTAGTCTGAACCCGGGGCAGGCTGAAGCTAAAATGCGCCTTCCTCGCTTAGCGTTTAGGGGCTTCGCTTAAAACAGCCGAACGACAACATTCAGAAATCCACCTTTTTACCCCTTCCCGTTTATAGGAATCCATTTATCATACATATGCAGGAATGATAATGACCGGCATAGCTTATCTTCGTGAGGCCCACGTGTAATGCAAGGACACGAAAAGGCTGTTCCGCTGCAACAGGATACCATGTAAGTTCCTAGAGAGACCGAAATCGACCCGGGACAGGAGTGGGTGTGGGATTGCTCGATCTTCGCCTCCAAGCCGGCTACGACGCAAGAGGTCATTGTCATGACGTGCTTCAGATCCCCCGATGTTAGCGGTGATAATATTGTCGATGTTCAGGCCCCTATTAGCAACGGGCTCCTATTGTAACCGCCTTCCATTAACACGCACTCGTACGCAGGAGAGAACGTGCAAGGTGCTGGGACATTCGAATATGTCTGAGAGCTGCAAGAAAAGTGCGTGTTCTTTCTCCTTCTTGCGCGCATATGTAACTAGCCAGGTTCAAGTCGAAGCCACCAACAAACCCGCAGCGTGGCGCCACTCCACACTCATTTATAGCTGGATTAGCCTTTCATATATATGATAAAGGCAAAAGACGGGGGCACGATGCACCCAATAGATTTACTCTATCAATATCTTCTCCAATGAAGGATATATATGGCAAAATGTCATTAGCGTGACCTTTGAATATGCGCTAGAGCTAGGCACATGTATATAAGCTTTCGTCCTGCCCATGAATCTCCAATTCTCTATCTTCCTTCTTTCCTCTTCTTCCACTTCTCCCCATCCACTAACTCAACCATCTCACTGTCAAGCCCAATTAATCCATTCGTTATGTCTGCCCACAATTCGGCTTTCTCTAGTAACTTACTTATACTCCGGATCTTGTCGATGGCGTGGACGATCTAAGATCATTGGTTATGCTATACACAGCATGCGAGGTGAAAGCCTCATGTACTGTCCTGAATTCCTGCTTGGTCGAGGAGTGTGGTCAACTTGCCCCAGACCTTGTCCAGGTACTGATGCAGCGTATAAGCTGGCTTTTAGGCTGGAAGATTTCAAGTCAAGAGCGAAGAATAATCAACAAAATTCTATCCTCGTCAGAGTGATATCATGAAACCGCCTCCCTCCCCAATCAATCCGAGAACTTAATCTTCAAAGGGTTGTCATCTGTCTTCCGTTGAATAAAATCTTCAATCGCGGGGACCATCAGGATATCGTAACCCTCAAGCATCAAGTCAGACAGGTGGATTGATTCCAAGTTCAAACCACCGCAAAGACGACAGAGTCTGAGAAATGCTCCAATTTTCCAGATGAGAACTGGGCCTGGGAGAGATATTGACGGCGCATCTTTAATCTGAGGCATACGATATGGAGCGGAAAGTTCCAGGGTTTCTGTTGGATCCCAGATCGCATGTGGCTGCCCACTAGGTAGCTACAGTCTATTGTCTACATAAGAACACCCAGACAGCTAGCATATATAAATAAGCATGTTGCTATCAGCTCTTCTTGATATCCAACTGTTTCCCGCTATGTAGGACATGTTAGAAGTATTCCGCTGTTTCAGCTCGCTTTCGGATTCTGACGAAGACAATACCTGGTTCTGATTCCTTATAAGTTGAACCAAGGTGGAATATTCCTTGTATTACCCCTTCAATATGATAGTGACAGTGAGTTTCATATAGTTGTTCTCCACGTCTCTATCTAGGTGCTTCATTCGGTGTCTACCGAGGGAACACATTCGTATAGATTCCCACTAGGGCTCGCTCTGGTCTTCAACCCCTCTGCCAGCTCCATGATTCTGTTCACTACTTGTATATGTTGGTATGTGTTGTCTCTGAAAAAATCTGCCGCTGCTGTGCTTTGTTGTAACTCCCGTCGAAGTGCTTGATTTGTAGCCTTAAGCTGATTCAATTCATGCTCCGAGCGACGCCTAAGGTCCGATTCCGCTGCCGCTTGATCTCTCCATCGCCTTAGCTCTTGTTCGACCCTCAGTTTCTCATCTCGCAGCTCATCTATTTTCGCGCTGAAGCTGAGTTGTGGAGGCTAAATAGGTGATTAGCTGGGATCAGGAACTCAAGGTGTTTGTATACCTCTGCTGAAGTGAAGACTTCTTGTGCAATGTCTTCCGAACCTGTTCCAGTTCGTGTAGTTTCGACGGGTACAGCCTCAAATGAAACACCAATTCCTCCACATAATTCTTTATAGGCGCTGATCGAATGATCGCTCATATGTTTTGAGAAGAGGTACTTTTTCTCCGGCAATACTTTCCAGCTGTAAGGATCATCAGCACCAGGGATCAGACGAACCTGTGATGGTTCTATTGTGATACCTATTCTACTTTCTGGGGTAGTATTAGTTATAGTTGAAGAAGATGCTGGAGAGGTCTTACGTATGTACTTTGATAGCTGTTCTCGACACTTGCTCCTCCACTTGCCGCGCTCTAAGTTACTCGTTCGGATTGGGGCCATTTGATCTGTGAATGATAAAACCAAAGAAAGAGAAGAATAATAAGACTTACCGCACATCTTATAGAGATGGGGTGAAGACTTGGCCCGGTCAAGACGCGCACATAGTGCGGAGCCGTTTCTATACCCCTGGCCCATTCCAGGATGTCTATTTTTGGGGGATCCCATTCTGCTTCCCTCTACTCCCGAATTAACAGTGTAAAAATTTAGAAACGTAAAGGCCGTGGATATGACGCAGGAACTCCGAGCATTCAATAACGCAGAGTTTATTCTGCTTCGCTATCTATCCTTGTGTCTCCAGAGGACGCTACATTGCAGTTCAACCACGCCACTAGTCAGCACTTCACAATGAGTAGTACCGAGTCCGCGATCAACAAACTACCGGCCCGCAACAAGCCAAGGCTAACTTATGATGCCGTAGAGCGTGTGCTTGCTTACACAAATATAGGCCATATCGACAACACTATAGAAGTTTTAGGAGCTCATATGGACGAAGTCGCGAAGAAGAAGTTAAAGTACACCAGGGAAGATGTTAGGCCGGTGTTTAACGATCTTACAGATAACGCCAAAGAGCTCCTGAATGTGATGCGCGAGTCGAAGGTGGTGCTGTCCGGATCCCGGCCGACAAACTTCTTCAAGCCAGGGTGCAGTTCTAGGAAATCTGACTACGACTTCTATGTGGAGGATAATGCGCATTGCATAGCCATGTTCATGGTCTATATGACGAGCATAGGTGTGCATTGGGCGCTTCCCAGCGACACGGAGGAGCATGCTGCCAGACAAAACGACTCCTTCTACATATTGGCCAGGTTTCAGTTAATCAGAGGTACACTGAATAGGCATGGGCGTGTTCTGGACGTCCAGCTAATATGGCGACAACGACATAGCGGTAGCCAGTGCGTTGTAAAGTTCCACTCTACTGCTCCGCAGTGCTTTATATCGGGCTTTGCTGCAGTGTCTCTCTACCATAACTTGACAAGCAATGACAAGTCAGTGGCCTGGTATCTCAACGACATATTCCTTGACTCGAGGGAACGCATCACGACAGATGGCATAGTCGACGTCCTTCGCAGGTTTCAGGACGACTATGAGGCACAGCCCATGGAGAAATACAAAACACAGATAAAAAGAAACAAAATGGCGAAGCAAAAGTATGTCGACAGGGGATTCACGTACGTTACTAAGACATGTGACGACAAACCCATGGGAAGGTTTGGTGGCGTATTGCGGCACATAGGGGATGACAAGTCGTACGTAGTGCCTCTCGACAAATACTTGGATGTTTCGTCTTGGCAACCTACATTCGACGAGTATATGGACAGACTAAACTACGTGTCCTGGATCGAACTAGATGGCAGAACAGAGGTGATCTCTAATCCTCTCAGTGAATACGCCTGTCTCGACATGCCGCCCGAAAACTTCAAACCAGAGAGATCACTCGAGGGTGATGATCTGCACAGCGTCTATCTGAGGATACTCGCCGGCGAGCACCACAAACTGTGGTTCAATTCGTGTTAATTAAAGTAATGTCCATCCCTATGTGCCGGAAGACCCTCCGTGCCGAAAACTTAAACAGTACATTAACTCTAAGTATCAAATCATGCATCGACGTGTCTAGGTGGTCCACTCCGAGCTTCGTCGTGCTCGTCTCCATGACTTGCACCTCCAGCTTCTCCGCAGCATCCCACCGGCCTTGGCTCCGGTACGTCGATGCAGGACGCCCTGACCACGCGCAATCTGTTGTCGCACATCAGACAAAGGCAACGGCCCGAGCCGCCCGGTTAAGGTGGCAAAACTTCCCTGCCAGGTTCTAGTAAGGCTCCTGCAGCCAGACCCTTGGATTGCCTATGCCTCTTGCCACAGCTTCACTCGCCGTCTGCCCTTATTGTCCCATTACCTTCCGGACCTCTTGCTGAGCTCCATGCACTCCCTTTGGTATCAGGATTCCCGGTATCCTCGCCGCATCCTCACTCGGGGCAGCTTCCTCGGTCGATGCAGCTTCGTTTGGTAAATCGGTTTGGGAGCTCTCCTGATATATCGATTAGCTTATGAAAATGAAAGGAATACAGTAGATCTTACTTGCTAGTTCCAGTTCCTCTATCTATGCTCTGCTGCCTGCTAACCATCCAGGAAACCTTCATAGGAGATCCGGGAAATTGGCTTGCCGCGAAGGCACTGATTTCCATCGCCAGAGTTTCCATGTCCGAGGGACGTAATCCGATTCGTGTCGCACATTCAACCAACTTCGCTACTCCCTCCAGATGAATGTTGTCGTACAAGGGATAATAATATATAGTGGGCAGATCGGGTGAATAATAAATGCGATTATGGATGGTCCGAGGGGGAAAGCAATTGTAAGATGAAAGGGCTATATCGCGAGATTCTTTACAAGTAAGAAGGGCTGGTGGAGTAGTGTTTTTGTCGTATGAGAACGAACAAAGGCCTTGTATATGCTCAGGTAAAAGCGCTGGAATACTCCCGGTACCTAGTTCGAGTTGAACTTGAATAGGGCGGCAGAAAGAGAACCTCCAGATTAGTGCCCGGAGTTCGTAGGGGAGCTCAGGGAACAGGTGGAATTGTTGAGTGTAGTTGGAGTCAGAGGGGCCCATCGTGAGAGTTTGGCAGATCGCAGAGGAGACTTGTAAGGTGGTGGGAGACAGCGGAGTTTATATAGGGTAGATGCGGAGAAGCCACTAACGCGAGGCTGTGCCTCATGCACTTTGAGTCACCCCACCTCAGCAATGACCTCGAAAGTTTCGCTTATGTAACCAGCCAAGTACGAAAGATACAATGCTCGGCACTGGGACACTGATAGTGGGATAGAATTAACAGACAATTGTCAACCTCCACCACAACTCCAGATTCGCGTCGCAGATTTTGTATCGATTTAGAAAGGCCCAGATACCTCATTTATTGGTAATGGTTTGTATTTGAACTTTTGCTTCGGTTCCTCGGTTACTGGTGGAAGTGGTGGGGGCGATGGAGTAGGCAACTCTTGGTCATTATCTTTCGTTGGCTGGGGAGGAGCTGGAGGATCTTGATTCAAGGCTGGAGCCAAATTCTCTGCGACAGGAATGGATATCTCTGGGATTGTTGTTGGTAACGAAATGTGGAGGCGAGAAAGACGAGACATACTGAGATGAAAAGCAGGTATTTGTTCTGACGGGAGATCATCTCTCAAACAAAACAAAGCTCAGAGGAATAGAGCCTGGACAGCAGAGCCATGAAGAAATCTAATGCTGAGAACAAACGATCTGCAAAACAAGGAATGCAAAGAAGATTAATGATGAAACAACCTATAAACAGGTATTTTGGGGCTTCAATGTGTGGCACGGGTACGTGCAGATAGGAGACTGCCCAAAGCAGAATGTCGTATTACGTCGTGACGAGCACCTATCAAAGACCGTGAGATTGTATACGCAAGAGCAGGGGCGAAGAGCTGGGTACTTAATAAAAGTGGATGAACTTTCATTGAACTATTGGAATTGAGAAGAAACGCGAAGATGATGCAAAATAAAATTCGTGATAATGCTCTAGCATCGCATGTTTATTTATGTGCCTGTACGCCATGCCTCCCTGTGTCATGATTATTAGTCATTACGTTACAGTTGAACGCTTCTCAATGCCGCACTTGGTAAGGCACTCCTCGACGCCTCTGGCGATGCTAGTTGGGATACTAGCCTTGAAATTATCGATATCAGCGCCATCGATAGCTTCTCCGAATGCTGCAGTGACGACGTTAGGGCTTATAGCGAACAACTCGTCAGGGACTTGACCAGCTCCGAAGTCTTCGCTGTTGAAAGAAGCGACGAAGACAGCTGGGTCGCAGGTAGGGTTGAATTGTGTGTGGACCGAGCCTTGGTAGAATGGCTGCATCTCGAACTGGTTGATGGTGTTCTTGATCACGCGGCGACCGCTGGTGGGATCGCCGGGCTTGTTGAAGACGCCATTCTCGGGAACCATCTCGGTCTGGAGGACGCCTTGGGTGACGATTTGGAGCTCGGTGGCGCGGGGGTGGACGTGGGGAGTGTTGAAGCCGCAACCTTTCAAAAACCCGACTGCCATGCCCGATCCAGTGCCGACGAGAGCGGGGAATGTCTTACGGTTGGCGGCGATGAGGTCTCCTCCCTTCCCTCCCTTGTCCTTCAATGCTGGATCGTTGAAGGCGAATCTGAATTGCTCATCTTCTGGCAGAAGGGCGAATCGGTCGGCGGCAGTATCAGAGAGGAATAGTTGCTGAGTAAGACTAGGTCCGGTTGACACGGGTGGTGCAGGAGCAACAGTCGGGATTGGTGCTGGCTCGGGGCTGGTGGGTGCTGCCACTGCGACGTAGGCCAGGACTGTAGAGGCGATGATAGAGTTGAAGAGCATGTTGAGAGATTGATGGGGCCTGAGGAGCAAAGCAGAAGATGATATTCAAAGGCTGATAAAGGGAAAGATTTAAGGAAGTCTTTAACAAATGAAGTGGTGTTTGAATGTTTGACTTCTAAAGCTGGGTTGGCCCTCATATAACTTAGGTGTCGTGATTGTTTACCTCGTTATTTTTAGCGACATCCATTTCTGTCCCCCTGTGGCACGGGTGCACAGCCACATGCGCCAGAAGTGGACGTCGCTAAAAATAAGTAAACAACAACGATACCCATTTCGCCTTCTACATACGGCGGGTCGTGTAATAGATTGCTTGATAACTTATGATGGGAGACTAGGGGCCCTCAATTCTTGCCGCATATGGTTTCACGTCCGTACAGATCAATCTCGGTATCAATGGCGGTACACAGCATGCAAGTATTGCGACACATACGCACATATACACACAAGCAGAAGTCACGAGCTGGCGAGAGTAGAGAACGGAACGAATAGGCAGATGAAGGACCGAAGCTATAAAAAAAAAGAGGAAAAGGCAGACTGGAACCGCGCATCATGGGGACAAACTAGTATTACGAAGGGGTTGATCTCGCAAAATCTACTTTCAGTATGGAGGGGTCAGAATGCGGCTCCCCACCATCTCGGGTTGTAGGGGACCGATTCAGGCCCCTCACTGTGCAATCAAACCATGGACTCAAAACCGGCTCCTATGTCCTGTTGGCCATCAGACACGAAAGTTCTCAAGGACAACCATTAGAGTAAGTTAGAGGGTCTTTAACACACAACAGACGACTCTCGAATGCCTTAGGCTTGATGCTCGCAGTGCAGCTAAACTGACTGGGGCACATCACCTCGACCTCTGCAATAACCCTTTGCAACGTTAACGGTTATCATACAATCTTCCATCCTTGTGGCCCCTCCCAACCGCAGCGAGCAAGGCCGAGCAAGGCAGCCACCTTATAGAACAACCCCTCGTCATTTCTCATCGCATCGCTGACCACAGCCGGACTCTATCAGGGCATTGGCAATAAATTCTTCCATTGTCATCTTCTCACTGTCCATGAGCGCTTTGTCCTCCTCCCTCCTCTCTAGGGCTCCATCGGTACTTATCCAACTCGCTCCCTTCCCGCGCCGCGAATGCCTCGAGCTCTCCTGCGTTGTCAAATTGTATCTCACCCTTCGCCTACTCAGCAGCCCCCAGATGTGGGCGCAGCTGCGTAAAAGGAAAGCTACGATGGTCAGTTTCTGTCAAACCAACAGCAACTGACTCGGACATTTCCCCCCTTATCCTTGAAGAACCCTTGGACTTGTGAAACGAGTTGTGGTGTGCTTGCTGATGGATTGTGGCAATCGACATTTGCGAGTTCTCGCTGCTGGATAAGGTAAAGGCGTCCCCGGTCAGTAAGAACTACTTCTTCAAGCCCAGGAAACTGGTCAAAGTAATGCACCATACCCTTCCCGAACCAGCCTTTGTCTCCGGTAATCCCAGATATCACGAGTCGATTTATGACTGTTGGATCAGCGATAAAACCCGAGATCTTGGTGTTGTTTTGCACGTCCCATTTCGTGGTGCGGACAAAGTCGCATGCTTGATTGATGTAGAGTGTTCTCCACCCGGGAAGGCCAGGAATGCATACTGCGGTACATCTCAGGATCTTCTTCGACAACGAACGGGAGTTGTGGCACACATGTAAAGCCACTGGTGAAAGGAAACGTACGAGCCTGCCGTGCCACCATGCGTGGAAGCAATCTTCTCCACTAATGGCGCGCGGGTCTGATAAAGAGATCTGCCATACTAGATTTTGGAGCTCGATGGGCAATCTAGGAAATAGAACAAAGCTGCGAAGCATAACTGGTGGAAGACGTAGTAGAACACTTTGGCCTGGTATCTTCCTAACGCTGACCTCTTTTTGTACGCAAACAGTAAAGTTCGGGTACTATGAGGGAGCCGAAAGCGACCCCCGAATGCAGGAGGGTGCTGGATGTGGCCCCCTCTGGGACGCCTAGCCGACGCCGTATTTAGATCACAGAGCAACGGGGTAACCGACATCCCTGCGAAGCGAAAATCCCGTAGTACAACTGGAACCTCGACGAAATTACGATTATCTCAACCCCACATGATGGTATTGTAACGTACGGTCGGGCTGGTGTTGCTCGAGAGTGCGAAGGTAGGTTGGTTGGTAGGTAGGGACGCTGTCACTGATCAAGACTGATAACCGTTGCAAGTTACTAAGTATGGTATGAAGATACTTTATTTGAGTTAAGCACGAAGCTCCTATCTATTGAGGGCAGACAGCCCATGTTATATAGAACCTTCGTTCCCTTGAATCATTTGAATCATTTGAATCATCACCCAAACTCCGCGAGTCTAGATGATTCATCTCGTGACCTGATCACGTGACCCGTAGCTTCTCTGTGCAGGGTTGAGGTCCAGTGATCTCAACCAGATGCCGAGCCTCAGGGCTATGTCACCTGTTCCAGCGCTAGTCTGTAACAGGTATTTGATTTCGCATTTGCCTTAACTTAGTTTAATGTATTTGGATGTTAGGTACGAATTTAAATTTCATGAGCACTCATATAGAGGTTTATTAATTATGTTTTAATGATTATTTGTTATATAGCTCAGTTCTTCACCTGAAGTTTTCTCTCCACCTACTTAATATTAATATCTTTCAAGCTTAAAACTTTAGGGATGTTCAATAGAAGTAGCTAAGTTAATTTATAATAGATAAGTTTTCTTATTCAAAGGCGAATGAATTGCCGTGCAAGAGAATCATTCGGACTGTGTACTTTAAGAGAGATGCCTCGGCTATGCTTGCAGTTTTTTTAATTTGGAGGCCCTGGTGGCCTCAGGCTAAAAGTCGTAAACGTGGCGTTAGACGGATGTGGCGTATAAGTAGCGAAGTTGCACACCAATAATCAACATCCTGTCCGAGGCGAAAATGCCTGTCCTTAAGCGCTAGGGGTTGAATTTAGGTGGTATTGTATATATGATAAACTATATAAAATTGATCAAGATTACATTATATATGGCGTTGATGTTGGTGAAGAAATGGCTGACGTATCAAAGTGACGGTTTATCCTTCAAAGCTCACGGACTAATGCACGGACGGGAGATCGCGGTGAAGATCCCGCCCTAGCTCCGCCTTGTCCCGCCTTCCGTTTTGGACCGTGCACGATAGCTGCGGCTGAGCTGCAGCTGAACGCGAACACCTTGTGCCAGCTGTGTCTCTTCTCCCTTGTAACCACCAACTTGACATATATTTTGTCAGTCTAGTATCTTGAAGAACTATAGAGTTCCGGTGCTGCAATATGAACATTATCTAACTAACAACGCGGTCACCCGGGAGCCTTCACCTCAGCCTCGTTCTCCTCGTTCTCCTCAGTTGGATGTTAGCTACGCTCTCTTTGACGAGGACGGTAGTGCATCATCTACTAGTGCAACCATGGAGCAAGCAACGGCTACAATATCTGGGGGAGAGCCAAACCCTCTCGATAGTACTGGACTCTGCCTGCTGTCGCTCGACGGCGGTGGCGTGCGAGGACTCTCGACGCTCTACATCTTGAAGAGCATCATGGATCGACTGAATAACGAGCGAAAGAAGAACGGCCTTCCTCCAGTGAAGCCATGTGAGGTGTTTGATCTTATCGGAGGGACGAGCACTGGCGGGTGAGAAAATATATTTGGGGATGTGAGGTGAACATTTGCTGATTTGCTCTGACAGCCTGATTGCAATCATGCTTGGCCGGCTCGAAATGGACGTGGATGAATGCATTACCGCCTATAGCGAACTCGCGGAAGCTGTGTTTGGGGAGAAGTTAAGCTCCTTTCCGATTAGCTTGAAATGGAAAGTTAAAGCTCGGTTTGACTCCGCCAGACTCGAGAAAGCAGTTGGAAAGGTGGTGCAGAGGGGTGCATCCGAAACAGATTTGTTCAACGACGGGACGGAACGTGGTGCCGAACGTAAGTGCGCGACTTGGGCTGAAGACTAGTTCTAATGAAGACAGGTTCGTTTGCACGGTCGACCGTGATACCAAGGACATTGTCCGCCTCCGAAGCTATAGCCTACCCGATGACCCGAACATTCGAGCCACGATATGCCAAGCGGCCCTAGCAACATCTGCAGCCACAACCTTCTTTGAACCTGTCAGTATTGGACATCGCACATTTGCCGATGGTGGACTGGGCTCAAATAATCCGGTGGACGAGGTGGAAGGAGAGGCGGCCAATATCTGGTGCTCAGAAACCGGAGACTTGAAGCCACTCGTGAAGTGCTTCATCTCCATCGGGACAGGAAACCCCGGTAAGAAAGCATTCGAGGACAATATAATCAAGTTCCTGGGCCAGACCGTAGTGGAGATCGCAACTGAGACGGAGAATACAGAGAGGAGGTTCATCGTGCGGTGGGCCAAGCATTTTGACGAAAAGCGATATTACCGCTTCAATGTCGAGCAAGGACTGCAGAGCATTGGGCTTGATGAGTATAAGAAGCAAGGCGCTATGGAAGCTGCAACAGAAAGTTACCTTACCCACATGGCGCAAAAGTTTCGGGTACGAGACTGCATCCAGAATTTGAGACTCAAGCAGAGTGTGTATATCGAGAACTTCGCATAGCAATAGAGACCTATTTAGCTAATGGGTATAGATCGTACTGAGACATCTTTTGCTGCTGTTGTGAATGTAAGCCCATGTTACCGTATCAATCTACTATTGCTGAGGCTATGCAGGAACACACAGTACGCATTATTCGGCTGCAGCCAGGTAAGTGGTCTACTGGTTGAAACTATCGAGACTAACTCGAATAAGCTGACCACACTCCGTTCATCGTACCATTCGACAGAAATCCCAACTTTACAGGCCGTGAGACCCAGCTTGATGAGATTGAAGAAAAGCTATACGTCGGTGGCCGAACTGTAAAAGTTGCAGTGTGGGGGCTTGGAGGGGTAGGAAAGACCCAGTTGGCGCTTGCACTCGTCTACCGCATCAGAGACAAGTATAAGGATTGCTTAGTGATCTGGATACCCGCAACAAACATGGAAAGCCTTCATCAAGCATATCTGGACGTCGCCCGACAGCTCATGATCCCCGGCGCGGACGAGGAGAAGGCCGATGCCAAGAAACTTGTTCAAGAGCACCTCAGCAAGGAAAGCACAGGCCGGTGGCTATTGGTGTTCGACAATGCTGATGATGTTAACATGTGGATTACCCGATCTGGGCCAGGATCTAGCCGTCTAATCGACTCTCTCCCACGGAGTAAGCAAGGTTCTATCGTCTTCACGACCCGCGACCGGAAGACGGCCGTCAAGCTTGCACCCCAGAGTATCGTAGAGGTAACGGAAATGGACGAAAACGTAGCGATACAGCTTCTCCAGAAGTCTTTGGTTAATCCGAATCTGGTTAATAATAGACCAGATACCACAGCCTTGCTCAAAGAACTTACCTACCTTCCACTCGCCATTGTTCAAGCCGTAGCATATATTAACGAGAATAGGATCACGTTCCCAGACTATTTATCCCTCCTTGCAGAACAAGAAGAGGACGTTATTGATCTTCTGAGCGAGGAGTTTGAGGATGACGGGAGATACGACAATACCAAAAACCCCGTGGCTACCACGTGGCTCATCTCGTTTGAGCAGATTCGGCAACGCGACCCGCTCGCAGCTGACTACCTGTCGTTTATGGCTTGTATCGATCCCAAAGATATTCCCCAGTCTCTTCTTCCAGTAGCAGCGTCTCGAAAAAAAGAGACAGATGCAATCGGGACACTTGACGCCTACTCCTTTATTGTCAAGCGAGCGGCAGACCTGGCTCTTGATCTTCACCGATTGGTGCATCTCGCGACGAGAAACTGGCTTCGGCGAAACGATCTGATCATTCCATGGGCCGAAAAGGCGATTGTACGAATGGAAGAAGTATTTCCGAATAATGACCACGAAAATAGAATTGAGTGGAGGAAATATTTACTACATGCGCGTTCTTTACTAGACTCTAATTTGGTCGAAAAAGAATCCCAGAGCAGGATGAAACTTTTATGGAGATATGGAATGTGCCTCTACGAAGACGGGCGGTGGAATGAGGCTGAGGCCGCAATTTCAGAAGTTCTCGAGATTGAAAAGAGAGACTTAGGCATAGAGCATCCTTCCACGCTGACTAGCATGGCTAACTTGGCTTCGACCTACCGGAATCAGGGACGCTGGAAGGAGGCCGAGGAATTGCAAGCAACAGA